>Ga0172373_10002526_pt1 | contig 27834 bp, 21 predicted proteins | sample Lak10m_2_FD_114546 | JGI IMG/M metagenome (GOLD analysis project Ga0172373, IMG submission 114546) | Freshwater microbial communities from Kabuno Bay, South-Kivu, Congo - kab_092012_10m | ecosystem: Environmental > Aquatic > Freshwater > Lake | place: Democratic Republic of the Congo...
CACCGTGCTCGGCACGAGGAAGCTGAACCAGCGTTTCATCGGATGGGCGAAGCCTTCGGAGCGGTGTTTCGCCACGAGCTTGCCGTCGAGGCTCAGGCGCAGTTCGTCGCCCTCGGTCACGAGCACGAGTTCGTGCCACCCGGTGTCCGCTTTCCACGGAACGACGGCCTGCTTGGTCTTCAGGAGCGCATCGAGGTCGGCGGGCAACGGCTCCTTGCGGTCGAGGAAACCCTGGCGACGGTTGTGGATGTCGAGGTTCATCACGCCGGTCTTGTGGTCAATGAGCGTGACGCTCGACTGTGACAGGATGCCGTAGCAGAGGTGCCCGGCGTGGATGCCTTTCGTCTCGCGGTCCACAAAGCCGAGCTGGAGCGATTCGCCTTTGTTCAGTCCGGGGAACTTGAACCGCACGATCACGCCGCCGTCGGTGAAGCCCGCCTCGTGGTGGATGTGCGCGGCGTGGCCGGCCTCTTTCGTCGCGCTGGCGATCTTGAGGATGCCGCTGTCGAGGTCAGCCTGCCTGAGTTGCGGCGCGCGGTCGGCGGTGGCGCTATTCCAGCCGTTACCGATGCCCTTGGCGCCGTTTCCGGTCTCCTCGCGTTCGAAGGCGTCGTGAAAAATCAACTGGCCCTTGCCGCGCAGCCAGGCGGCGTCATCGCGGTCGGCGGAGAAAGCGGCGCCCGGCTTTGCAGCCGCAGCGAAGGCGAGCATCAGAAAGAGCGTGATTCTTTTCATGGCAGAGACGGTAGCAGAAAGTTGATGCGCTCAATTCAACAGCAGATGAAACACCCGCAGCGCGCTGCGCGAAGGAGCGTTCGATGCGGCGAGGCGGACTTTCGCCGTGTGCGGGCCGGGCTTGAGCTGGTCGTCGAGAATCAGAGCCCACGGCAAGTGCAGACCGCTGCTCCACTGAGTCACGCTGTCCACGATGCGCCACGCTCCACCGTCGATGCTGAACTCGATCTTCCCCGCGTCGGGGCCGGTGGTGATGAAAAGACCGCAGCCGCTGCCCGCGAACTCAAACTCAAACTCCGCGCCCGGCTCGGTGGCAACGAGCGCCGGCACGTTCACGAAGCCCGCGCGCACGCCGACCTTTTTACCATCCGTCTGTTTCTCGTCGTCGGCAGGTTTCCACGACAGCACGAGCGCGAAGCCCTTGATTAGCTTCGCCTGCGCGATGTCGCCGAGACGACCCTTGGCGTAGCTATGAGCATCGAGCGGCGCGGGTAGAGGATGCTTTTTCACGGCGGACGCGACGGGTTTGGCGAACGCGGCGTCGAGCAAGCGCGCGACGCTGTTCGCATAAAGCCGATGGCCGAAGGGCGAGGGATGCAGGTTTTTGAAATCATCCGCCCACGTGAACTCGCGCGCGTCAATGCGGTCGGTCACTTCGCGCGCGAGATTCAGCGAGGGATTGCCATACGCCACGGCCACGCGCTCGTGCTGCGCGATGGAATCTGGCACGCGCCCGGCGCGGTAGTCGGCCATGTGCGGCTCCATGACGAAATGAAGCTGGACGATGTCCGTCAGCGGGCTGGCCACGCGCACGTGCCGCACCACGCCCTCCATGCCGCGCAACATGAGATCGGGATGCCTCGGGATGTTCGAGCTGTCATTCACCGCCGCCTCGACGAAGAGCAAATCCACCGGCCCCTTGGCCAACACATCGCGCTCCAGCCGAAACGCGTGCGGCACGGAACCCATTGAGCCGATGCCGGCGTTGATGAAGTCGAACTTTGTCTCGGGAAATTTCTTCGTCAGGTAATCGCAAGTGTGCTGCCGCCACGCGCCGCCCGCCGTGATGGAGCCGCCGAGGAAAATGACGCGCCCGGTCTTCTCCTGCGTGAACTTGCGGTGGCAATTCGCCAGACCATCGCGCAGCTCGAAATAGTCGTGACCCTTTGGCAGCTTCGCGGGGTCGTAGCTCGGGGCGGCGCCGACGTTGGTGTTCGCCAGCAACAGGAGTGAAATGAGGAGTTGTTTCATGGCGGGGATGGCTGGCCTTTACTTCAACGCGGCCTCGATGGCCCTGGCGACGGTTTCACCGAGGAAATCGTAACCCTTGGCATTGAAGTGGACGTCGTTCGGGTTTTGCATGACAGCCAAGTGAGGCGTGATGGCGGCAAAGAGGTCGTCCGTGGCGATGCCGTGTTTTTTCATCACTTCAGCGGCAATGGCATTGCGCTCGACGATGGACGCGGCGGTCTGCTTTTTCGGCAAATCGTCGGGAATGGGCGTGGTGCTGGCCCACACGAGCTTGGCGCCGGTTTTCTTCATGCGCTCGATGAGCTGCTCCAGGCGCTGGGTGTAGTCGGCGGCCGGCGTGTTGCGGTCGTGGATGCCGAAGTTGAAGTGAATCACGTTCCATCGTCCGTCACCGAGCCAGACTTCGATGTTCTTCACGCCGCTCGCGGTCGGGCCGCAATTCGCCGGGGCGCGATGCACGTTGGCCTTGCCGGCGAGCGCCTTGCGCGCGGCCTGCGTGTAGCCGCGCGACACGGAATCGCCGATGAGGAGCACGCGCGGCAGCTTCGGGTCGTCCTGCACGAAGTCCCAGGCGGTGGACTGCCCGGCGATCTTCGCCCGCTTATGCAGCGGCAGGTAAAATCCGCCGAGCTGGTCCTGCAGCACCTTTTCCCACGCCTGCTGGTCCGGAGGCAGTTTGGCGACGAGCGCCTGGTAGCGCTCTTCGATGACGGCTTCGGCCTTCGCTTTTTGCGCGGCGGCCTCGGCGGCGTTCGTCGGCTCGCCCTTCGGTGGAGCGGGCGTTGTCTGGGCGATGATGAGGAGCGGGATGAAAGCGAGAAGCGCGGTGATGGGGCGACAGTTCATGAGATGCAAATCTTGAGTGTTGGTCACTTCGCTGCTTTCAGCGTGGCGATGAGGAAGTCGGTGGGCGTGGCGTGTTTCACGTTCGGTGCACCGGGGTATTGCAGTTCGCAGCGGACACCGTTGGCGATGCAGTGCTCCTGGAGTTTCACGCCGAAGTTCGCGGTGTGCGTGGGGTCCTTCTGGTCTTGGCCGAGCGCGGGCGGCGCGCTGTAGATGAGATACACGGGCGGGTCGTCCCGGCTGACGAGTGCGTAGGGCGAATACTCGGCAATCCACGGCAGCAGCTTTTCGCGCGCGGCGAGGAAGTCCGGAAACGCGCCCGCGCCAAAGGCATGGCCGCCGTATTTGCTGTTGGGCGTCCATTCCTTCATCTGCTGCGGGTCGAGCGTGGTCTGCGCGCCGTTGACGGCGGCGCAGTGCAGCCGGGTGGATTCACGGGCGATGGGGTCGTCGCTGCCCGGCGCGGCGAGGTCGTCGTGAAAGGCGAGCCACAGACTGGAGCATGCCCCGGCGGAACCACCGGCCGCGCCGATGCGCTGCTTGGCGATGTTCCACTCGGCGGCCTTGCTGCGCACGAACTGCAACGCGCGTGCGGCGTCGTGCAACGGCACTTTCACCGGCGGCTTCACGCCATCCGCCTCGGCCATTTTGATGAAGCGGTAGTTGATTGCAGCGACGGAGATGCCGGCCTTGAGCAACGCGGAAACGTCCGCGAAACGGTCCACGCGTTCCTTCTCGCCGGCCTGCCAACCGCCGCCGTGAATGACAAACACCAGCGGCGTGGGCGTAGCGCTCTCCGCCTTCCAAAAGTCGAGGACGTGCCGCTCGTGCGTGCCGTAGCGCACGCCGCTGAGGGTGGGTTTGGGCACCGAAGCCGCATAAGCAGGCACGGCGGGGCTCTTGGCCTTCGCTTTGGCTTTGGTGGTGGTTTGGGCCTGCGCCGTCGTGAGAGTGGCGAGGAGCAACAGGCACAGGATGGGTTTCATAAACGGGTGTCGAGCGAGGTTGGTCATGGGTTGGTTGCTTGAGTTATTTGGACGCAGGCAGCGCCTTCAGCACAGCCTCGGCACACTTGTCACCGAGGATTTTGTAGGCGGGCGCAGTCCAGTGGAATTTGTCCTTGCCGCCGCGCGCGAGTTCGAGCTTGTCCACTAGCATCGCGTAGAAATCGCTCACCGGCACGCCGCACTCGGCCATGACTTTGTCGGCGATGCGGTTTTGCTCGAGAATGTTGCCGTTGATGACCGGGTCGAGCTTCTTCACGTCGCCGCCGAGCAACACGGGCGTGCTGCTGGCCCAGAGGATTTTCGCCTTGGGCAACTTCGCCCTGATGACTTCGACGTAACCCTTCGTGAGCGGCTCGAACGTGCCGGGCTTGATGCGCCCCTCCGGCCAGCCGTGCAGGCCCATGTTGAAATGGACGACGTCATACGGCCCCTTCGCGAGCACCCCGGGCAGGATGTTTTTGTTCAAGTGCTCGCTCTGGTTGTAAGGATTCACCCAAGCGTCCACGTAGGCTTTGCCGTCGAGCGCCTTGATGGCGTGCGCCATGTAGCCGCTGAGGATGGAGTCACCGATGAGCAACACGCGCGGGCGTTTCGGGTCCTTGATGGTGGCCTGGTTGAGTTTCCAGCCCTTGCCGTCGGAATGCAGCCGTGGATCGGTCTCGACGGGGTTTTCTGCGACCAAGATTTGGGAAGCGACGAGCGTGCAGCTCAGGAGGACAAACCAAGCGGATTTCATGTGTTCATCCTACGAGACCGCTCACTGGCTGCCGAGCCAGTTGTTCAGCAGCGGCCTCAGCCGGTCCGCATAGACCGCATAACCAGCGGGCGAGAGGTGGATGTTGTCGGGGTTGAAGAGGGCTTTCCGGATGGTGCCATCGGCATTCGTGAAATCATTCCAGAGGTCGAGCACGCGGAGCTTCGGATCGCTGTCGAGTTTCAACGCATCGAGGGCGGCGTTGGTGCGATTGATGTCGTCATAGAAGCGGTTGCCGGGCACGTGTGCGGGGAGAATCTTCGCAACGACGAGGGCGGCAGACGGGAACTTCCCGCGCAGGTTTTTCACACACATCTGGATGCCGAGGGCGGCAGCCTCAATGCCGGTCTCCGGCGTGAAGAACATGTTGTTGTTGCCAATCATCAGCACGATGACCCGGGGCTGGAGGCCTTCAACGCCGCCGTGGTCGAGTCGCCACAGCACGTTCTGCGTTTTGTCGCCGCCGATGCCGATGTTCACCGCTTTGAGGTTGGGGAAATGCTGCTTCCACCCTTCCCCCCACTGGATGGTGATGCTGTCGCCGACGAGCAGCACATCGCACGGGCCTTGGTTCGCTTGCACGGTCTTCACATGCGCCTCGTGCAACCGCAGCCAGGCGTCGCCGCCGAAATAACCGGCGGAGGGGACTTGCGGCCACAGCCGCGGCAGGTGCTGGTTCGCCTCGCGGCCCGGTCGGCGCTCGTGCTCGGGCCTCAGCACATAAGCGCGTTCTTCCGCAGTGAGCGGCCAGCCGGTCTTTTGCGGTTCGGCGGTTTCATGGGGATAATCCAGCCCTTGAGCGGTAACCACGGTGAGCGCGATGAAAAGCAGGCTGAGCTTCATGTGATGTTTTCTATACTGCGAGGCGGCTTCGCTTTCTCGGCATGGGTAGCCATCGGATCTTTGCACACCGTGCCTATTTCCTCCCGAACTCCGGGCTCGCCACCAGTGCGTGAAGAAATTCCCGAAGGGCGAAATCCTTGGCCTCGGCCCGGGCGACGACGGCCTCGGCCAACGCCTCGTCAGTGAAGCCGAACGGGCGACCGAGCGCATACTCAATCAGCGCTTCGGTGAACCCACGGGCGAAGCCGGCCGCGCGGCTGGCAACAAGGTCGCGCAGCTCCAAGTAATCCTTAAAAGCCGGGCCGTTGTGGAACTGACCGCTGGGGTCAATGGGCCAAGTCTTCTTCCCGACGCCGCGTTTTTCGTAAGTGTCTTCCGTGCGCCATTTGCCGGCGGCGTTGAAGTTCTCCAAGCCGAAGCCGATGGGGTCAATTTTGCGATGGCAGCTCGCGCACTGCGGTTCCTCCATGTGCGCGGCGAGACGCTCGCGGGTGGTGAGCAGTTTGCCTTCGAGACGGGCGAGTTGCGGAACGTTCGGCGGCGCGGGCGGCGGCGGGTCGTGGAGCAACTTGCGGAGCACCCACGCGCCGCGCTCGACCGGGCTGGTGTGCTCGCCGTTCCCACCCATCGCGAGGATGGCCGCCATGCCGAGCAAGCCCCCGCGCGGTGAGCCGGCGGGCAAAGGGATTTTTCGGAACTCATCGCCGCTCACGCCTTCGAGGCCGTAGTAGGTCGCTAGCAGGCCGTTCGCCATCACATAGTCGGCCTTGAGGAGCTGACGCAGACTGCCGTTGCTGGCGAGCAAGTGGGCGAACGATTCGTAAACTTCGGTCCGCGCGGCGGCCTTGGCGCTCTCGTCGAAATCGCGGTAAAGGCGGGTGTTAAACTGGAAGAAATCCAGCCGGTCCATGCCGAGCCATTGATGCACAAAGCCGGTGACGAACTCGCGGCTGCGCGGGTCGGCGAGGAGACGGTCCACCTCAGCAGCGAGCACAGCGGGTTGAGCAAGGTCAGCGCGGAGGAGTTGCTTATCGGGCGGCGCGCTCCAGAGAAAATACGACAACCGGGAAGCGAGTTCGGGCGGTGACAAAGCTCTCTGCCTTTCGTCTTTTAACCCCGACTTTCTACCAGCCTCGGCATGTGGTGAATGATTCGGGGAAACAGGTTGGGAGCCAATTTCCTGAAGATACAAAAACCCAGGCGAGGCCAGAATCACGCTCAACGGCTCGCGGATGGCCTTGTCGAAAGTTTCGCCGGCCTTCACTCGCGCTTCGTGGAGCGCCACGAGTTTGTCCACAAAGTCCGCCGTGGGCTGCTTTCCGCGAAAAGCACGCGCAGCAAACCTCTCAATCACCGCCCGCGCGTCCGTCTCCCCGGCGGACAGCACTGGCGCGACGTTTGCCTTCGCGACTCCGCGCGCCAGCGGGCCTTCCCACTCAATCCAATCCAGCCAGAGAGCAGGGTCGCGCTGCTTCGCGTCGGCAATTTGGCGGGTGCGGCCCGGCAGGCTGATGGGTTCCTTTTGCAGCGGACGCTTCTCGAAGAGCACAAACTTGCGCGGGCCGCCGGGGCGCACTCGGAACGGCAATTCAATTACCTCGGGCTGCTCAAGCGTCGCGGTGATTTGCTTGTTCGCAAGGAAAGTGCGGTCGTCTTTATCAATCGGGCTCGCCTCCACCAAGGTCAGGAACGCGCGCTCCGTCGGCATGTCCGCCACGCGGCCAATCCTCACGCGCATCACGTAGTCGCCGGTCGCAGCCTGGGCGGGCAGGTCTACGGCATACTCGCAGGTTTCCTGCACAGTGTTGTCGAGGTAAAGGCCGGACTTCGACAGTGGGCGGTCGAGGTATTGCTGGAACCAGCGATTGTTGCTGTCCCACACCACCTTGGCGAACTCCGCGTGTGACTTGTCGGTGAAATCGAACTCCTTCAGCCGCTGCTCATCGCCGCCCGCAGCCTTCCACTTCGCGTATTGCTCGTTGAGATACTTGAAGCGCAAATGCCCGCGTTCCACTTCGGCGCGGCGTGTCTCGGGCTCGATGCGCGTGACCTTCGCGGCGGGCATCTGCTTCGGCAACGGGCCTTCCCATTCCACCCAATCAATCCACAGCGCGGACAGCGGGCCGACGCCAGTGGCCTTCTGCGCCGTGGTGAACAGTTCATGGTCCAGCTTCACATCGCGCTTCTCGCGCAGCACGAAGGTGCGCGGACCGTTCGCGCTGATGCTCACCGGCACCTCGATGACTTGCGGTGAATCGGTGGAGCCGCTGATTTGAAAGGTCTGCATCAAGGTGAAGTCTTCGCGCTCCTCTGGCTTCCTCCGGCTGCCGAGCGCGACGAAGTGCCGCTCCTTCGGCGTGCCGGCCACCGCGCCGATGCGGAAGCGCAGCACATACTCGCCCGGTTCGGCCCGCTCGACCTCATGCTTGGTCTTGAGCCAACCGGACGGCTGGTCCGGCGGCAGCGTGATGACTTCCTCGGGGTGGACGTTGTAGATGGTCAAATAAGCGCCGCCCTTCGTCTGCGGGTCATTCAGGTAACGCTCGAAGGTCGGCCCGTTCTGCTCGAAGGCGCGAATGCGGAACTTCGCTTCCTGTTCGTCCGGAATGCCTTTCTGCGGTTGCTTGGTCTCCATGAACTTCTTCGCCGCCTCGTAACCGCCTTTGAAGTAACCATTGTAAGTGCCGCCCACCATCGCGTTTGCGTGCAGCTCGACCTCGCGCCGCTCCCTAATCGTCTTCGTCCCAGTGGATGCACCCGCGCTTTCCACCTCAATCCAATCAATCCAAACCGCGAACTCCGGGCCGACGCCGTTGCGCTGCTTCGCCTCTGCAAACAGCCGGTTCGCCGCCGTGTCCGACTCGTGGGACCCACGCTCGCGAAACATGTAGGTGCGCTCATTCATCGCGGACAACTTCAGCGGGATGGTGAGCACCTGCGGATTAGCAACCGTGCCGGTGACTTCATACGTGCCCGCCACCGCGCAAACCCCGCTGGGGTCCTGCGGCCCAAACTCGACGAAACGCCGACCGCGCGGCGTGCCATCCGTGGCGGCGATGCGGGCGCGCACCACATAGTCGCCCGCCGGCCACTCACGCGGGATGTTGAACATCTGCCGGGAGTTCACATAGGCGTCATCAATGGTGAGAAAGGTGCCGGCCTGGGTGAGCGGATGCTCCACATACGCGCGATGGTGGGGCACGTAATGCAGCCAATCGCGCCGGCCCATTTGCTCCGCCTGCGTGGCGTCCACGAAGCCAAAGTCTTTCGGCGATGGCGCTCCGCTGACCCGGCTCCACTGCGTGTGAAGGTGGGTGGAATCGTTTTTCTTCTCCGCGCGAATCTGGGCTGCGAGCGCTGCGTTCTCCGGCTTCACGGCTGCCCCCTCCACCGCGGCCGTCCACTTCACGTAACGCTCCCGGGCATCCATCCTCTCCGCTAGTCCGCGCCGGATGCGTTCATTGGTCCACTCCGCCTCGACATGAATCTTGAGCGGCTTGCTCTGCGGCGGCGGGGCCTGACGCGCGAAGTGCTCGTCCAACGCCTGCCGCCCGAGCGCGAGATACTGCTCGAACTGGTCGCTCGACATGAAAAGTGACGACCCCACCGTGTCGAAAGTCCCCGCGCCGCCGTCCGCTGGCAGCTCGTTCACGCGCAAGTCCACGCCGAGCAAATCGCGAATCGTGTTCTTGTATTCGCGCCGGTTCAGCCGCCGCATCGTGATGCTGCCTTGCACATCACCGAGCGATTTGCGGGCCGTCACGAGCGTGCGGGCGAGCGCATCCAGGAAGTCTGCCTTCGCAACTCGCTCCGGCTGCTTCGCGGTTTCCGGCGGCATCTCGCCGGAGTTGAGTTGGTTGAGGATTTTTTGCCAACGGTCGGCGGATTCGACGGAATCCAAGGTGAACGAAATGTCGTCCAGCCGCAGCTTGCCCTTGGGCTTCTGCTCGTTGTGACACTCAATGCAGTAGTCCCGAAGAAATGGGCGGTGCTTTTCCTCAAGCCGCGGCGGCGTGGCCACCTCGGCGGAAATGACCAGCAGAGGGAAAAACAGCAATCCAGCGAGCGGTGATAGGCGCTTCATTGGCCGAGGCTAGTGACTACGCGACCAGCGGCTTCACCATGCCCGTGCTGTCCCCATGGCGTTCGGCGCTCACGCCGATGCCGCGCAACAGAGTGAGCCACACGTTCGCCAGCGGCGTGTCCTTCGGCAGCACGAGATGCTGGCCGAGCTTGAGGCCCGCGCCGCCGCCCGTGAGCAGGGTCGGGCAATTGTCGAGGTAGTGAATTGTGCGGATGTTGCTGCCGTAGGCGAGGGCGACGTGGTCGAAGAGTCGCGTCCCGTCGGTTTCCTTCACGGCCTTCAACTTGTCGAGCAAGCCCGCGAGCAGTTCGCTCTGGGCAGCATCCCGTTGCTGCGAGGCGGCCATGCGGTCGCCCGGGCTGTAGTGACTCATGTCGTGGGGCGCCACCTTGGTGCCGAGGCTCTGAAGCAACGTGCCCACCGGCTGGCGATAGGTAAGCACGCGCGTGCTATCCGTCTGGAGCGCAGCCACGATGAGGTCATACATCACCTTGATTTCCTCCCGGCCCGCGAGGCCCGGCTTCGGCTCGGACACGGTGGGTCTGGACTTCGGCACGTTGAGCCATTGCTCGTCCTTGCCGAGCCGCACCTCGATGTCGCGGATGCTTTGGAAATACTCGTCGAGCTTGTCCGTGTCGGTCTTGGTGAGACCACGCTGCACGCGCCGGGCGTCTTCCAGCACGGCATCAAGCACGCTGCGCTTCTGCGCGAGCATTGCCTGGCGTTCGGTGAGCGGCGTGGTGTCATCCGAAAATAACCGGTGAAACGCCGCGACAGGATTCTCAAGTCCCGCCATTGGTTTGCCGCGCGCATCCCAGGCCAGCGACAAACCCGGGCCGTGGCCGGAATTCTGCGCATCCGGCGTGTTCAGTTGGATCGAGGCAAACCGCGTGTCGCGGCCCAAATGCGCCGCCGCGACCTGATCCGCGCTGATGCTGTTGTGAAAGCTCTGCCCCGGCTCGGCGTAGCGATTCGCTCCCGTGAGCCAGAAGGTGCTGCCCCAGTGGGCTTCGTTGCTGAATTTGTTCGAGCAGCCCTGCACCACCGTCAGGTCCCGCTGGTGGCGGGCGAGCGGCTTCAAGCCCTCGGACAACTCCCACGCCGCGCCGGTCTTTTTCACGTCAGGAAACCATGTCTCATTCGTGACGCCCCACCCAAAGCCGAGGAAAATCATTCGCTTCGGCGGTGCGACGGGCTTCGATGCCGCGAAGGCTTTGCAGCCGATGGATTCGAGTGCGGGCAAGGCAATCAACGCGGAGGCGCTGCGGAGGAAACGGCGGCGGGTTAGTGGTGGCTTCATGAAAGTAGCTGGGCAGATCTCAATCACCGGGCGCACCGGAGGTCACAAAGTATTCCGCGCATTGTCGCACGCTCTGACGCACCGCCGCCGCTTCTGATTGAAGTAGCTCACTTTGCACCGGACTTTTTTCCGGCTGGGCGCGCTGCCTTGTTCACGGCGACTGACACATCGTTCTGTTGCGCCGGTCCGGGCGTGCTGCGACCGCTGGCAATCCACGATTCGAGCAACTGCGTCAGGCGCGCGACGACGGCAGGATTCGCCGCGTGCAGATTGTTCGTCTCGGCGGGGTCAGCTGTCAGATCGTAGAGCTGCGCAGCGGGGAGTCCGCGCTTGGCCGCATCGGCGTCGCCAGGCTGCCCCCAGCCGCCGCTGCCCGCGCAGAACGCGAGCTTCCATTTGCCTTGTCGGATGGCGAAGGAGCCGTTGATGGAATGATGCACCACGGCTTCGTGCAGCGGCGCTTTGTCCGTGCCCAGCAGCGCGGGCAGCAGGCTCACGCTGTCCTCGCCAGCGGTGACGGGCAGCTTCGCGCCGAGCAAGTCCGCGCACGTCGCGAGCAAGTCGCTGTGGCAGATGAGTTGCTTGCTCTGCGAGCCAGGTTTGACCTTGCCCGGCCAGCGCGCGAAGAACGGCACGCGATGCCCGCCCTCCCAAATGTCCGCCTTGTAGCCGCGAAACGGCCCGTTGGCGAAATGCCCGGCGCGTTCGAGCTGCTCGGTCTTCGCGGCGGGCGAGCAGCCGTTGTCCGCCGTGAAGACGACGAGCGTGTTCGCAGCCAAGCCTTCGCGTTCCAGCGCCGCGAGCACTTCGCCCACGACCGCGTCCGTCTGCATGACGAAATCCGCGTAGGCATTCAGCCCACTGCGCCCCTGCCACTCCGCGGCGGGCACGATGGGCGTGTGCGGCGACGTGAGCGGCAGGTAGAGAAAAAACGGCCGACCACTCCGCGCCGCCTCCGCGCGCTCATGGAGGTAATCCGTCGCGCGCCGGGCCAAACGCGGCAGCATGGCCACCGGCTCGATGGACTCGATGACCCGGTCGTTCTCGATGAGCGCCGCCATCGTGCGCGCGTTCGAGCAGCCGAAGAAGTGGTCGAACCCGCGCGTGACTGGCCCACCGATGATGTTCGCACCGACCGGCAAGCCGCCGGCCCCGCCGGCCTTCGCGCCCTTGCCCGGCTTGGCATCGGATTGAAAACCAAGGTGCCACTTTCCGATGCAAGCCGTCGCGTAGCCCTGATGCTTCAAAAACGACGCCACCGTGAGCCGGTCCGCCGCGATGAGCGGCTCGTCATTGCCGCCGTCGAGCACGCCCTGTTGCAACCGCGTCCGCCACGCGTAGCGCCCCGTGAGCAGCCCGTAACGCGTCGGCGTGCAAACCGCCGACCCACTGTGCGCGTCCGTGAAGGTCATTCCCTCCGCCGCGAGCCGGTCCAAGTGCGGCGTCTTGATTTTGCCGCGGCGTGGGTTGAGGCACTGCACGTCCCCGTAACCAAGGTCATCAGCGAGGATGTAGAGGATGTTCGGGCGGGCAGCGGACGCACCAGTGCGCGCGGGTTGCGTCTGGCTCATGACCGAGCCGTGTAGCAGCACGGCGAGAAATGCACCGATGACGCTTGGGAGAATTGGCAATCGACGCAACATTAGAGGCGTCCCCTTTACAGCGGCAAAGCCTACTAACCGGCGAGCCCACTCAAAACGTGCGTGGTGCGAACTCGCCCGTTTTTGAAAAGCACGGTGCTCTTCAACATCGCTCCGACGCACGGCTGATTGAAGAACCGCCGATTTAGCTCAACCACCTGCTGCTCCGTGAGGTTGTCGTCAAGCTTCCCGCCGATGCGATGACCGTCATCCGTCAAGAAGTCAAACTTCCACGACTCCAACAGCACGCCTTTCAAAACACCCGGGATATTCACCTGTTCATCTTTCGTGATGGTTCCCGACACCCGATCGAAGGCTTCGCTCGCTTGCACCGGATTCAGGTCACAACGAAAATCGCCACTCTCCAGACGCAACCCCGCTTTGCCCTTGGCGACAGTTTCCAAGAAATTCCGTAGGTTCTGCACAACGCGTGGCGCCGTCTCGTTGAGTTCGACCGCGAAGTCTTCGTCGCTTCGGGCGGCTGACTCCACAAGCCTCGTGACCTGGGCCAGAGTGTCAGCAAGTTGGTCTTCCTCAAAAAGTTCGTCGTTGTCGGCGCGCTTCAATTCAAGTCCGAACGAGCCGCGCGGTAAGCCGGTAAGCAGCAGTCGGGATTGGGCTTCACCGGTCCGCCGTCCCCGTCTGCCAACGACCCCATGCCAGCGGTCCGCATAGTGGGCCATTACCATGCTTTGAAATGGCTCCAGCACCCGCCCAGCAAACGAGGCGTCAATTCCAAACGAGCCTTGCACCGGCTCACCTGAAAACAGCAGCACGGTGCGCGCCTCTTTGCCGCCCAGAGGCAAGGCAGCAATTCTCTCCTGCAATTCGCGCTGTCGCTCGCCCAATGCAGCGGTCATAAGAGGGTGGCCTTCCGCGGCCGCGATTAGTCGCTCCGTGTCGAGCAGTTGGACCTTCAAGGATTCTCGATGTGTGCGTGTGGTCATTGCGCGGTGTTGGCGAGCTCCTGCTGTGCTGCGGCGTCTTCTACAGGAGTGTTGAGTTCCACTTTGAGCATTCCCTTCCAGACTCCTTGGCGGTTGTGGGAAAACAGCAGAATCCAGTAGCGACTCTGCTCGACTGTCAGCGTCGGGCTGAACCCTGCATCGAACGGATAGTGGTCCAGTGAATAATTTAACTTCGCAAGCGAAGGGTTAGCCACCTCGGGAAACGAAGTCATCAACTTCTGTTGGAATGGTATGTCGTAGCCCCAATACACCGTAACCACGTCCAAGTCCTGCGGCGCACGACCATCGCGTGTCTCAACATCCTCCAGGAAACTCCCGTCAAGCCATTGAAAACCGTTGGTAAGCCCAGCAGAGCGCAGCCGCTCGCGGAAAGAGATGAACTTCGCAAGTATTCCACGCCGTTCGGGTGTTTTACCGAAACGCTGACACAGTTCAAAGGTAGTGCAGGGATATGGTGACAAATGCCCCGGCAGCGTGGGATCGCCAGCGTGCGGCGGCAGCACGAGATTGTGGTCAAAGTCTGGAATCGGATTCGACATTTGATTCTGAGACATAATACCAGTGAACCTCACGTTGGCGAGCAATCAAATGTTCTCTCGCTTCCTTTTGGGCCTCCGCCGCATACCACGACAATTCTTGACCGATGGAACCCACTACCGCTCAAGCCACGGAATAATTATCTCCGCCCATTTCGCGGCGTGCTCGCGGAGGCCTTTGGCGCTGAAATGAACGCCTTGACCGTTGCGCTCGCGGAGGTCGCCTTTGAGCGCGTCGCTGTCGGGTCCGGCGAGGGCGAGGCCATCCTTCCATAGCGAGGCTTGCGCGGCGCGGATGTCGTCGCTGCCCTCGTCGCCGGGGACGTGGTAGCTGGCTTGCGCGACGAACCACGGCGCGTCCCAGCCGATGGCGCGGCGGGATTCGCGGATGAGCTGCTCCAAGTGTTGGCGGTAGAGCTTGCCGGGCAATGTGCGCGTCGGGTCTTTCTGGTTCGCGTCACTCTCGCCCTGATGCCAGAGCACGGCGCGAAAGCCCTGCGGCCCCAATGCCTGCATCCGCGCGACGAACATCTCGAACGCCGCGCCTTTGCTCGCCCACTGGCCGTCCGCGAGTTGCTCGACGCGGCCCGTCAGCGTCGGTGGATTGGGAAACGTCGCCCCCTTGGGCAGCCACTCGCGCACACTCGTCGCGCCGATGCCGCAGGCGACGAAGCCGATGGGCACGTTGAACTTTCGCGCCAGCGCGTCACCGAGCGGCGGCATGAAGCTGCCGCCCTTGCCGCCCGCGCCGGGCTGCGGATCGTTCGCGAGCTGCCACTTGGTTCCGTCACAGGCGGCAACGCGCCCCGTCTGTGGCGTCTGCTTCTCCTCGCCGTGGTTCGCCGAGTTCGACTGGCCCGCGACGACGAACACCTCACCCACGCCGACGTGGTCAACGCTGCCGGTCGCGAGCACTTTGCCCGCGTGCAACACACGGACTTCGAGCCGCCACCAGCCGCCACCCGGTGCTTCGAACAGGCCGGATATCGTTCGGCCGGATACCTTTGCTGGAAGCCGCCGCCAGTCGGCCTCACCACGGACCTCCAGGAGCCTTGCCTCAACAGCCGAACCCTCTGGAATGGCCTGCAACAGCTGACCAACAACCTGAAGAACGCCCCGCCCCGCTGCCGAGCGCTGGGCGACCTCAAAATCCCGAGGCGAACTCAGCAACAAATCCGCAGCTCCCACGCTCAGACGGACACCCAAAACAAAGGCCAAGACCAGGGCGGAGCGTCGGTGGTGGCTAGACATATTCGCGATGGGCGAAGGATTCCTCAACTACGCGACACAACGCAACCATCTGAATTCCGTGAGCGCAGAGTTCTGCCGGAAATGGCTAAGTCAAGAAGCCAACGGTCACCCCAACCAGCGGACTGCGTTATTGGATGCATGACCGCCACGCTGTGCGTGATCTTTGTCGGAACACCCGGTTGGGGCTGATCCACCAACGCGGACGACACCGTGTGCCGCAACTAGCACCGGCAAGAAGTCCCCTTTCCCGGAGGTGTATTCACACAGGTTTTGGCCTCCTGGACCGATGGGGTTACGAATGCTCCAGAGCGGAAAAACTGGAGCCAGTGGTCGGGTTCGAACCGACGACCTGCTGTTTACGAAACAGCTGCTCTGCCACTGAGCTACACTGGCTGCGTGCGAAACGCAGCAGGACAATAGGAAAGCAGTGCCCAGTTACGCAAGAGCGGATGTTCCGAGCGCAACACGATCGGATTCCCGGAGAGCCATTCAACTCAGGCGACGGAGAACAGCAGAAGCCCGCGATGGCGAAACCTGTGGCTGGTGGTTGACGTCCTGAATGACAAGAAACGACAACTATGAACCCGATCGAACACCAGGCGTCGCTCTCCGATCTGTTCCTCACCCGCCGCCAATGGCTCGGCCGCTTCGGCATGGGGATGGGTGCCGTAGGGCTGGCGGCACTGCTGGGCGAGGAAGCCCGGGCGGCCGCCGACCTCAATCCGCTCGCGCCGAAGAATCCGCACTTCCCCGCCAAAGCGAAGCGCGTCATTCACATCTTTGCGCAAGGGGCTCCGTCGCACGTGGACACGTGGGATCCCAAGCCCGCACTTGCCCGGCACGACGGGAAGACGATACCCGGAACCGGCGGCGTGGCGTTTGGTTCGCCCTTCAAGTTCACCAAACAGGGCCGCTCCGGCATTGAGTTCAGCGAGGTGTTCCCGAAGCTGGCACAGCACGCCGACTCCATGGCCGTCTTGCGGTCGCTGCACACGGACATCCCGGCGCACGATGTGGCGACGGTCTTCATGAACACCGGTTCGCTCCGGCTCGCGAAGCCCTCGCTCGGCTCGTGGGTGCTCTACGGCCTCGGCACGGAGAACCAGAACATGCCGGGCTTCATCTCGCTGCGGCCCGGCGGTGGTGCACCCGGCGGCGCGCAGAATTACCAGTCCGCGTTTCTTCCCGGCATCTTTCAGGGTTCCAGCATCAACACGCAAGCGCAGTCGGTGGAGCAGATGATTGAGAACATCCGCAACAATTACCTCGCGCCGAAGGAGCAGCGCCGCCAGCTCGACCTCGTGCACCAGCTCAACGCGATTCACAGCCAGAACTTGCAGAAGGACGCGCAGCTCGAAGCGCGCATCGAGGCATTCGAGATGGCCTACAAAATGCAGACGGCGGCCACGGACGCGTTCGACATCGCGAAGGAGCCGGAGAACATCCGCTCACTTTACGGCTCCAGCACGCAAGGCAAGCAGCTCCTCATCGCGCGTCGGCTGGTGGAGCGCGGCGTGCGCTTCGTGCAAGTGTGGGCCAACGGCTGGGACCATCACAACGACCTCGAGGACCGGCTGCGGGCAAAGGCCGGCGAGATTGACGGCCCGGCGGCGGCTTTGCTCACCGACCTAAAGCAGCGCGGGATGCTCGACAGCACGCTCGTCATCTGGGGCGGCGAATTTGGCCGCAAGCCCACGCGCGACAAGAACGGCGCTGACGACCCCGGTCGCGACCACAACAACCGCGCCTTCGCGCATTGGCTCGCCGGCGGCGGCGTGAAGGGCGGCGTGGCCTACGGTGCGACGGATGAGTTCGGCGCACGCGCGGTCGAGAACAAGGTCCACGTCCACGACTACCACGCGACCCTGCTGGCGCTGATGGGCTTCGACCACGAGAAGCTGACGTATCGCTACAACGGCCGGGACTTCCGGCTGACGGATAACTTCGGTCAGGTGGTGAAGGGAATCATCGCTTAACCATGGATGGACACGAACGAACTGAATCCCTCGCTTCGCAACGGCATCATGCCGCGACAGCCCAAGGGTGAAAACCGACGCTTGGTCATGCTCTTTGTGGCCGTTGGAGTCTTCCTCGTCGCGTGCATCGCATTTGTCATTTTCCGTATTCTGTCGAACTCAACCCCGATCGAGTGAGCCTATGAAACGCTCCGTTATTCTCCTCCTTGGCACCTTGTGCCTTGCGCTTGGGGCTGCGACCGCTGCCGACGCGAAGAAGAAAAAAACACCCACCCCCGCGCCCGCTCCGGCGGCCAAGCCCGGTTTTCCGACCGCGCCTGCGGCCAAGCCCCCCGCTGCTCCCGCCGCTCCCGCCGCCGCAACCGCAACCGCCACGCTTACCGCGCAGCAGACCGAGTTCTTCGAGGGCAAAATCCGCCCGCTGCTCGCCACGCACTGCCTCAAGTGCCACAGCGCCGCCGAGGGCAAGACCAAGGGCGGCCTCGCGCTCGACTCGCGCGACGGCACGCTCAAGGGCGGCGATTCCGGCCCCGCGCTCGTGCCCGGGAATCCCGACAAGTCCCTCCTCATCCGCGCCGTCCGCTATACGGACTCGAACCTCCAGATGCCGCCCAAGGGCGAAAAGCTCTCCGATGCGCAAATCGCCGACCTCGTCGCGTGGGTGCGGATGGGGGCCCCAGACCCGCGCACCGGCGCTGCCAAGGGCAAATACGCCGACGCCTCCGCGAAGAAAACGTGGTGGGCCTTCCAGCCGGTGAAGCAACAGTCGCCGCCTGCTGTGCAGAACAAGGCCTGGCCCGTGAACCCGGTGGACAACTTCATCCTCGCCAAGTTGGAGGAGAAAAACCTCAAGCCCAGCGCACCCGCTGACCGCCGCGTTTTGATCCGCCGACTTTACTTCGACCTCATCGGCCTGCCGCCGACTCCCGCGGAAGTCGAGGCCTTCGTCGCCGATAAGTCGTCTACCGCCTACGAGAAGCTCGTGGACAAACTCCTTGCGTCGCCACACTACGGCGAGCGGTGGGGCCGGCACTGGCTGGACGTCGCGCGTTACTCGGACACCGTCGGCGACCCCGCCAAGCGCAAGGAATCGCCAGCCTACCCGTTCGCGTGGACGTATCGGGACTATGTGGTGAAGGCGTTCAACGACGACAAGCCCTACGACCAGTTCATCCGCGAGCAGATCGCCGCCGACAAGCTGCCCAACAACAAGGACCGCACTACGCTCGCCGCGTTGGGCTTCCTCACCGTGGGCGACCACTTCGATGGCAACCGCGACGACATCATCAACGACCGCATTGATGTGGTGACGAAGGGTTTCAACGGCCTGACCGTCGCGTGCGCGCGCTGCCACGACCACATGTTCGACCCCATTCCGACGAAGGATTACTACGCCCTGCACGGCATCTTCGCCAGCACCGAGGAACCGAAGGAACTGCCCGTCATCGCGACAACGGACAAGGTGAAGTATGCGGAATACCTCAAGGAAGGCCGCGCTCGAAAAAGCCGAGGCCGATCTCATGGCACAGGCGAAGGTCGCGAAGGCCAAGGGCGGCAAGCCCGCCGCCAAGAAGGAGCTTCAGAAGCAGGCTCAACAGCTCACCATTCAAGGCGACCGCCTCGACATGACGCATCCCGGAGCACCTGCCCGTGCAATGGTCGTGCAGGATTCGGACCGCCCAAAGGATTCACCGGTTTACATTCGCGGAGAGAAGGACAATAAGGGCGACCTCGTCCCCCGACGCTATCTGGAAGTCTTCCGCACGCCAAACGCGCCCGCGTTCAAATACGGCAGCGGGCGGCTCGAACTCGCCTACGCCATCGCCAACAAGAGCAACCCGCTGACCGCGCGCGTGATGGTGAACCGCGTCTGGCAGCACCACTTCGGCGAGGGCTTCGTGCTGACCCCAGACGACTTCGGCACGATGAGCACGCCGCCCAGTCACCCGGAGCTGCTCGACTACTTGAGCACCTATTTCACCGACAACGGCTGGTCGCTGAAGAAGCTGCACAAGCACATCCTCCTCTCCGCGACCTACCAGCAGGCCAGCACGGACAACCCGCGCTACGCGCAACTCGACCCCTTCAACCGCCTGCTCTGGCGGCAGAATGTTCGCCGGCTGGAGTTCGAGCCACTCCGTGACTCCATTCTCGCCATGGCCGGCTCGCTTGACACAACGCTCGGTGGGCGGCCCGTGAACCTTGGTGGTGGCGGCAGCAGCGCCGGCAAGGACAAGAAAGGTGGCGGCGCGCTGCGACCTCAGGGCAGCTACTCCACGCGCCGCACGCTTTATGGCCACATTGATCGCGCCAACGTGGCCGAGGTGCTGAATCATTTCGATTTTGCGCAACCCGAAATGCCCAACGGCCGGCGCTACCAGACCACGGTTCCCCAGCAGGCGCTGTTCCTCATGAACAATCCCTTGGTCATCGAACAGGCGCTGAAAATCGTCGAGCGAAATGACTTCAAAGGTGTGGAGAACGACGAGCAACGCATCGCGTTCCTCTACCACCTTATCTATCAGCGCCCGCCAACCGCCCAGGAGGTTCAGCTTGGGCTGGCATTCTTCGACGAGGCACCGACGGCCGGAGCGAGCGGGCCTGCGGTCAAGCCCGCGGCCCAAGCGGCTCCGGTGAAAGTGGCAGCCGCCCGGCGTTTCCAAGTGCCGGTGCGTCCTACGTTCACCCCACGCCCGCTCAGTGCATGGGCGGAATACGCCCACGCCCTCATTCTGGCCAACGAGTTCACCTTCGTGAACTAAGCCGGGCTCGCGCTACTTCTTCACCAGCCAGACGTTCCGGTAGTAAACCGGATTGCCGTGGCCTTGGAGCTGGATGGCCCCGCCGCTTGGATCCTCCTTCTTGCCGCCGCCGGTGGGACCGGTGATTTCCACCTTGTCGTGGATGGTCACGCCATTGTGCTTCACGGTGATGACGGCGTTCTTGGTCTTCTTGCCCTCGCCGTCGAACTTCGCGGCGGTGAAGTCAATGTCGTAGGTCTGCCACAGCAGCGGCGGAAAGCACATGTTCACGCTCGGCTCCGTCTTAGAGTAGATGCCGCCGCACTCGTTGTTCTTGCCCGCGAGGCCGAAGCTGTCGAGCACCTGAACCTCGTAACGGTCCTGCATGTAAACGCCGCTGTTCGCGCGGTCCTGGCCGCGGCCGAGCGGCTTGAACGGCAGGAGAAACTCGACGTGCAGCGTGAAGTCCTGAAAGTCGTTCTGCTTCGTCTTGCTTCCGGAGGCGAGGAGCTTGCGGCCCAGCTCGTCGAAGTGCCCGCCCGCGAACGCGTCGCAGTTCGAGCCGTCAAACAACACCACCGCGCCCGCCGGAGCCTTAGCGCCGAGCGTCGGACTTTGGCGGGTCAATTTTTTCAGCTCGAACTTTCCGCGTCCGCCCATGCCGCTCAGCGAATCCTTGGTGAGCGTGGCCTTCCACGCTTCCTTTTCGAAGCTAACCTTGTCCCCGTCACGCTTGGCCTCGATCTCGAACTTGGGCGACTTGTCCCAGCCCGCGCCGGGCAGGCCGCCGTTGTGAAAGACGACGCGGAAGGTGTCATTGCCCAGCGCGATGACCTGCGCACCGAGCTTGTCGCCGGCGAACTCGCCTTGCAGATCGTAGTCCGGACCGGCGGCGCGGGCCTCCTCGACCGTGAGATACGTGCCGGGCTTGGGTTTGGCATCGGCGGCAAGGCCGAGCGAAGCGGCAGTGAACAGGGCGGCGAGAACGAGCGAGATTTTCATGGTTGGTCAGGGCTGTGACAGAAAAAGAGCGCGGGCATCACTGCCCGCGCTGGTAATTGGGATGATTGTCTCACTTGGCGGCGAGCGCGGCTTCGATGGCCTTCACCACCTCGGGCGCGTCGGGCGCAGTGCGGGGCTCGAAGCGCGCGATCACCTTGCCATCGCGGCCCACGAGGAACTTGCCGAAGTTCCAGCCGATGTCCTTGCCGCCCGCGCCGATCAGCTCCTTGTAGAGCGGATGGCGGCCGGGGCCGTTGACCTCGAGCTTGTCGAACATCGGGAAGGTCACGTTGTATTTGGTCGAGCAGAAAGAGAGAATCTCCTCATTGGTGCCCGGCTCCTGCTTGCCGAACTGATTGCAGGGGAATCCGGCGACCACGAGGCCCTGGTCCTTATATTTCTGGTAGGTGGCCTCGAGGCCCTTGTATTGCGGGGTGAGGCCGCACTTGGAGGCAACGTTGACGACGAGGATGACCTTGCCGGCGTAGGGCTTAAGCGAAGTATCCTTTCCCTTGATGTCCTTGACCGGAACATCGAGGACGGAGCCGGCGGTGAGGGCGGAGGCGGTAAGCATGAGCGTGGCGAGCAGGGCGGTGAGTTTCATGACAAATGTGTTGGTTGAACGAACGAGCTAAGGACGCGCCACTGAGGAGCGGGATTCAGCCGGGAAGGAGTCGCCACAAAGAGGCACAGACGCGCAAAAGGAGAGCCTGAGGACGAGATCCCCGGCTTTTGACCCGTTTGTGGCAACAACCACTGCGCAGCTCACTTGGCCGGCAGCCACCAAATGTTCCGGTAGAAGATGGGGTTGCCGTGGTCTTGGAGCTGGATGGGGCCGGGCGTGGGGCCTTCCTTGAGGCCGGCAGCGGTGGTGGCGCTGTTGACCGGGGCCTTGTCGTGGATGAGCACGCCGTTGTGCTTCACGGTCAGCGTGGCGTCCTTGGTCTTCTTGCCGTCGGCGTCGAACTGCGCCTCGGTGAACTTGATGTCGTAGGTCTGCCAAGTAAGTGCGGGGAGGCACATGTTCACGACGGGGCGGTGCTTGGAGTAGATGCCGCCGCACTCGTTGTTCTCCCCCTTGAGGCCGAAGCTGTCGAGCACCTGCACTTCGTAGCGGTCCTGGAGGTAAACGCCGCTGTTGCCCCGGTCCTGGCCGCGACCGAGCGGCTTGAACGGGAGGAAAAACTCGATGTGCAAGGTGCCGCTCTGGATCGTGTCCTTGGACTTGGTGCCGCAGCGGAGGAACTTGCGATCATCCATCTTGCCGTTCTGCCAAGCATCGGCGCTGGAGCCGTCGAAGAGGATCTTCGCACCGGCGGTCGGCTTTGCGCCGAGCGTGGGACTCTGACGGAAGACCTTGATAAGCTTGAATCCCCTGCCCTGCGCGTCGGTGCCAGTGAGTTGGCCTCCGGCGGCGGTGGCGGTGACCTTGCCGTCACCGCTCTTGAAGGTGGCCTTGGCACCATCGAGCACGCCCTCGACTTCGGTCTTCGCAGACTTGTCCCAGCCCGCGCCGGGCAAACCGCCCGCGTGGAGGACGAGGCGGAATTTGCTGTCGCCGAGCGCAATGACCTGCGCGCCGAGACCGGCATCAGCGTATTCGCCCTGCAGATCGTAGTCCGGCCCGGCGGCGCGGGCCTCGGCTTCAGTGAGGTAGGCTGCGGGCTTGGGCTTGGGAGCATCGGCGGCGGGCGAAGATGCCGCGAGCAAGAGGGCAAGGAGGAAGGAAGCTGGTTTCATGTCGGCACAGCAGACGCGAGGGAACTACGGGGGATTCGGGGCGGTAAATAAAAGCAACCGGCCCGGTGGACACGCGTCCATCCGGGCCGGTGAGGAGATCAGCGGGAGTTAGCGCCCCTTGGGCAGCGCGCTGCGGCCGGCGTAGACGGCGTGTTTGCCCAGCAATTGCTCGATGCGCAGAAGCTGGTTGTATTTCGCCGTGCGGTCGGTGCGGCTGAGAGAGCCGGTCTTGATCTGGCCGCAGTTCGTGGCCACGGCGATGTCAGCGATGGTGGCGTCCTCAGTCTCGCCGGAGCGGTGCGATAGAACGGCGCGATAGGCGTTCTTGTGGGCAAGCTCCACGGCGTCGAGCGTCTCGGTGAGGGAGCCGATCTGGTTCACCTTCACGAGGATGGCGTTCGCCGTGCCGGTATCAATGCCCTTGCGCAGGAACTGCACGTTGGTGACGAAGAGATCGTCACCGACGAGCTGAACCTTGTCGCCGAGCTTGTCGGTGAGCTTCTTCCACGTGACCCAGTCGCCCTCGGCGCAACCGTCTTCGATGCTCACAATGGGATACTTGGCGCAGAGGCGGGCGTAGAACTCGACCATCTCATCGCCGGTGAGCTTTTGGCCAGTGCTCTTCTTGAAGGTGTAGGTTTCGTTCCCGGTGTAGAACTCGCTCGCAGCCACGTCGAGCGCGAGGAAGATGTCCTTGCCCAGCTTGTAACCGGCGTCCTTCACGGCCTGCGCGATGGCGTCCAGCGCCGCGTCGGCGCTATCGAGCTTCGGGGCGAAGCCACCCTCGTCGCCGACGGCGGTGGAGAGGCCCTTCTTCTTGAGCACCCCCTTGAGGGCGTGGAAAATCTCCGTGATGGCCTGCAAGCCCTCGCTGAACGTGGCGAAGCCGTGCGGCATGATCATGAACTCCTGGAAGTCAATCGGCGCATCCGAGTGAGCGCCGCCGTTGATGACGTTGGCCATGGGGACGGGGAGCACCTTTGCGTTCGGTCCGCCGAGGTATTTGAAGAGCGGCTGGCCGAGCGCGGCGCTGGCGGCCTTCGCGTTCGCGAGCGAGACGGCGAGGATGGCGTTCGCACCGAGCTTGGACTTCTTGAAACCGGTGCCGTCGCGTTCGAGCATGGCGTCGTCCACCGCAAGCTGATCCGTGGCATCCATGCCGTAGAGCACCGGGGCGATCTTGTCGGCCACGTTCTTGACGGCCTTGCTGGTGCCCTTGCCGAGATACCGCTTCTTGTCGCCGTCGCGGAGTTCGAGGGCTTCGTGCTCGCCCGTGGAAGCGCCCGAGGGAACGGCGGCGCGGCCGACGACGCCGGATTCGAGCAGCACGTCCACCTCCACGGTGGGGTTGCCGCGGGAGTCGAGGATTTCGCGGGCCTGGATTTCAGCGATCTTGGTCATGGTGTGTCAGTGTTCGATGTTCGTTTCAGTTGGGAACGGCCGTCCGGTCGCCCGGAAAGACGCGGCAGTTTAGGGAGGCGCGAAAGGCCGTCAAGCGGGGGAAATGCCGTCACTTGCCGAGCAGCTTCGGGAGCCAGGTGGTCAGCTGCGGGAAGTAAGTGATGAGCAGCACGCCGGTAATGAGCACGCCCTGCATGGGCAGCACGGCGCGCGAGATCTCCATCACGGGCTTCTTAAAGCGATAGGAGGCCAGGAAGATGTTGATGCCGACGGTCGGCGCGAGCAGGCCCAACTCCATGTTCGCGAGGAAGATGATGCCGAGGTGCAGCGGATCAATCTGGTAGGCCGCCCCAAGCGGCACGAGCAGCGGCACCACGACCACGATGGCGGACAGAACGTCCATGAAGCAGCCGACAAGCAGGAGCAGGAGGTTAAGGGCGAGGAGGAAGGCCCACTTTGATTTGATCGTGGCGGTGACCCATTCAACGGCCTTCACCGGGATCTGCGCGTCAACGAGGTAGTTGGTCAGGCCAAGCGCGACGCCTAGGATCATCAGCACTCCACCCACGAGCAGGCCGCACTCGGTCAGCACACGCGGGATGTCGGTGGTGAGCTTCAGGTCGCGGTGGATGAAAACCGTGCAGAGGAAGACATACAGCGCCGTGACCGCCGCCGCCTCGACGGGCGTGGCAAAACCGCCGAAGAGCGCAACCAATGCCACCAACGGCACGGCGAGTTCCCATTTGGCATTCAGCAGGGCCTCGCCCGCGACCGCGCTGTTGAACTTGGGTCGGGCGTCGTCATCCTTGGGTCCCTGGCTCACACCCCACCACGCAGTCAATGCCACCAGTAAAAGGCCGGGCAGCAAGCCGGCGAGGAACATCTTCTCAATAGTCACGCCTGCCGCCTGCGCCTTCGAGCCGGCGATGATGGCGTAGAGAATCAACGGCAACGACGGTGGGAATAGCAGCCCCAGCGCGCCGGAACCGGTGAGCAGGCCCAAGGCGTTGCGCTCCGAGTAGCGGGCCGCGAGCATCACCGGCATGAGCAGGCCGCCCATCGCGAGGATGGTCACGCCGCTGGCTCCGGTAAACGAGGTGAAGAACGCGCATACCAATGCGGTAACAATGGCCGGTCCGCCCCGAAACGAGCCGAACAACGCCTGAAACACCGCGACCAAACGCTTCGATGCCCCACCTTCCGCAAGCAGGTAGCCGGCTAGAGTAAACAGCGGGATGGTCGGCAGCGTGGCGTTGGTCACGAGCCGGTAGTGGTCAAGCGGGATGGACGCGATGGGCAAGTCCTCGCCCCAGAAAAGAATCATCGCCGCGCCGCCGAGCGTCACGAAGATGGGCGAGCCAAGCACGGTCGCCACAAGCAGCACCGCGATGGCGGGCCAGACGAGCTTGGCGGGGTCGGTCGGCGGATGCGTGGCAAGCCACACGAGCGCGCCACTGGCGGTGAAAACCACGGCCCGCCCCCACCATTTGGGCGACGCGTTCCACAGCAGCCGCCACGTCACCAGCGCGAAGCCAACGGGCGTCACGACCTGCACCCACCAGATGGGCATCGTGCCCACGAGGAAGTTGCCGCTCTCGCGCTCGGTCTTGACGAACTCGACGCTGGCGACGGTGAGGAAGAGCGTGATGGTCGTGGCGATGGTGCCGCCAAACAGCGCCGCGAAGATTTTCCCCTTCTCCGGCAGAATCGTAGGCAGCGCGGACATGGCGAGCAGCCGGCTGTCGCGTGCTGCGAGCGCGCCGCCAAGCATCCCGATGATCAGCGTGAAGTGCTGCACGATGGCCGGCGCGCCGGGGATGCCGGTGCTGAACGCCTTACGGAGCAAGGCCTCCAGCAAGGGCAAAGTCATCAGCAGAACGAGGACCATACCCAGCAGGAGGTTTTCGCCCTGGCGGAGCCACGCGCGCGGTCCGGAGGCCGGAACCGGCTGGGGAGCGGAGTCAGTTACGAGCATGGCTGATCGGGCCTCATTTCATCTTGGCCCGATACTCCTTCACGAGGGTGACCACTTGGTCGAACATTTCGGCGGGGACCATGTTACCGCGCACTTTCGGATAGGCTTCGTCCATGAACTTGACCCAGTCGGCAATGTCGTCTGGGGTGGGCTTGGTGACCTTGAGCCCGCGCTTCACCATGGCGGCGACGGCTTCATCGCTTTCCTTGCGACCCTGATCGCGAATCTGTTTCCCGGCGATGGCGGCAGCCTGCAACAGGGCAGCGCGCTTGTCCGCCGGCGTGGCGTCCCAAGTTTTCTTGGTCACGATGGTCGCGCCGACGAGCGGCACCCAGTTGAGTTCGAGCATATGCGGCGCGGGGCCGTAGAACTGCCCTGCCAGTGCGTAGATCGGCACGCTGGGCACCATGTCGAAGAGGCCCGTCTGGAGACCGGGCAGCACGTCGGTCTGTTCGGCGGCCACCGGATTCACGCGCATGGCGCGCATGACATCGGCAGAACGCGGGTCGCCCGACCAGACGAAGACCTTCATCTTGCGGAAGTCGTCGATGCGCCGGCCCGGTTGCTTGGAGAAGAAACGAACCCAGCCGAGGTCGCCCCAGAAGAGGACTTCAAAGCCCTTATCGCGGAACTTCTGCTCCAGCCCCGGCCGCACCTTGTCGAAGACATACTCGAACTCGTCGAGCGAGCGGAACATCATGGGCATCAGCTGGAGGCCGCGGACGGAATCCTCGATTTGCGAAAGGCCGGGCACGGTGAGCATGGCCGCCTGAATCTGGCCTACGCGCATCCGCCGCACCATGTCGGCCTCGCCGCCCATCGTGCCGTCGGTGTAGATGGAGAGTTGGACTTGGTCGCCGGTGCTCTTCTTCCACGCGTCACCCATCTGCTGGAGGGACTTGTGCAGGGAAGTGTCCTTTGGGGCGAGCGTGGCCAGGCGGATTTTGACGGGCGCGGCGGCGGAGGCTGAAGTTGTGAAACAGCTCCAAAGCCCAAATCCCAAGCTCCAAAGAAACACCAAGCTCCAAGTGCCAAGAACGACGCGACGCGTCGGGCTTGAAGTTTGGGCTGGGGAGCTTTTCTGGAGCTTAGCACCTGGAGCTTGGGGATTTTTCATCAGTTCACTTCGTTTCCGGCGGCAGGGCCGGCAAAATCAGTTCGTCCATCCGCCCGAGGAGCCACTTGGCGCGGCGCTGCATGATGGTGTTCACCAGTCGCCACTCGGGACGGGCATCAATCCTAACGGCGAGCGCCTTTTCGAGCAACGCTTTGAACTCGGCGGCGTTCTGCTGCTTTACCGCAACATTTTCCGCCAGCGAGACGTAGGGGCCAGCTTGGCCGCCGCCGCCTAATTCCAATGCCCGCGCGAAGTGCTGCCGGGCCTTGGTCACCGCGTCCGGGCCCGCGCCGGGACGGGCCAGCTCAAAGGCAATGAGGAAAGAATGAATCGCGCCGTGGTCGAAGCCTTCGTCCAGCACCAAGGCACGGTCGATCAACGCCGCCGCCAGCGGCAGATCGGCGATGGCATCGGGGCTGTCCTTCGAGAGGGAAATGTTCGCGGCCCATGCCGTCGCGGTCCAGTAAAGCAGGTGCACATCGGCTTTCTTTGCAACACGGACGGATTCGCTGGGATTAGCCCGCAATGCCCGCTCGAAGCCGGGATGCTTCACCTCCAGCCCCCGAAGCCCGTAGTTGCGGGCGCGCAGGTAAAGCCTCCTTGCTCGGGCTCGCCCCGCCCCGGCTGCCGCAAGATCCTTTTCCTCGAGCTCATCAGCCGGCTGATG
>Ga0172373_10002529_pt1 | contig 27818 bp, 27 predicted proteins | sample Lak10m_2_FD_114546 | JGI IMG/M metagenome (GOLD analysis project Ga0172373, IMG submission 114546) | Freshwater microbial communities from Kabuno Bay, South-Kivu, Congo - kab_092012_10m | ecosystem: Environmental > Aquatic > Freshwater > Lake | place: Democratic Republic of the Congo...
GATATTTGCGGCCAGGATTAGCAGCCAGCGAGAGGCAGACCGGACTATCCGGCGCCTGGCACCCCAGCATGCTGCCGGAGTTGGGGCAATGCACGGTAACGACCTGCCCGTCGCCAAGCCGGACATCGGCCAGGAATCGTTTATAACGCCGCACCAGGTGGCCTGGCACCAATCTCTGCTTGAATTGCATCGCCCTGCCGATATACAAGGAAACAACCCTAACCGCTCCGCCATCATGCCCGAAAAAAACAAAACCGACAAGCAGGAAGCACGGAAAAAGGCCATTGCCCTGCGCTACGACAGGGAGCGGGACCGCGCCCCGGTCGTGGTGGCCAGGGGCAAGGGGTTACTCGCCGAACGCCTCATCGCGCTCGCCAAGGAACACCACATCCCGATCCACGAGGACAGCGACCTCGCCGAGATCCTCGCCCGCCTCGATCTCAACGCCGAGATTCCACCGGCTACGTACGTGCTGGTCGCCGAGATCCTCGCCTTTGTCTATCGCGCCAACCAGCGCTTTTCCCGCTGACCAGCCCCACGCCGGCTAGGCAAAAAGTACCCACCCCCGCCACCCTCGCCGGACCACTCCCCGGCCACAACCGGCAATCCCTTGCCAACGCTGACAACCACGCCAACCAGCCATCAACGGCACGCCTATTGCATTAATTCCACCCAAACCGCAACCCAAGGGGTGCCCCATGTTCATCCACAACCGGCTGGGAATGGTCGAAAGCGTCGAGACCCTGCTCGCCCAACAGCAACGATTGAATCAGGTCTCGAACAACCTGGCCAACGTCGATACCGCGGGCTACAAGAAGGAGAGCGTCACCTTCGACGAGATGCTCTACAACGTCACCCGCAACCGTCAACGGGTTGGCAAGGCGCTCAATATTCTGACAAGCCACCAGCAGGGGGTCACCGAACAGACCGGCAACGCCTTGGACGTAGCCCTCGCCGGCCCCGGCTTCTTCAAAATAGATACCCCGCAAGGAGCCCGCTACACCCGCGCCGGCAACTTCGAACTCAATGCGGACGGCCAACTCCGTATGCCCAACGGCGGTCTGGTCATCGGTGAAGGCGGCCCCATCGTGGTGGATGGCAACGAGGTGACCATCGACCGTACTGGCCGGGTGCAGGTGGACGGCCAGGTGGTCAACCAGCTCAGCATCGTCACCTTTGCCGACCTCCGCGACCTGGAAAAGGAGGGGGAAAATCTCTTCCGCCTGAAAAACCAGACGGCCCAGGAACAGGCGGTAGAGGCCCCCGAGGTGAAACAGGGCTTTATCGAACGCGCCAACGTCAACACCGTGGAGGAGATGACCGAACTCATCGATCTCCAGCGCGCCTACGAAGGCCAGCAAAAGATGATCCACGCCATCGACGACATCGACAACCTGGCCGTGCGCCGGGTTGGCAGCCTGAACAGCTAACCCGCCACCTGAGACCAAGGAGATTACACCATGATCCGCTCACTTTACTCCGGCCGCTCCGGCATGAATGGCCAGCAGCTCCAGCTCGACACCATCTCCAACAACCTGGCCAACGTCAACACCGCCGGCTTCAAGAAAAGCCGCGCCCAGTTCGAGGATCTCTATTATCAGGAGCTCCGGGCCATGGGCACCGAAACCGCGGATGGCGGCCGGGTGCCCTCCGGCATCCAGGTTGGCCTAGGCGTGCAGCCAACCTCGGTGCAGAAAATCTTCACCCAGGGCAGTCTCACCGAGACCGGCAACGACCTTGATTGGGCCATCGAGGGCCGCGGCTTTTTCCACATCATCCGCAACGGCGAGGACTTCTACACCCGCTCCGGCGCCTTTACCCGCGACCAGGACGGCTACATCGTCACCCAAAACGGCGACCGGCTGCAACCAGAAACCGCCATCCCGCCGGAAGCGGTCAGTATCAGCATTGACGCCAGCGGCATGCTCCAGGCCAAGGACGCTGCCCAGCAGGTGGTGGCTTCCGCGCAGATCACCCTCTTCGACTTCATTAATCCCGGCGGCCTGCGGGCCGAGGGCGCCAACCTCTTCAGGGAGACCGAGGCCTCGGGCAATGCCCGCGAGGCCAACCCCGGCGTGGACGGCCTGGGGCAAATCATGCAGCGTTACGTCGAGGTCTCCAACGTCGATGTCACCGAGGAACTGGTCAACCTGATCATCACCCAGCGCGCCTTTGAGTCAAACTCCAAGACCGTGCAGACCGCCGACCAGCTCCTGGAAATCGCCAACAATCTCGTCCGGTAACGGGGGCCAGAATGCGCCATCGGCTGACATTGCTCATTAGCCTCTTGGCCCTGACTGGCGCCCTGTGGTGGACGCCGCTGGCCATGGCGCAAGAGGCGGCAGCCACCCTGGGCACCGCGGATTTCCAGGAAATATTCCGGGAAATCGCGCTGGACGGTGCCCCCTGGCCCCAAACCGACTTGGAAACCCGCCTGACTGACGCCCAACCCACGGCCCTTGCCATCAGCCGTCCCGGGTACCGTTACACCGTTATCTCGCCGGCCGCCGCCAACCGTCTGGGCCGCCGCAGCGTGACCGTCGCCATTCTGGTCAATGGCAAGGAAGAGGGCCGGGTGAAGCTGAACGGCGACCTCACCCTCCACGCCGACGTTGTCTGCACCACCAAAAAACTCGACCGCCATCACCTGATCAGCGCCAGCGACCTGACCGTGGTGCGGCGCGAGGTCGGCAGCCTCGACCCGCTTTTCCTGCACCGCCCCGAGGAAGCCATCGGCAAACAGCTGAAAATCTCGCTCCCGACCGGCGCCATCCTCTCCCAGCCCCAACTGGCCAGCCAAACCCTGGTAAAACGCGGTGACCGGGTGACCATTATGGCAAGCTCCGGCGAGGTCAAGGTTACCGTGCCGGGCGAGGCCAAGGGCAATGGCGCGGCCGGCGAACTGATCCGGGTGAAAAACCTGATGAGCCGCAAGGAGATTTCCGCCCGGGTGGTGGAACACGGTGTGGTCAACACGGAACTTTAAGGAGGTACAATATGCTCCGACCCATAGCATCTTTTCTTGTCTTCTGCCTCGCTGCCCTGGCTGGCTGCGCGACCACCGGCCAACAGTCCACCGCCCCCGCGCTGCCCGAACGCTACAGCCTGCCGGAAGTAGGGCAAAAACAGGCTGCCCAGCCTGAAGGCTCCCTCTACAACCATGCCACTGGCCTAAATCTCTACAAGGATACCCGCGCCTGCGCGGTTGGCGACATCATCCTGGTGCGGATTGTCGAGACCTCCAGCGGCAAGAAGGAGGCCAAGACCAAGACCGAGCGCACCTCAACCGCTACGGGCGGCGTCTCCTCCTTCTTTGGCTTCGAGCAGTGGCTGGCTGATCGCAACCATCGTTTCACCCCGGCCGCCACCGAACTGGAGGCCACCTTGACCAACGATTTCGACGGCAAGGGCAATACCGAACGCAAGAGCGACGTCAAGGCAACCATCTCGGCCAGGGTGATCGATAAAACCATGGATGGCAATCTGGTAATCCGAGGCTACCAAGAGGTGCGGGTCAACAATGAAACCCAGACCCTGATCCTCTCCGGCATCATCCGGCCGAGCGACATCTCGGCGGACAACTCGGTACTCTCCTCGCGGATCGCCGATGCCCGCATCGAATACAGCGGCCAGGGGGTCATCGGCGACAAGCAGCAGCCAGGCTGGCTCGCCCGCGCCTTTGACGTGATTTGGCCATTTTAATCCAGCCCGGCTGGGAAAAATCTGCCGGGCAGGTCGAGGAGACCCCCTGCCCGCCCTGGCCAGGAATACAACGGCTTCGCCGAGAAAAGAAAAGGCCGCCGCCGTCGCCAAAATGGTGGCATACCCCTTGCTAACTTGTCGAGCCAGAGAGGAAAACAAACCAGCAGGTGTTGCCATGCACAGAACCGCCAACCGCTCATCACAACCAGTTGCCACGCTAATCGCACTACTTGCCGCCCTGCTGTCCGTGGCCACCCCGGCCATGGCCGCCCGGATCAAGGACCTCGCCGCGGTCAAGGGGGTGCGCGACAACCAGCTCGTGGGCTACGGCATCGTGGTTGGCCTCAACGGTACCGGCGACGGCAAGAACGCCGCCTTCACCACCAATGGACTGGCCAACCTGATGCGCAACATGGGGGTCAAGATCGATCCCCAGGAGATCAAGGTCAAGAACGTGGCCAGCGTCATCGTCACCGCCAAGCTGCCGCCCTTTGTCAAAGGCGGCCAAGCCATAGACGTAACCTTGTCATCGGTGGGCGACGCCACCTCGCTCCAAGGCGGCACCCTGCTTGCCACGCCGCTCAAGGGCCTCGACAACCAGGTCTATGCCATTGCCCAGGGGGCGATCAGCATCGGCGGCTTCGAGGTCCAGGGGGCGCAGGCCGGCCGCCAAAAGAACCACCTCACCGTTGCCCGCATCCCGGCCGGGGCCACGGTGGAGCAAGAGGTGCCAGTCTCCTTCGCCCAAAAAAAGAATATCGCCATCACCCTCGGCAACTCTGATTTCACCACCGCCAACCGGATGGCAGGCGCCATCAACCACGCCCTCAAAGGCAACTACGCCACGGCCAGGGACGGCGCCACCGTGGAGGTCACGGTGCCGGAACAGTTCAAGGACAAGGAAATCGCCCTCCTCGCCACCCTGGAAAATTTAGAGGTCACGCCGGACCGTACCGCCAAGGTGGTACTCGACGAGCGGACCGGCACGGTGGTGATGGGTGAAAGCGTACGGCTGAACGCCCTGGCCCTTTCCCATGGCAACCTCAGCCTGCAAATCACCCCCAAGCCGCCGGCCACGCCGCCGTCGCCCGAAAAAATCATGGTCACCGGCGACAATGGCCAAAAACTGGTGAACTTCGCCGAGGGCACCTCGCTGGGCGAGGTCGTGCGGGCACTAAACGCCGTCGGGGTCGCCCCGCGCGACCTCATCGCCATCTTCCAGACCATGAAGGCCTCGGGCGCACTCCAGGCAGAGCTGGAAATCATCTAACCCACGGGCACGCCATGAAAATATCCGCCAACCAACCGATGCCGCTTAAGGGAAACACCACTCCTGCCGATATATTAAAGGAAAACAAGCTGCGGCAGGCGTGCCGTGATTTCGAGGCGATCATCCTTGAGCAGAACCTGCGCCTGGGACGCGAGGGGGCACCGCAAGGCGGTCTCCTTGGCGGCGGCTTTGCCGACGATATGTACCGCTCCATGCACGACCACGAGCTGTCATTGAAAATGTCGCAGGGCAAGGGCATGGGCTTTGGCGAGATGCTCTACCGCCAAATCAAGAACCAACACCCGATTACGCACAAATAACGAGGCCCGCCATGCTTGCTGAAGCCACCGTAGCTATCCAGAATCTCCCGGAAGAAGTTTTCGACCTCCTGCGCAAAGAGGTGGGCCTTTCCCAGGAGATGCTCGCCTTGCTCGACCAGGAAAAAACCGCCTTGGCAGCCATGGATATGCCCGGCATGATCGAACTGAGCAGTCAGAAACTGAAGCTGTTGAGCCGCATCCGGGCACTGGATGACGCGCTGCAAAAGATCGGCCGCCAGCTCACCGAGGGCACTGCATCGACGATCAAGCTCTCGGCCCTGGTCGAAATCGCTAGCGGCGAGGAGCGCCGGCAGCTGGAAGACCTGCGCCGGCAACTGCTCAACCTGCGGGAGCAAATTCTCTCCAAAAATATCGTCAACAAATACTTTGCCACGGACACCGGCCATTACCTGCGTGACGCCATCTCGCTCATCACCACGGCGGCGGCCGAACAGCACCCTTCCTACGGCAAGGCCAAACAGGGCGGCAAGGCGTACAACAATCAGCCTACCCTGATCAGCCGCGAGGTATAACCAGCCATGTCCGGCATCGGCAACGTCCTGAGCATCGCCAAAGAAGCGCTCCTGGCCCACCAGCTTTCGGTGCAGGTCGCCTCGCACAACATCGCCAACGTCGATACGCCGGGCTTTACCCGCCAAACGCTGCAACTCACCCCCAACCAGGCAACCCCGATCTCGGCCGGCAGCCTAGGTGGCGGCGTGCGCGGCACGGAAATACTCCGTAACTACGACCGCTTCATGACCCAGCGGCTGGTGAGCCAGCAGTCGATCCTCGGCAACCTCCAGGCCCAGCAGGACTCGATGCGGGTAGTGGAAACGGTCTTCAACGAGGCACCAGGGCTGGCGCTAAACGATCTCATGAGCCAATTCTGGAACTCCTGGCAGGATCTGGCCGACAATCCAGAACTACTCGCGGCCCGGCAAACCGTGGTGCAGTCTGGCCAACTCCTGGTGGACCAGTTGCAGACCATGAACGCCGAAACCATCCGGGTCAAGCAGGATATCGGCGTCAACCTCGACACCGCCATCAAGGACGTCAACTCGCTCACCAGCCAGATCGCGACCCTGAACGTCCAGATCACCACCGAGGAAAAACCCGGCCAGCAGGCCAACGACCTGCGCGACCAGCGGGACAACCTGGTCAAGGAACTCGGCGACCTGCTCAACATCAGTTACTTCGAGAACAGCCAGGGCGCCTACACCATAATGATGTCGGACGGCCATACCCTGGTGGAGACCAACGAGGCATGGCAGGTCCAGTGGTCGAACAACACCCTCTACTGGATCAACACCACGGGTGACGGCAAGCAGGTACGGCAGAGCATCGGCAACGGCGCCGAGCTTGGCGGCAAGATCGGCGGTTGGCTTGAGGTACGCGGCAACCTGATCGAGGGCGACCCGGACAATTACCTGGGCCGGCTTGATGCCTTGGCCAACTCGCTGATCCGGGAACTGAACCAGCAGCATTCCCAGGGCGTCGGCATGACCCGCTTCGACAACATCATCACCAGCTCGGAAACAGCGGCCAACACCGCCCGGCTCAACACACCGGTGGAGGCCGCCACCGCCCCCCAAACCATACCGGCCGGCACCATCACCATCAATGGCCATGAAATCGGGGAAATCAAAGGGGCCAGCACCACGACTACCGGCGGCCTGGCCATGACCAAGACGGCCAATGCAGTGACCGCCATCAACGATGCCATCACCGGGGTGACGGCCAAACTCACCACCCTGGTGGCTGGGAATGCGGTTGACCCAACCGGCCTTGTCAACGGCGACCCCTTCAGTTTCACGATTAACGGAGTGGCGGTCAATTACACCTTCACCACCCCTGGTCCGCCTGACGACACCAACCCAGCCACCTTGGCCGCAAATGTGGCGGATGCCATCAACACCGCCATCACCACATACAACAACACGCCATCCTTTGTGGCCGGCCCCAAACCGCCGATCTCCATCGAGGCGATCGTGGGCGATGGTTTCAACGGCGGCGAACCAGATTCCATCATGCTGCGCAACACCAACCCAGGCGATGAGTCGCGGATCGCCATCGCGGGGATCGATACGGCCAACGAAGCGAAACTGGGCTTAACCAACGATGAATACGTAGCGGATGCCACCCACAACACCGGCGAGATCACCCTCTTCTCCGATGCCCCCTTCACGGTTACCGGCGGAGTCAACGACTTCTACCTCGACCAGCTCGGCATGGCCGGCGGCGCCCAGACCACTGAGTTCACCGGCGGAAACGTGAATAACACCTCCACCAACCCGCTCACGAGCATCACCTTCAATCTCAAGGGACAAGCGATAACGGTGAATGTCGCTCCCAACCAGACGGCCGCCCAAATTGTGGGCGCAGTCCAGGCCGGCATCAATACCGCCTTCCTCCCTGCCGCTTCTCCAGTCACCGTAAGCCTGGCGAGTGGGAAAATACATTTTGAAAACTCAACCAGTGGTGACAACTCTCCAATCGTGGTGGACAGCTTCACCACCGCCGTGGGTGACGGAACCATTTTCGGCTTTGACAATTTCACCGCCGTGGCTGGGGGGATAACTGATGACACCAGCAATGACGGCCAATTCACCTTCACTTACAACATGGGGCCAACCGGGGCCAACCTCCAGGGTTTCAAATATGCCGATGAACTGAATCTGGATGGCACCACCTTCGACCTCTGGCTCTATAATGCCGATAGCACGCTGGCGCTGTCGCAACCAGTGAAGGTGAGCCTGGAACGGGCCTACACCCTCCAGGACGTGGCTGACGCCATCAACTACTCGGTCAAAGACGCCGCCGGTTCACCGTGGGTCGAAGCCACTGTAGTGGACAACAAGCTCAAACTCACGCCGGATGGCGCTCACTCCTTTGCCTTTGGCAACGACGAGACCAACTTCCTCCAGGTGGCGGGGCTCAACACCTTCTTCACTGGCCACAGCGCCGGCACCATCGGCATCAATACCACCCTGGCCAAGGACCTCAACCGCATCACTGCGGGAACCATCAATGCCAACGGCGAATTCTTCCAGGGCGACAACTCCAACGTCCTGCTCATCAACAACATCCAGAAAAAAGAGGACGTGCGCTTCACCGGCGGCAAAACGAACACCCTCGACGGCTTCTACAACGCCTTGGTGGGCGAGGTCGGCAACGAAGGCCGCACCATCGAACGCAGCCTGGAATTCAATACCCTGGTAACCAACCAGATGAACGAGCTGCGTGATTCCACCTCCGGTGTCTCGCTGGACGAGGAAATGGCCAACCTCATCAAATATCAGCACGCCTACACGGCCGCCTCACGACTGATCAGCATGTCCGACGAGATGCTGCTGACCTTGCTCAATTCGGTGTGACAGAGGGGTAATGCCATGCGAGTGACCATGCAAACCGTCCACCAGCGTGTTTTAAGCAATCTGGGCAAGATCGTCTCGGACATCAACCGCGTCAACAGCCAGATCTCTTCCGGCAAAAGGATGTCCAAGATTTCGGAAGACCCGGTCGGCCTGGTCTCGGCGCTCGGGCTGCGCACCAACATCACGCAGATTGCCCAGTACCAGAGGAATTTGCAGTTTGGCGACAGCATGATCAGCACGGCGGAGTCCGCCTTCGACAGCATGAAGGAACTGGCCATCCGCGGCAAGGAACTGGCCATCCAGATGGCCAATGGCACCATGACCCAGGAAAACCGGACCAGCGCCGCGGAAGAGGTGCGCCACCTCTGGGAAGAGGCCATCTTCCTCGCCAACTCGGATGTCAATGGCCGGTATGTTTTTGCCGGCTACCGCACCGCCGGCTACTCCGAGGCGGAACCAACCCCCTTCATGGCGGACATGGTCGATGGGTATATCGCTCAGGGCCAATCACTCACTTCCCTTGCCGCGGCCGCGCCAGTTCAATACGCTCTGACCGCCGGCGACCTTACCATCAACGGCATCGCCATTGGCGCCACCGTGGCCGATGGCCTTTCGTCGGCCCACAGCACAGCCTCGGCCGCCGCCAAGGTGACGGCAATAAACCTGAGAAGCCAGGAAACCGGGGTAACGGCGGATTATACCGCCGCCAGTGTCACGGCAAGTGGGGCAGTGACAGCCGGCACCATGGACTCCGGCGACCTGGTGATTAACGGACAGGATATCTTTGACGGCGTCATCAATCCAGCCTCCGCCGCTGTCCTTGGCGGAGATAGCGACAACGCCCTGGTCAATGCCATCAACGCCCACTCGGCGACCACTGGCGTAATCGCCTCCCGGAGCAATGGGACCCTCACCCTCACCGCCATCGACGGTCGCAACATCGAGATCGACACTTCCCAAAATGCGGGCGACGGCGAGGCCATCAGCCACCTCAACGGCGCGGCCGCCGACAACGTCCATTTCGGCACCGTGCAGCTCAAGTCGGAACGTTCCTTCACCCTGCAAACAGCGGCCGGCGCAGTCGAACCCGGCCTTGATGCCCTTGGCCTGGGTGGCGGCCCTACGCTGACCAACGAGCCAAACGATGTTGATGGCGACGGCCTGTTGCAGGTCATTACCATTCAGCAGCATAAGGGCAATGTCCGCTATGCCGGCGACCGCAACAATAATATTGAGGTCAAAATTGGCCCCACCAGCAACCTTGAGGTCTCGAAAAACGGCGTGGACACCATAATGCAAACCGGGGTTTTTTCCGCGCTCAAGGGACTGGAAAATGCCCTGCGCGCCGAAAAATACACCACCGTTACCGGTCCCAACGAGGCCACCAACACCGCCGCCACCTTGGGCAGCGGCGCTACCGGCCTGAAGCAGGATGAACTCGCCTTCATGGACGGCACCCTTTCCTTCACCGTTACCGACCACACCTACTACCCGCCGCAAAGCAGGACCATCAATCTGGAGGTGGACATCGCGACCGACACCCCGGATTCCATCGCCAACCGAATCAGCCAGATCCCCGGCCTGGATGCCTCCTGGTCAACCGATGGCCATCTCACCATCGAGAGCAGCGACCAGGGGCGCTTCACCTTCGACTACACCGACTCCAGCAATTTCATGGCGGTGAATGGCATAACCCAGGACGAGATGCAGTTCCAGGCGATCCAGAAATCCATCGGCGACATGGGGACCCTGCTGGACAATCTGAGCAACCAGGTTTCGGACTACGGCGCCCGCGCCAACCGCATCGAGGTCCAGGGCATGCTCTACACCAACCTGAACCTGGCGGCCCAGCAGAACCTTTCCCAAACCGAAGATACCGACATGGTCGCGGCCCTGATGGAGATCAAGGCCAAGCAGACCGCCTACGAGGCGGCCCTGTCGGCAGCGGCCCAGACCATGCAGCTCAGCCTGGTCAATTTTCTCAAGTAATGGTTTAATAGGAGGACCAGCACGGATACGCTGATGACGCGTATCCGCATATTGCCAGGGAGGGCGAGGGGAATGCTGATCTTATCAAGGAAAATCGGGGAAGGGATTGGCATCGGGGAGGAGATACAGATTCGAATTCTCGAAATAAAGGGGGGGCAAGTTAAAATCGGCATCGAGGCACCCCATGACGTCACGGTGCATCGAGAGGAAATCTACCGGAAAATTATCGAGGAAAACCAACGGGCGGCCCTGGATGCCCCGGCCGATTTTTCGTCCCTCGCCTCGGCTCTGGCCCAAGGTAAAGGGAAACTGGGCCACCTCAAAAGGCAACGCTGATGCAAGCCACCACATCTCCCTCAACGAATACGAGAAACACCATGATCCACGACTTGCCGGCAGGGGAGCAAAAAAAATTGACCGTTTCCACCGCACGCTTTGGCGAAATCACGGCGGACCCGGACAAAATCATCACCATGACCTCACCCTTTCTGGGCTTTCCGGAGTCCAGGCGCTTCATGCTCATCCCCCACGGCGAGGAGACCCCTTTCATGTGGCTCCAGTCTTTGGACGAGGCCCACCTCGCCTTTGTCATCATCCCGGCCTCTGTTCTGGTGCCGGATTACCAGCCGGAGGTGCCGGCCACGGTCCGGCAGGAGCTGCGGGCAGAGAGCGGCGACGAACTCAACATCCTGCTGCTGCTGACCATCCCCCAGGGCAACCCCCTGAAAATGACCGCCAACCTGCTCGGCCCGCTGGTACTCAACCCGGAAAAACGCCTGGCCAAGCAGGTGATCCAGGATCCGAACAAGTGGGAGCCCCGCTGGTCGGTATTTACCAATGATGGGAAGTAAAGAGTTACAAATAGAAATGCCCGCCGAATCGCGGGCATTAAGTAAAAACCAGAAAAAGACGGACTAACTAATTAACCGACTCGGAGAGGAGGCTCACCAACATGTTATCCGCAATCCGATGCGGGTCGATAACATATTCTCCGCGCTCGATCTGCCCCCGCAGGGCCTCAACCCGTTCGGCCCGGACCGCTGGGGTCTGCTGCAAAATCTCCTGGGCCTTCTGCACGTCCTGGGTGCCGGTGGACAGCTCAATCCGATCGGCGCCCACGGGAGTGCCAGCGACGTCCTTGCCGGTCGCAGCCGCGTCACTCCGCTTGGCCTGGACCTTATTATCCGTCTTGATCTGTGGGAAAATGCCGGTCAATTTCATCTCATACTCCGGTATGCCGGGAAATCTCTTCACAGCACCCATTATACTGCTTTCACTTATCATATCGGCGTAGGGAAGACAAACTTAAATAATTTTTCTCCGTTGCCGAAGCGCGCGTTGCCAAAGCCCCACCCGGTTGGTAGTATCATGCCATGCCAACTCCTGAACCGGTCTATCTAATCGACGGCAGCGCCTATATCTATCGCGCCTACCATGCTGTTGCCCCGCTAACCAACACGAACGGCCTGCCCACCCATGCTGTATACGGCTTTGTCAACATCCTGCGCCGGGTGTTGCGCGAGAAAACGCCCCGATACCTCGCCATCGCCTTCGACGCCCGCGGCCCCAATTTCCGCCACGGACTCTACCAGGAATACAAGGCCCACCGGCCGGCCATGCCCGACGACCTCGCCTGCCAACTCCCCTACATCAAGAAGATTGTCGCGGCCTACAACATCGTAAGCCTGGAGCAGGTCGGGGTGGAGGCGGATGACCTCATTGCCTCGGCGGTCGGCCGTTTGCACCAACAGGGCCACCCGGTAATCGTGGTCTCCGGCGACAAGGACCTGCTCCAGCTCGTTACCGATAGCGTCACGGTCTGGGATCCGATGAACGACAAGTTCATGGATCCGGCCGGGGTGGTCAAGAAATACCAGGTCGGCCCGGAACGGCTCACCGACCTCTTCGCCTTGATCGGCGACAGCTCAGACAATGTCCCCGGTGTGCCGGGCGTCGGCCCCAAGACCGCGGGAAAATTGATCAACGAATACGGCTCACTCGACAATCTTTACGCCCGGCTCGACATCGTCTCCCCTCCCAACGTGCGGGAAAAACTGGCCGCCCACCACGCGCTCGCCCTGCTCTCCCGCACCCTGATCCAACTCAAAAACGACCTGCCGGTACCGGAACGCGTTGCCGACTACGCCATCCCCGCGCCGGACGAAGAAAAACTGCGCGAGCTCTTCACCTTCCTCGGTTTTACCAGGCTCATCAAGAGCGAGCTGACCACGGCCAAGGTGGAAAATAGCGGCTTCCGGCTCGTACAGGACGAAAAAGAACTGGCGGAGCTGGTCGCCACCTTGGGCCACGGCGGGACCATCACCCTGGATACGGAAACCACCTCGCTCGACCCGCTCACCGCCGAACTGGTCGGCCTCTCGCTTTGCACGGCCAGCGACACCGCTTACTACCTACCCATGGGCCACCGCCATGCAGACGGCACCCCCCAGGCGGGGCAGCTCCCGCGCAGCACGGTTCTGGAGGCGGTCCGGCCGCTCCTCACCGGACCCCAACTCAAGCTCGGCCACAACCTCAAGTTCGACTATCAGGTGCTGGCCCACCACGGCCTCACCCTCACCCCTCCGCTCGGGGACACCATGATCGCCTCCTACCTCCTCGATCCATCGCGGCGTTCCCACAAGCTCGACGACCTCTGCGAAGAATTCCTGGAGCGGCGGGCCACAACCTTTAGCGAGGTCACCGGTGGCGACAAGCGGGATGAGGCCTTTGCCTACGTCAATCTCGCAGCGGCGGGTAACTATTCCTGCGAGGACGTGGCAGTCACCGCCATGCTCTGGGAAAAATTCCAGCCCCGGCTCGCAAAACTCGGGCTCACCGAACTCTTCACCAACCTCGAAATGGCCTTGCTGCCTATCCTTGCCCGCATGGAGCAGGTCGGCATCCGGGTGGATCCGCAGCAACTCGCCGAACTCTCCAGGGAATTCAGCGCGGAACTCGGGCGACTGGAACGGAAAATCCACCAACTGGCCGGCGAAGAATTCAACATCAACTCGCCACGCCAACTGGGCGAAATCCTTTTTGAACGGCTCGGCCTGCCCCACGGCAAGAAAACCAAAACGGGCTACTCCACCGACAGCTCGGTGCTGGAGCAACTCGCACCGCTCCACGAGCTGCCGGCCACGGTGATCGCCCACCGTAACCTGGCCAAGCTGCAATCCACCTATGTGGAAAAACTCGCCGGCCTGATCCACCCGGAGACCGGCCGCATCCACACCTCCTTCAACCAGACCGTCACCGCCACCGGGAGACTCAGCAGCAGCAACCCCAATCTCCAGAACATCCCGATCCGCACCGAGGAGGGCCAGCGTATCCGGGCGGCCTTCATTCCCGAACCAAGCCACCTCTTTGTCTCCGCCGACTATTCCCAGATCGACCTGCGGATACTGGCCCACTACTCCCAGGATTCAGCGCTGCTCGAAGCCTTCCGGGCCGGGGCCGATGTCCACAGCCTAACGGCGGCCGAAATCTTCCGGGTCAACCCGGCGCTCATCACCAAAGAGATGCGGCGGGTGGCCAAAACCATCAATTTCGGCATCGTCTACGGCATGAGCGCCTTTGGTCTCGCCAGCCAGCTCAACGTGAGCCGCAAGGAAGCCGGGATGTTCATCGACCGATACTTCGCCCACTACCAGGGAGTGAAACGGTTCATGGCGGAAATCGTGGCCCAGGCCCGCAAAGACGGCTATGTCACCACACTCCTGAACCGCCGCCGGCTGCTGCCAGAGATCGCCAGCACCAACAAGATGCGGCGGGAATTCGCCGAGCGCACCGCCATCAACACTCCCATCCAGGGCACGGCGGCCGACATCATCAAGCTGGCCACCATCGCCTGCGACAAGGCGCTCCGCGAGTCCGGCCTTGCGGCCGAGCTGCTCCTGCAGATCCACGACGAACTGGTCTTCGAAGTCCCGGCAACTGAGGCGGATCAGACCGCCACCGTGGTACAGAAGGCGATGGAAGGGGTGCTGCCCCTCGCTGTGCCGCTCACCGTGAACCTGGCCACCGGCAAAAACCTGGCCGAGGTTTGAGCCAAACCACCTCTGGAAAGCAGTTGACGACCGCCACCAAAAAATTTAGGATACCGCGCTGACATTACCCGTAAAAACCGGAAGATACCGACAAGCCCAAAGGATAGAACATGCTTGATTTCCTCCGCCGCAAGGCCCAGTCACCTTACATCCAGGCCACCATCGTCATCATCATCATCGTCTTTGTCTTCTGGTTGCCCAAGATGGGGGGAGATGGCGCACGCGACGCGGTAGCCACGGTGAACGGCGAGCCGGTGGGCCTGCGCGAATACCAGCGGGCCTATGAACAGACCGTGGCCCAATACCGCGAGCAACTCGGCGGCGCGATTCCGCCTGGGCTGCTGGAGTCGCTCGGCCTCAAGCGCCAGGTGGTACGGCAGCTCGTCGAGGAACGGCTGGTGCTGCAGGGGGCCGCGGCGGCTGGCATCCGTGCCGGCAAGCCGGAGGTGCAGGCCGCCATCCAGCAGATGGAATCATTCAAGGAAGCAGGCATCTTCAATCTGGACCGCTACAAGAAACTCCTCGCCTCCTCGCGCCTCAGCGCGAAAGAGTTCGAGGCCGGTATCCGCACCGACATGCTGAAGCGCAAGGTCATGGCCCACCTGGCCCAGTACGCCCACGTGTCGGAGGCCGAGACGCGCGCGCGCTTCAGCCAAGCCTACGACAAGATCCAGGTTCGCTACGCGGTCTTCGAGCCGGCGGACTTCGCCAAGGCGGTAACGGTAACCGATGAGGCCCTGCTGAAATATTACGACACCGCCAAGGACCGCTACAAAACCGAACCCCGCGCCAAGGTGCGCTTCCTCACCTTCCAACGCACGGCCGGGGCGGAAAACGCGGCTTTCAAGGCAGCCAACGAAGCCTACGAGGCGATCATCCTGGCGGGCAGCCTGGACAAGGGCGCGGCGGCCAAGCAGCTCACCCCGCAACAGACCGACTTTTTCTCGCAGACCGCGCCGCCGGCGCCCCTGACCGCTTACCCGGAGGTGGTCAACACTGCGCTTACCCTGAAGAAGGGGGAATTGAGTTCGCTGCTCGAAACCCGTGACGGCTACTGCATCCTTTTCGTGACCGAACGCCAGGAACCGGCGATTCCACCGCTGGCCGAGGTGCGCGACAAGGTGGTCCGCGATTACACCGCTGACAAGGCCAAGGAGATGGCCCAGCAGGCGGCCGAGGCAATGCTGGCGGCGGTAAAGGGCGGCAAGGAATTAGCGGCCGAGGCGGCAGCGGCCAAAAAGACGGTGCGTGAATCAGCCCCCTATTCGCGGGCCAAGGTAGAGGAGAGCGGGTTACCGGCCACGGTGGCCGAGGCTGGCCTCGGCCTCTCCGAGAAGTCACCCTTGCCAGGGAAGGTGCCGTCCGACAACGGCCGCTACTACCTGCTCCAGCTTGCGGAACGCCGGCCGGCGGCCGAGGAACTTTTTACGGCAAAACGGCCGGAGTTGACCGCCGTACTCCAGCAGGAGAAAAGGCTGCTGTTGCTCAACGCCTGGGTGGAATACCTGGAAGGCCGCGCCAAAGTCACCACCAACAGCCAGTACCTATAACCAGAAGGCCCCATCGCGAATGGGGCCTTATTCCCCTCCCTTGCCCCACAGCGGATCATGACCGAAACGGTCCATCCACCAATCCTCGCCATCTAGTGGTTGATCGCTCTCCTCCCGGCAGAGCGGAACGGGGTACTGCTCGCAATGGCGCAGCAGGGCCTGGTAGGCGGCGGTAAGCTCATGCATGGCAACCCGCTCGTCCTCCACCGAGTAATCCGCCGTGTCGGGGTGATGTTCCTTCGACAACCGGCGGTACGCCTGCTTGATCTCCTGGATCGCCGCCCGCTCACCCAAACCCAGCAGCCCACGGGCCACAGCAAGCTGTTGCCACTTGTCCCGGCTCATGGCTGCTCCTTCTTGCGCCAGCTCTTCTCCTCATGGCGCATTAGACGGCCGATGTTGTCCCGGTGTTTCAGCCAGATGAGCGCGCTCACCCCCAAGGCAAGCGCGGTCGGGGCCGGCGCCTGGTAGATGAGCCAGATCAGGCCGGGCATGAATAGGGCGGCGGAGAGCGAACCCAACGAGACATAGCCCCAATTATAGACCACGGCCACAAAAAGAGCGGCCGCCGCCAAGGCAGCCAGGGGAGTGAGGTATAGGAAGATGCCCAGGGCAGTGGCCACCCCCTTGCCGCCCTGGAACTTGAGATAAATTGGAAAGAGATGGCCGAGGAAGGCGGCAGCCCCGCATAGCGCCACCACCAGCTCACGGCGGCCGACATCCTCCACCAGCCAACCGGCCACGATCATGGGCAGCACACCCTTGGCCACATCGGCCGCCAACGTAAGCAAACCCAGTTTCTTGCCAAGGAGGCGGCCGACATTGGTGGCACCGATGTTACCGCTGCCAGCCGAACGCACATCCACCCCAGCCAATTTACCAATCACCAGCCCGAAGGGCACCGCGCCCAACAGATAGGCACCAACAATCAACAGAGCAGCCATAGTCTCCATCCTTAATTCACGCCCAGCCAACGACTTCGGCTCGTATCATAGCATTTGGTGCTGCTGACGTCCCGTTTTTTTCTTTCATTTCAACGCCAACCGCACCTGCCACAAAAAAACCAATGCGGAGTAAAAAAATCCTTTATGCTTGATATAAGTCAAAGCCGCTGTTGCCGCCTCCCGCTATCTTAAGGGCAACACAACGGAATCCAACGCTTCATCCATTCCCAATACAAAGGAGGCTCATCATGTTCTGTTACCAGTGTGAACAAACGGCAAAAGGCCAGGGCTGCACCATCCTGGGTGTCTGCGGCAAAAACCCCGAGGTGGCCGCATTGCAGGACCTGCTCATCCACGCCCTCGAAGGGCTTTCCCTCTTCGCGGTCGAGGGACGCAGGGTCGGCGTGGTGGACCAGGAGGTGAACCTCTTCACCGCCGAGGGCACCTTCTCCACCCTCACCAATGTTGATTTCGACCCGGCCCGCTTTGTGACCCTCATCAACCGCGCCGTGGCCCTGCGTGAAAAGCTGAAGGCCCAAGTGGCAGCCAAGGGCGGCAAAACCGACTTCACTGAAATAGCGGCCACCTTCACGCCTGCCGCCACCATGGCCGAACTGGTCAAGCAAGGCGAGGCGGTGGGCATCAAGGCCGACACCAGCGAGAACGCCGACATCCAATCGCTGAAGCACATCCTGCTCTTTGGCTTGAAGGGTGTGGCGGCCTATACGGACCACGCCAAGATCCTCGGCCAGGAAGATGACAAGGTCTATGCCTTCCTCCATGAAGGGCTGGCCTCCATCCTCCGCAAGGACCTGGGGTTACAGGAGTGGGTCGGCCTGGTGCTGAAATGCGGCGAGATCAACCTGCGCGCCATGGAGCTGCTCGACGCCGGCAATACCGGCACCTACGGCCACCCGGTGCCCACCACCGTGCCATTGGGCGCCAAGAAGGGCAAGGCGATCCTGGTTTCCGGCCACGATCTCAAGGACTTGGAACTGCTCCTGAAGCAGACTGCGGGCAAGGGGATCAACATCTACACCCACGGCGAGATGCTGCCGACCCACGGCTATCCGGAGCTGAAAAAATACCCGCACTTCCACGGTCACTATGGCACGGCCTGGCAGAACCAGCACAAGGAATTTTCCGCCTTCCCGGGCGCCATCCTGATGACCACCAACTGCATCCAGAAGCCGCAGGAGGTGTACAAGGATAACATCTTCACCACCGGCCTCGTCGGCTGGCCTGGGGTCACCCACCTCGCGGACAAGGACTTCACCCCGGTGATCAACAAGGCCCTGGCCCTGCCCGGCTTTGCCGCGGATACCGACCAGGGCTCGGTCATGGTAGGATTTGCCCGCAACACCGTAATGGGGGTAGCTGGCACCGTGATCGAGGCGGTGAAGAACAAGGCGATCCGTCACTTCTTCCTGGTGGCTGGCTGCGACGGCGCCAAGCCCGGCCGCAATTACTACACCGAGTTCGTCGAGAAGGTGCCGAAGGACTGCGTGGTGCTGACCCTGGCCTGCGGCAAGTTCCGCTTCTTCGACAAGCAGCTCGGCGACATCGGCGGCATCCCGCGGCTCTTGGACGTCGGCCAGTGCAACGATGCCTACTCGGCGATCCAGATCGCGGTGGCGCTCGCCAAGGCCTTCAACTGCGGAGTAAACGACCTGCCGTTGTCGCTGGTCCTCTCCTGGTACGAGCAAAAGGCAGTGGCGATCCTCTTGACCCTGCTTTATCTTGGTATCAAGGACATCCGGTTGGGACCCTCCCTGCCGGCCTTCATCACCCCGAACGTCCTCAACGTGCTGGTGGAGAATTTCAACATCAAGCCGATCACCACCCCGGACGAGGACTTGAAGGCGATCCTCGGCTAAAAGAAGCGAACAGCTGTCAGCGATCAGCATCCAGCCCCTGCTGGTCGCTGGCAGCGCAACGGAAAGTGAACCATCATGCAATGCCCTGGACAGGATAGCCGCTACTGGGATTCCCGCGCCATCTTCGAGGCCCAGTGCCCGAAGTGCGGCCACAGCGTCGAGTTTTTCAAGGATGACGCCAGCCGCAAATGCGGCAACTGCGACACCAGGATGCTGAACCCGGCCAACGACTTCGGCTGCGCCGCGTACTGCCCCTATGCCGAGCAGTGCCTGGGCACCCTGCCGCCGGAATTGCTGGCCAAGAAGAAAGAGCTCCTGAAGGACCGGGTGGCCATCGAGATGAAACGCTACTTCGGCGACGACTTCCGCCGCATCGGCCATGCCAGCCGGGTGGCCCGCTACGCCGAGGAGATCGGCAAGGCCGAAGGGAGCAACCCGGCGGTGACGCTGATCACCGCCTATCTCCACGACATCGGCATCAAGGAGGCGGAACGCAAATACCAGAGCACTGCGGCCCGCTACCAGCATCAGGAAGGGCCGCCGATCGCCCGCGAAATTTTGCACCAGTTGGGGGCGGATACCGCGCTCAGCGACGAGGTATGCGACATCATCGGCCATCATCACACCCCCCGGCCGGAGGAGAGCATCAACTTCAAGGTACTCTACGACGCCGACCTCATTACCAACCTGGAGGAAGAACACCCGGACAAGGCGGCCCACCAGGAGCACTTCCAAAAAATCATCGCCAAGTCCTTTCTCACCAAGAGCGGCGCCGCCCTGGCCCGAAAGGTGCTGCTCGCCGGAAATCTCCGGTAAGACGACGGCGCCAGGAGGAATGATTATGAAGGTTACCCGCAAGATCATTGAAATCGACGAGTCCCTCTGCAACGGCTGCGGCCAGTGCGTGCCCGACTGCGCCGAAGGGGCGTTGCGGATCGTGAACGGCAAGGCGAAACTGATCGCCGAGAAATACTGCGATGGCCTGGGCGCCTGCCTGGGTGGGTGCCCTACCGGCGCGCTGCGCATCATCGAACGACAGGCGGAGGACTTCGACGAGGAGGCGGTGGAGGAACTGCTGCGCCAGAAGGAAGACCAGGAAGAAGCGGCCTCGGCCATGGGTTGCGGCTGCCCCTCTTCGCATATCCAGGTCTTCCAGCCGGCCCCCACTCCCTGCCAGATGGCTAATCAGCCCAAGACGCTGGGCCATGGCACGGAGGCCTCGGCCTTGACCCACTGGCCGGTGCAGATTCGGCTGGTACCGGCCTCCGCCCCCTTCCTCAAGAACGCCGACCTGCTGGTGGCGGCCGACTGCACCCCCTTGGCCTACCCGCACTTCCACCGCGATCTGCTGGCCGGCAAGGTGGTGATGATGGGCTGCCCCAAGTTCGACGAAACCGGGAGCTATGTGCAGAAGTTTGCCGAGATCTTCGCCACCGCCCAGCTCAAGAGCGTCACCGTGGCGATCATGGAGGTGCCCTGCTGCGCCAACATGCGGGCCATCATCCGCCAGGCTATGAACCAGGCCGGCCGCGAAATCCCGGTAACGGAAATCGTCATCAGCGCCCGCGGCGAAATCCTCCGCCAGGGCGCCATGGCCGCCTGAGCCCGAGACCAGTCCGCCCTCCTCTCTACAGGCAAAGTGGGATGCGCCATGCCGGCGGCAACCCACTTTGCCCTTTTGTTTTCCTGCGAAAAGGGGTAAAAATCGGACCAGCCTATGGGGCAGAAAGTGCCACAGGGTAATATCGCCAGAAAAACAAACTCCGCCGCAAGGAGCCCCGCATGAAACATAACAACCGTCATCATTCCCTGCTTGCCTTCTGCCTGGTGGCCTTGGGCCTGCTCCTGCTGATCGCCCCCGCCCAGGCCGCTAGCCCGATGCCGCGCTTTGTGCTACCCTCGGTCATCGACGGCAAGGCCATCGACAGCGCTACCTTCAAAGGCAAGGCACTGCTGGTGAACTTCTGGGCCACCTGGTGCCCACCCTGTCGCAAGGAGATCCCCTCGCTGATCGCGCTCCAGGAGAAATACGGCGCCAAGGGCTTTTCCGTCATCGGCATCTCCACCGACCAGGGCGGTTCCTCGCTGGTGGCCAAATTCGCCCAGAAGATGAACATCAACTATCCGGTGGTCATCTCAGACAACGACACCCCGCGCAACTTTGGCAACATCCTCGGCATCCCCACCTCTTTCCTGGTGGACAAAGACGGCAATGTGCGCAAGCGTTACGACGGCTATGTGGACCATGAAACCCTGGAGCGCGATCTACTCCAGTTTTTGAAATAACACTGTGTGGTACCGCGCAAATACACGCCTTTTTTCATATTGACAAGCGAGAAGGATCGCGTAATATCAACCGCAAGATTTCGCTGTATCGCGGGTGAATGGTTCACCTGACAGCCTACACACCAAAATTGTTCTTAAGGAGAAATGCAATGAGCAAGAAGATCGTATCGCTGGCCCTGGCTATGGCTTTTGTTGCAACCACCGCGGTTGCTTCCTTTGCCGCTGACTGCACCGGCACCGTGACCGCCGTTGCTGGCGCCACCGCCACCGTAAAATGCGATGATGGCAAGGAAGTCAAGGCCACCGGCGCCGCCAAGGTTGGCGACAAGGTCACCGTCAAGGCTGACAAGATTGAAGCCGCCGCGGCAGCCAAGCCGGCCAAGAAGAAGATCGAAGGTTGCTAATTCCCTTCGACCTGCTGCTGCTTGTAAGGAACCGCCCGGTTGCTGCCGGGCGGTTCTTTTTTTGGTGAGACCACTTGCGGTCCACCGCCGAAGCCCGGATGCAGATAACACACCATGAGTCTCCTCCACGCCATCCTGCTAGGCCTGCTCCAGGGTGTCACCGAGTTCCTGCCCATCTCCAGCTCCGGCCACCTGGCCCTGGCCCATTACTTCTTCGGAACCACCGAGGTCGGCTTAGCCTTTGACGTGGCCTTGCACCTGGGAACCCTGGTCGCCATCGCCATCTACTTCAGCGACGACCTGCTCACCATGGCCGCGGCCATGCTCCGGCCCGGCCGCCGGGACGATACGCACCGGCAACGCCGCCAGCTCTGCTGGTTCCTGGTGGCGGCCACGGTCCCCGGCGTCATCGCTGGACTGCTGCTGGGAAAACCGGCGGAAACCAGCCTGCGCCACCCAGCCGTGGTGGCGGCCACCCTTTCCGTGGCCGGCCTGTTACTGCTGCTGGCAGACCGCAATGGCAACCGTAATCGCCCCCTCGACACCATGACCTGGAAAGACGCGCTCCTCATCGGCTGCGCCCAGGCCCTGGCCATCATCCCCGGCGTGTCGCGCAGTGGCGCCACCATCACCGCCGGCCTCTTCCGCCATCTGGACCGCCAGGCCGCGGTGCGCTTCTCCTTTCTCCTCTCCGCCCCTATCATATTCGGTGCCGGCGTGCATGAAATTCCCAAGATTATCGAACAGGGGCTGGCAACCAATCAGGCCTCCCTTTATGCGGCGGGCTTTCTCACCGCGGCGCTGTCCGGCTATGGTTGTGTTGCCTTTCTGATGCGTTTTATCAAGGCACGCTCATTTGCCATCTTCGCCTATTACCGCTTCGCCATAAGCGTGATGGTATTACTAGCCCTGCTGCTCACAGCCTAGCCCTGTTTTGAGGTGTATTCATGGATCCAACCAGCCTGCCGGAAAAACAGTTCAAGCTCTATCGGGAGATATTGAAGCGCTACAAGGTCTCCTTCACCCCGCTCACGGTCCGCGATCACCATCTGGAAATCCTCCAGGTCGACGACCTGGAACCGCTCTTGGCGGGCAAGGATCCCTTCAAGGACGTGGAGAGCTTTCCCTTCTGGGTCAAGCTGTGGGAGGCGTCACTGGCCCTGGCCGATCTGATGGTTTCGCTGCCACCCAAACCGGGCCAAACCCTGCTCGAACTGGGCGCCGGGCTTGCCGCCCCTGGCTTGGCCGCCGCTGCGGCAGGCTATGAAGTCACCCTGAGCGACTACGAACAGTACATCCTCAATTTCCAAAAGGTCAATGCCGCGGCAAGCAAGGTGGAGGCGCGGGTCTGCCATGTCCTCCTCGACTGGCTCAAGCCGCCCCCAAATCTGCCCCGGTACGACACCATCATCGGTGCCGAGATCCTCTTCCGCGAGACCTTCTTTGCGCCGCTCCTCGCCATCTTCCGCCAGTATCTCAAGCCCGGCGGCGTCATCTACCTGGCCCACGACGTGCGGCGCAAAAGCCTGCCGAAATTCCTCATCGAAGCGGAAAAGCACTTCGTGGTGGCGGTGAGCAAGCGCACCCTGCGCACCGAGGACAAGGCGCTCACCATCATCGTGAACCGACTCACCCCCAGACCCTGAGTGAGGCGGCCCATGCGCTACGAGGAAATCGACTGGAACCAGCTCTGGCAGGAAGCGCGCCGCGCCAAATCCTGGAAGAAAAAGGAGCGGAGCGATTGGGATGAACGGGCCGCTGGCTTTGCCACCCGCAACATCAACTCACCCTACGTTTCCCAGTTCCTCGCCAGGATTCCCCTGGAGCGCAACTGGAGCGTACTCGACGTGGGGTGCGGCCCCGGCACCCTATCGCTGCCCCTGGCCCACGAAGTTCGTCGGGTCACAGCCCTCGATTTTTCCGCCGCCATGATCGCGGAACTCACGCGCCGCGCCCAGGAAGGAGGGCTCAAAAACATCACCGCGCTCCAGGCCGCCTGGGATGACGACTGGGAAGCACTACGCATCGCGCCCCACGACGTGGCCATCGCCTCACGCTCGCTCTCGGTGGACAACCTCGAAGGGGCGCTCACCAAGCTCGACTGCTGGGCCACTCGCATGGTCTGCATCGCCGACCGGGTGGGGGCCGGCCCCTTTGACCCGGACCTCTTCGCCACTCTCGGCCGCCCCTTTTCCCCGGGTCCAGACTACATCTACACCGTTAATCTCCTCTACACCATGGGCATCCACGCCAAGGTGGACTTCATCACCCTGGCGGCCACCCGGCGCTATGCCTCGCCGGAAGAGGCGATCCAGTCCCATGCCTGGATGGTGGACGACCTCATGCCAGCGGAAAAAGAACGGCTCACCGAATACGTGGAGAACCGGCTGCGCCACACTCCTGACGGCGGCTGGGAATTCCGGCGCCGGGTGGCGCCCAGGTGGGCGCTGATCTGGTGGCGCAAGGACGACGGGCAATGACTGGCTCGGCCGCCATGTATGACGTCACCGTCATCGGCGCTGGCCACGCCGGATGCGAGGCGGCCCTGGCCGCCGCCCGCATGGGATGCCGCACCGCCGTAGTGGTGATGAACGCCGACTCCATCGGCGCCATGAGCTGTAATCCCGCCATCGGTGGCCTGGCCAAAGGCCATCTGGTCAAGGAGATCGACGCCATGGGCGGCGAGATGGCCAAAAACATCGACGCCACCGCCATCCAGTTCCGCCGCCTCAATACCAGCAAGGGGCCAGCGGTGTGGTCCTCCCGCGCCCAAGCCGACCGCCTGCTCTACCGGCTACGGATGAAGTCGGTGCTCGAACAGCAGAAGAACCTCGACATCCGCCAGGGAGTGGCCGACCGGCTCATTATCAAAAACGGCCGGGTGGCCGGGGTGGTGACCTCGCTCGACGAGGAACTCACCAGCCGGGCGGTGGTGATCGCCACCGGCACCTTTCTGAACGGCCTCATCCACATCGGCCTCAAGAGCTTCCCGGCCGGCCGCATGGGCGACGCGCCCTCGCTCAAGTTGCCAGAACACCTACGGGAACTTGGTTTTGCCATGGGCCGGCTCAAGACCGGCACCACCCCGCGCCTCGATGGCACCACCATCGATTATTCCGAATTGGAAGCGCAGCCGAGCGACACCCCGCCCCACCTCTTCTCCTTTGCCAACATCGGCAAGGCGCCGCCACTACCCCAGCATCCCTGCCACATCACCTATACCAACAGCGCCACCCACGACATCATCCGGGCCGGCACCGACCGCTCGCCCATGTTCACCGGGATCATCGAAGGGGTCGGCGCCCGCTACTGCCCCTCCATCGAGGACAAGATCATGCGCTTCCCGGACAAAGAGCGCCACCAGATCTTCCTTGAACCCGAAGGGCTCGACACGGTGGAGGTCTACCCCAACGGCCTGCCAACCAGCCTGCCGGTGGATGTACAATTCGCCATGCTACGCAGCATCAAGGGGCTGGGAAATGTCCGGGTGGTCCGGCCTGGCTATGCAATTGAATACGACTACGTTGATCCGCTGGAACTTGGCCCCAACCTCGAGACCAAACGGATCGCCGGCCTCTTCCTCGCCGGCCAGATCAACGGCACCTCGGGCTACGAGGAGGCGGGCGCCCAGGGGCTGATCGCCGGGATCAACGCGGTGCATTATGTACGCGGCGCGGAACCCCTGGTACTCGACCGTTCCCAGGCCTACACCGGGGTGCTCATCGACGACCTGGTCACCAAAGGCACCAAGGAACCCTACCGCCTCTTCACCTCCAGGGCGGAATACCGGCTGCTGCTGCGGGAAGACAATGCCGACCTGCGGCTCACCGAGATTGGCCGGGGCTTGGGGCTAATAGACGATGCGGCCTACGCCCGCTTCCAGACCCGCCGCGACGCTATTGCCGCTGGCCGCGACATGCTGCGCCAGACCACGCTCAAGCCCTCGACCGAGTTGCAGGGAAAACTCGCCATTCTGAACAGCGTACCCCTCAAGCAGACCATGAGCCTGGCGGAATTGCTGCGACGGCCTGAACTCACCCTCGCCGCGGTGTGCGGCCTTGCCGGCCGGGAAGCCGCCATGCGCGAGGATGTCGCCCAGGAGGTGGAACTCGAAGTGAAGTACGAGGGGTATATCAGCCGCCAGGAGGAGCAGGTGGCGCGGTTCCGCAAGCTGGAAGCAGTCCGGCTGCCCGAGGAGATGACCTATGCTGGGCTGCCTGGCCTCTCCCGCGAGGTGGTGGAAAAACTCACCCGCATCCAGCCACGCACGCTGGGGCAGGCCGCCCGCATCTCCGGCATCACCCCGGCTGCCATCGCCATTCTCCAGATTCACCTCAAGAAGGCGAATCTCCTCTAGCGGCCCAGCACGACCCGGAAAAAGAAGAGCAGAATCTCCCGGCGGAAAAAAAGATAGAAGAGGGCCGCAATGGCCAGGAAGGGGCCGTAGGGGATCACAGTCCGCCCACCTTTACGCTGCTTGACCATGGCGCCGATCCCCACCACGGTGCCCAAGAGCGAGCTGATGAAGACGACAAAGGGCAGGGCCTGCCAGCCTTGGAAGGCGCCGATCATGGCGAGCAGCTTGATATCGCCGCCGCCCATCCCCTCTCGTTTGGTGATCAGGTAATAGACCCAGGCAATCAGGTAGAAGCTGCCACCGCCGGCCAGGATGCCGATGACCGCATCCTGCCACCCCACGTAGGGGTTGACCAGGGCGAGAGCGAGGCCAACGACGATGCCTGGCAGGCTGATCATATCAGGGATGAGCTGGTGTTCGGCATCGATGAAAATGATGGCCAGCAGGGCGGCGGTATAGAGAAAATAAATGCCAGAGGCAGCTGAAAGGCCGAATTGCTTGAACAGTGCCAAGGACAGCAGCGCCATGAGCAGCTCCACCGCCGGGTAGCGCCAGGAGATGAGCGCCTGGCAGGACCGGCAGCGCCGCCGCAGCACGATAAAGCTCAGCAGCGGAATGTTGTCGTACCAGCGGATCGCCGTGTTGCATACCGGGCAATGGGAGGCGGGGAAAACGACGGATTCCCCCTCCTGCGGCAGCCGCACGATGACCACATTCAGGAAACTGCCGACCATGGCGCCTAAGGTAAAGGCCACCGCCCCCCAGAACGAATCACTCATGCCCGCCACCTCCGACCACCGCCTTTCCCGGCCGCCGCCAACGAAACCGCAGCATCATCTTGCATCCCCTTCCCTCTTCCTGCTATAGTAGCCGCGAACCAGCACCGGGCCGGCACGGTATCGTGCCGCCATCATACCTGATTTATGCGGCGCGCACCAACTCCGGTTGCAAAAAGAGCGGCCGCCCGGCGCTCTTACCACGAGCAGGCAAGAAACCCGTGACCATTTCCATCGACGAATCGCTCCAGAAGCTCAAGGCCGAGATCCTCGCCCAGGACTGGCGACTGCCGCCCAAACGGATCGAGCCCCTGATCGAGTCCTTTGCCTGTCTCAAGCAGCGATTCAAGAGCCGCAAGCATGTTCTGGCCATCCTCACCATGGCGGACAGCGTCCTTCTCCATCTCAAAAAGCAGGAAAACGACCCACCTCCCCAGTGCCTCGACTTCCTCAAGGAGGCGATGGCCCATGTGGTTTCCATCCATGAGGATGGCAAATTCGACCCGGAACGGGAGGAGGCCCTCTTCAAGCGGGTCTATTCCCAGTTCGCCCTGCTGAAACAACAGGTACAGGAAGACAAAAAATGCAGCGGATTGGACGAGGCCATCCTCGAACCGCCATCCCAACCTGCCCCAACGGAACCAACCACCCCGGTTGCCGCCTCCTCGCCGTCGGCCTCACCGGCCGAACGGCCGGCCAAGGCCCCCCAAATCTACGCCCCGCCGCCCGGCACGTCCTACCGGAGCATCACCATCGGCGAACTCACTCTGGGCATCGAGGAGGATGTCCTGGCCCTTATCTCCACCCTCTCGATGAAAAAACGCCAGGCCTACACCAAGACCAGCCACATTCCACTCAAGGATTTCACCCCCTTCCTCGGTAGCCTGGCCAGCCAGTTCCACGGGCCGCTCGCGGCC
>Ga0172373_10002532_pt1 | contig 27795 bp, 21 predicted proteins | sample Lak10m_2_FD_114546 | JGI IMG/M metagenome (GOLD analysis project Ga0172373, IMG submission 114546) | Freshwater microbial communities from Kabuno Bay, South-Kivu, Congo - kab_092012_10m | ecosystem: Environmental > Aquatic > Freshwater > Lake | place: Democratic Republic of the Congo...
CGCGCCTGGAGATGGACACACTGGAGGTGCAGCGATGGTGATATTGTAATCTTCAATTTCACCATAGAAGTTGTTCACGCATGGATCAACGTTGATACCATTTGTAGCATACATTGCACGCACACGCATGCGGTGCGGACCTACTGGTGGGTTACAATCAATGACTACAGGGAATGCAGCAGAAGAGCCCAATACCCCAACTTGTCCAGAACCTGCTACAGTACCGTTTGAATAACCAATACGTTCTGTAGTTTCAAAGATTCCGTTGTCGTTATAGTCAATCCATGCAGCATATCCTTCAGAATACTGTCCAGCGTATACAATACAGCTGTAAGTAGTTGAAGGAAGAAGAGTTGTTGTTAAAGCAGGGTCAGTTGTGTAGTTTGAATAACCTGCAGTTCCACTTGGACATCCAGTGCCTGAGTTGTTATCAAGAGTATTCAAAATTACACGTGCAATTACGTCACCGTCTGTACAACCGTAGGTTGTTGTTGGTGTGCAATAGCAATTCAAAGGAGCATTCAATGTTACTTGAACGTTGTTTGAATAACTGGTAGTGTTTGAGTTTGCACATGTTACAGCCAAACGGTAGTAACCAGCAGCTGTAATAGCTACTGAGTAGGTAGCAGGGTTTGTTGCACCTGTTGCTGTGAAGTTTGTTCCGTCAGTTGAAAATTCCCAGCTGTAGGAAATCCCCGTTCCAAATGTATATCCTGTATTTGTAAATGTAACAGTTGTACCATTACAAACAGCTGATCCTGTAGCAGAGGTAATACCTCCGTTCGGTGTACCAGTACAACCTGGAGGGCAACTTGTACCTGTGGTCAATGTAGAACCAACAGTACCAGTACCTGACGCCTTCGTGTAGTTAGCATTTCCTGTTACGTCAATAGAAACGCCAACCTCTCCAGAAAAGCTTCCTCCTGAAGTCCAAACCAATGTATAGGCTGCATTCTCAGGCAAACAAGCGGTGATGGTCTGGTTAAGCCCACTTGTAAATGTTGATCCAAATACCAAGTATGGAGATCCATTTACGTTTAGGGTCATGGTAGCACCGTTCCAACCGTCACCGTATGAATCGATCATGGTGATCGTTGCCGCACAAGTGTTAATTGTATATGAAGACGATGACGAATAATTAGTAAGACCTGAATTGGTACAAGTAGTCGCCAATCTGAAACTTGTATTCACTGCAACACCACCTGTTAGAATATAACTTGCCGTTGTAGCTCCAGAAATGTCGGTCCATGAAGTACCACCATCTGTTGAAGACTGCCACTGGAAGGTTAGACCTAAATCAGTTGACAAACCAGAAGCACCCAAAGTAAGTGATGCACTTGCACAACCTGCTGAAGCTGAAATTGTTGATGTTCCAGCATTTGGAGTTCCAGAACAACCAGCCGCAGCAGCCCACGTTAGGGCTATTTGTGGTTTATTTCCATTTGTTTGTGTTGTAGCCGCACCACACGCATTGGCACCATCTACTCTGTAAAAACGTGAGCCAGTTGTTACCGAGTAACCACGAACTTGACCATAGGGACTAGTAAATGGGTTTGGACCTGAAGAACAAATATCCAACAATAAATTACTTGTGCCATCCCATACAAATGGAGCGTCTAAAGTAATCATATCAAAAGCGCCTGCAGCCGTTACAACAGGATTGTAACTAAATGCATTCTTTACCGTTGATGTTGAACTTGCATTATGTGCTGCCGAATTGGTAGCTGAAGTATGCCCCATTTTAATGGTATAACCCAACAAGTTACCTCCAGCATAATCACCTGCGATTGAAAATCCCATTGCAGAAATTGATGCTCCAGGCGCTACGCCAGCAGCAGATAATTCAGCTGCAGTGTATACTACTTGGTACCTGAAAGAGTTGTAATACCCATCAATAGGATCACTTCCTGTACTCGTGGTTGTTATACCATTTGTACCTATGATAGATGTTGTTTGAGCCCATGAATACATTGTGAGCAATGTCAGCAATGCAACCATGAAAACCCTTGCAACGCCCCGCGTTCGCCCTGAAGACGAACCCGTGGTAGTGTCAAACACCGCTAAATCCCTAGGATTTGGCGGGTACTGAGAACGTAAAAAACGGTTCATAAGTTAAGATTAGTTAATAAATAGTTTAGGTTTTCGCAATTAAGCGATAGCAATGATAAGACGAAAAAGACTTATTCAGATGCCTGTGTTGAAACTTTTTTTTTGATTTTTCGTAAGGCTAGCACTTGAGATTTAAACTACGAGACCAAAGCCTTCTGAAAATCAACGATTTAAATCACTAGCTTGGATTTCTAAAACCTCATATTTAGTTTCATTCTGAATGGATTTCAATGCAAATCCAGCCCTCAGATAGGCCTCTTTTCTATTTACACGATCTGCGTCTCCCCACAAAACAAGGTAATTCGGCGTGGGCATGGGCAAACGCTTGGAATCATAAACGGGTTCTCTCTGCATCTGATTTTTCAAATCTTGAATGGAGCGCTTTCCATGCATGGCAAACGGATGAACCATTTTTCCAGTGTAATACATGGGCAGCCAAACGGGACCATCACCCGTGTAATTGTCAACAATGATATTTTGCATTTGACCCGTCTCATGTAAGGCTTTGCATACTTCCAACTGATTTCGTTTTGGTACATAGAACAGGGCTCCCAACGTAAAAACAACACCTAAAAACCAATTGCTTTGAACCCACCTTGCCTGTGTTGGCTGTAGGTACACTGCGGCAATTAAGAAGAGAAAAGGAACGGCAGGCAACAGAAAGCGTTCTTGCCTGTTGGGAACCAAGACATGAAAAACAATAAATACCATTACAGACAAAAACAAGGCATTGTATTTCAATAAATCATTCCACGCTTTACTTCGTATTACACCCCACACCATAAGCACTGTAAGCGGTGCCAGAACATAATAGGTGATTAAACTGAGATATGAAAAAATATTGCTGGGATATTGACCCAAGTGTGTGCTGTTGTAATGGAAATAATCGATCAAGTGTTGAAACGCTCCCTGATTCCAAAGCAAGACATCATCTATCTGCGTTAGAAAAAAGACGGAAATAAATGAGACGCCATAAATGAAACTTGTTTTCCATTGTGACTTCAATAATGCATAAACCCCTAACGTTAAGGGAATCCAAATGACCTGATACCGCATACCCACGGCCAATGCAAAAAATACGCCTGACCAGGCTTTATCTCGCGTACCATTGCGCAACCAAAAATTCGCGCCAGCCAATAAAAATGGGATGCATACCATCTCAGGCATTTGATGCACCTCATAAACTGTAACAATTCCGGCAAACACCCAGGTCCAAAGCATCCATTTCCCTATTTCATTCCAAGCTAATTTTTTAATCAACTTGTACATCTCAGCAACACCCCATAAACCAATGCAAGCATGAATGAGACGAACAACAATCATTTGAGAAAACGGATTGCTTCCAACCAACAACTTCGCGAAGCTTAAAAAAAGAAAATTCAAGAAATAGTAAAAATAACTGAAGGGTTGAGCGTGCTGCACTTGGTTGTAATCATTCGGATACCAATTGTGATAATTTTCCCCCATAACCCAAGAACCCACAGGTTCAATGGCTAAGAAGTGATCATCACTCATCTGGTAACCTTCGGAAAAGAAAGCCGCCAGAATTCGCACACACGCAGCAACAACAATAAGTCGGGTGAAGAAACCTTGTTCTTTGTTCAGATATGTAAACAAGCCCTTCATGAAAATGATCTTTACGTTTGAATAACTCCCACAGCATAAGGCTTCTCAGCCGGAGCCGCCGCTGCAGCTTCAAGGCCCATTGATAACCATTTTCTTGTTTCGGAGGGATCTATTACGGCATCGAGCCAAAGTCTAGATGCTGCGTAATAAGGGGAAGTTTGTTCATCGTATTTCGACTTGATTTTGGAAAACATTTCTTCTTCTCTGTCCTTGGTAATGGTCTCACCTTTCGCCTTCAACGATGCCACTTCAATTTGCAAAAGTACTTTTGCGGCTTGCGCACCACCCATTACTGCAACTTGTGCAGTAGGCCAACCTACAATTAACCGGGGGTCATAAGCTTTTCCGCACATGGCATAGTTTCCGGCACCGTAGCTATTGCCAATGATAATGGTAAATTTTGGAACGGTACTATTCGCCTGGGCATTCACCATTTTTGCACCGTCTTTAATGATTCCACCGTGCTCACTTTTACTTCCCACCATAAAACCGGTAACGTCTTGTAAAAAAACCAGAGGAATGTTTTTCTGATTGCAATTCATAATGAATCGGGCGGCCTTGTCTGCGCTATCGCTATAAATAACACCGCCAAATTGCAGTCCGTCCTTTTTACTTTTTACTACTTCGCGCTGATTGGCGACTATACCTACGCTCCATCCGTTCACTCTGGCATATGCGCAAACAATGCTCTTTCCGTATTCGGCTTTGTATTCTGTGAATTCACTGTTGTCTACAATGCACGAAATAATATCTCTCACCTCGAATGGCTTCGTGCGGTCATCGGGTAAAATGCCGTAGACATCTTTTACATTTCGCTTTGGCATTGCGGGGGTTTCCCGATCAAAACCAGCGTTCAATAACGATTGACCTTGGGCTGCAATTAATTTTTTTAATGTATCTAAGGCATCTTTATCATCTTTCGCTTTGTAGTCTGTTACGCCTGAAATTTCGCAGTGGGTAGATGCACCCCCGAGTGTTTCATTGTCGATGTCTTCTCCAATGGCCGCTTTTACCAAATAGCTACCGGCCAAAAAAATACTTCCTGTCTTATCAACGATCAATGCTTCGTCGCTCATAATTGGCAGATAAGCACCTCCTGCCACGCAACTTCCCATGATGGCTGCGTATTGCGGAATGCCCATGCTACTCATTTTGGCGTTGTTTCGGAATATGCGCCCGAAATGTTCTTTATCGGGAAATATTTCATCTTGCATGGGCAGATACACCCCTGCACTGTCTACGAGATAAACTATGGGAATGCGGTTTTCCATGGCAATCTCTTGCGCTCTTAAATTCTTTTTGCCGGTAATTGGAAACCACGCACCTGCTTTCACTGTGGCATCATTGGCAACGACAAGACAAAGTTTTTTCTTGATGTATCCCATTACTACCACGACTCCACCCGCCGGACAGCCACCGTGTTCGGGGTACATGCCATCGCCGGCAAAAGCGCCAATTTCAATACGATCCGCGCCAGAGTCGAGCAAGTAGTCTATGCGTTCACGTGCAGTAAGCTTACCTTTTTCGTGTTCTTTCTCAATTCTTTTCTTTCCACCCCCTTCGTAAATCACCCGTAATTTTCGGTTCAATTCAGAAAGGCGCTGCATCATTTTATCCTCGTTAGCATTGAACGATAACTCTTTTGCATCCATGTTTCAAAAGTAGTATTAAATTCAGTTGGCTGAATTCAGTTTTTGGAAATACTTCGACTCTGAATTCGAATTACTCAATTGGTTTTTGAGTTCCAAAAGCAAGACATCGGGCTCTAACAAAGCAGGTCCAAAAAAACCATTCATTGCCGTATTGCATCCGAAAACAGTTTTCTTATTGGTTTGAAAATACGCACTCAATTTGGGATTCAAATCATTTAAATCAAAATGGGTGTCGCCTTCTCTGTAATTGACTTCTAGATATACATCGGCTTGATTCAAGAGTTCAATGACTTGTTCGGTATCATACTCTTGACTTTTATCTCCTTCACATCCCAAATATGTGCCACCGGCATTTGCCAACAATACTGACCAAAACGATTGGCTGGGAGCAATGGTCCAAGCGCTGCCTGAATATGCCAACACGGCTACTTTAGGTTGCGAGGCCTGCTCTACTTTATGAGACATGTATTTGTTTTCAATTTGCTTGAACGCTTCGATACTTTGTTTTGACTTCCCCATAAAAAACCCAACTGCAACAAGCCATTCGGCTCTGCCTAAAGGATGTCGCTCTTCGTATTCGAACATGGGAAGAACGGGCATTTCGGGAAAGAAAGATTTCCAGTTGCGTCCTTCATACGGAAGGGAGAGAATTCCTTGTGCTCCAGAAACTGCAACTTGTTCTTTACTTACTTCAGCATTTTCCCAATTCACACATTGGTTATTCCGTATTCTTTCCCGAACAACGGAATCATCTACACGTGAACCATAGACAGTGGCCACTAGGGTATTTTGTAAATTTAATTGTGATAAATAATGAATGTGCGTGGTGCTGAAAACAGCTAGGTTTTGTGGCTTCTTTTTGCATGATTCACGTTGAATGACTTGACCGTTTTTCAAAATTTCAATCAATGTGTCGCCTTGCACTTCTACTATTCGAAATGCTGTTGCATAGGCGGGTTGATAAATGACCCGAGCTTGCTGATTTTGGTCCGAGTTGGAATTGCAACTCGCGAGAATGAGAATGATGATAAAAAGACCTAGGCTGCGCATGCATGCAAAGAAATAAAAATCCCCCGATGTTCGGGGGATTTTTTCAGTTCCAAATGTAATTGGAATTTGAGTTTTCCAAGGAAACGAGCGCCTCTGTTAGGGCGATTTCTGATTCAATAAAAAATTCAAGGTCATTTAGTGTAAAGTTGGTCATAGGCCTGAGCGTTTTTTTGTTTGTTTTGGTAAAACGAACCCGATTGTACCATATTGCCTTGACTTAAAAAAAAATCCCGACCAGTTGGTCGGGACATTTTTAGAGAACCAGTTTCACTTGGTATTTTTCCATGTATTTCCTGAGGTTAATGAGTGCATATCTCATTCTTCCTAAAGCTGTATTGATGCTAATGTTGAGTTGATCGGCAATTTCTTTAAAGCTCATGTCATATACAATACGCATCATTACAATTTCCTTTTGCTCTGCTGGCAACAATGCAATCAATTGACGCACCTCTTTAGACACCTCGCGCTTCGCTACGAGCTGCTCTACATTCTTCGCTTTATCTGAAACATAATCTAAAGGATTGTAATCATCATTGCCACGAACGAATTGCATTTTTTTGGCATTTCTAAAGTGGTCAATGCATAGGTTGTGTGCAATACGCATCATCCAAGCACCGAACTTTCCCTCTTCATTGTATTGCCCATCTTTCAATGCTTGAATGGCTTTACAGATGGTGTCTTGAAATAAATCTTGTGCGAGTTCATAATCACGAACTACCATTTGAATTTTCCCAAACACCTTGGATTGAACGCGGTTCAACAACTCTTCAAATGCTTTGTGATTTCCGTCTGTGTAGCTGGCTACTAATTGACGCTCTGTTAATTCAGAATAACGCATAACGACCTCCTTTTTTATTGGTTCAACTTAATTGTAACTAAAAAAAGTAATCGTTTTTTCTATAGGCTTTTTGCGTTCTTGTTATTAACTGAAATCGAATATAAAACATTTTATTGAAAAATCACAATCTGAAATAAAAAAAATAAAAACTTTCTTCGAGGTCGTCGGTTTTACCTTCGCACATAGAATACATTCCACACGTGAAAAAAGACATTGAAATTAAAGGGGCGCGCGTTCACAATTTAAAAAACATAGATGTGAAAATACCACGCAACAAATTGGTGGTACTCACAGGGCTCAGTGGTTCTGGGAAAAGCTCATTGGCCTTTCACACGCTGTACGCTGAAGGGCAACGCAGATACGTGGAAAGTTTATCTTCTTATGCTAGGCAATTTCTTGGAAAGTTTGATAAGCCTGATGTAGATAGTATAACAGGAATAAGCCCCGCTATTGCCATTGAACAAAAAGTAATCGGACGAAGTTCCAGAAGCACTGTAGGTACAAGTACTGAGATTTATGATTACATCAAGCTTTTGTACGCTCGTGTAGGAAGAACCATTTCGCCATACACCAACCAGGAAGTTATTCGCTATAAAACTTCAGACGTTGTAGACGTGATTCAGCACCTACCTGAAGATTCTCGTTTTGCAGTACTCAGTCCGTTAGCATTCAAGTCAGACCATGAATTTGTATTGAAACAGGAGAGCTTCATACAACAAGGTTTTACACGTTTCTTTTCGAATGGAGAATGGTTAGAAATTGATGGATGCACTTATGAGAAGAACAACACATATTACTTGCTGATAGACCGCATGATTCGCAATGATGAAATGGAGCTTTCACGGTTAACAGACAGTATTGATTTGGCCTTTGCACAAGGCGAAGGAAGATGCGCAGTGTATGAATCAGAGGGAGATGTAATAAAATTATACTCGTCATTTTTCGAAGAAAACGGCATTCAATTCGACGAACCTTCGTTGCATTTGTTTTCTTTTAATAATCCGGTTGGTGCTTGCAAAACGTGTGAGGGCTTTGGAAGTATCATTGGCATTGATCCAAATTTGGTCATACCCAATCAAAATCTTTCCATTTATCAGGACTGTGTTGCATGTTGGAAAGGCGAAAAAATGAGTGAATGGAAAGACGATGTTATTCGCGGTGCGAAGGCTGCGAATTTACCCATTCATACTCCCTACAATGAGTTGAATGAATCACAGAAAAAAACATTGTGGAGTGGCACTTCGCACTTTCACGGCATTCATGCTTTTTTCAAATACTTAGAAGGCGAGACATACAAAATTCAATACCGGGTGATGCTTAGTCGTTACCGCGGAAGAACAGCTTGTACAGATTGCTATGGAACTCGATTGCGCAAGGAGGCCAACTACGTTAAAATAAATGGTAAGAGCATATCAGAATTGTTGCTTTTGCCTTTAGATCAATGCTTGCACTTTTTTGAACATGTTGAACTTGATGTTCATGAACAAGCAGTAGCAAAACGAATTTTAGTTGAGATAACCTCTCGCTTGCAATTCTTGTGCAATGTGGGATTGAAATATTTAACCTTGAATCGATTATCAAATTCATTAAGTGGCGGCGAATCACAACGGATACATTTAGCCACAAGCATTGGGAGTGCATTGGTTGGATCAATGTACATCTTAGATGAGCCGAGTATTGGATTGCATCCGAGAGATACTGAACGATTGATTCAAGTATTGCAAGCATTGCGTGACCAAGGCAACACGGTTATTGTGGTTGAACATGAGGAGGAAATTATAAAACATGCAGACCATGTCATTGACATAGGTCCTGAGGCGGGAGCCTTTGGTGGTGAGGTTGTATTTAGTGGGGAAATTTCAAAACTTTTAAAACAAAAAAACTCGTTAACTGCAGATTACTTAACGGGAAGAAAGGCCATTTTCATTGATAGAAAAACAACGAAGTTTAAAGATTTCATTCGATTAACTGGTGCAAGAAAACACAACCTGCAAAATGTAGATATTGAGATTCCTTTGCACGCATTTACAGCCGTTTCTGGAGTCAGTGGCAGCGGAAAATCTACATTAATAAAATCGGTTTTGCATCCGGCTTTAAGTCAACACATTCAAGGAATAGCATCTGCTCAACAAGACTTTACTGCGTTGACTGGCGATTTAAAAAGTATTGTCAATCTTGAATTTATTGATCAAAACCCAATTGGTAAATCGAGTCGGTCTAACCCGGTTACCTATCTGAAAGCTTATGATGATATTCGGGCTATTTTCACCACCGTACCCTTGGCGAAACAAATGCAACTGAAGCCCTCACACTTTTCATTCAATGTAAGTGGTGGAAGGTGCGACGCCTGCGAAGGCGATGGTTATCAGACCATAGAAATGCAGTTCATGGCCGATGTGGAATTGCTTTGTGAAGAGTGCAAAGGAAAACGATTCAAAGAAGAGATATTAGAGGTAGAATACAAAGGAAAAAACATTTCAGATGTATTGAATATGACCGTTGCTGAAGCCATACCATTCTTCTCGAATGAACATTCGGTTTCAAGCAAACATTTAATTCAAAAACTAACTGCGCTTGCTGAAGTTGGATTGGATTATGTTCGGTTAGGTCAGAGCAACAGCACCCTTTCTGGAGGAGAGGCACAGCGCATAAAACTCGCTTCTTTTTTGGTGAAGGGTCCCAACCAACCGCATACTGTTTTCATATTTGATGAACCTACAACCGGGCTTCATTTTCACGACGTTCAAAAGCTCATGAATACCTTCAACGCTTTGTTAAAACAAGGGCACACAATCATTGCAATTGAGCACCATACTGACGTGATTCGCAGCGCTGATTGGGTTATTGACTTGGGACCTGAGGGGGGTGATAAAGGAGGCCAGTTGTTGTATTGTGGACCAAAAGAGAAATTTTCAAGTGCAGATACTTTTACCAGTCGTTCTGTGTTTAGGTAGTGAACATTTTATCTCTATCAATGGTTGTTTTGTTATGGTCAGAAACATCATTTTCTTTCTCTCAATCACGGTGTTCTCAGGAATGGGCTGCACTTCAACACACACATCAAAACAAGATAAAACCATGAGTTTTCCCACTTCAAAGTCTGAGCAAGATTGGCAAAATCAATTGTCTCCGGAGCAATATCGTATACTTCGTGAAAAAGGCACCGAGCGTGCCTTTACAGGTGAATATTGGAATCATCATGATTTAGGCGTTTACAGTTGCGCCGGATGCGGACAAGAATTATTTGAAAGCGACTCGAAGTTTGACAGCGGTTGCGGGTGGCCCAGTTACTTTAAGCCCATTCGAGAACTTGTTATTTCAGAGGCAAGAGACACCAGTCATGGAATGATTCGCACTGAAGTCATGTGCAGTCAGTGCGGTGGTCACCTGGGGCATGTGTTTAACGACGGACCTCCGCCAACCGGTCTTCGTTATTGCATCAATAGCGGCGCTTTAAAGTTTAAGCCGAATACCCCTTAACAGCGCTATCTACAGAGCGTAAAAGCTGTTGTGCATCTTTCACTGAAAGTTGTTTACCAAATCGGTATTTAATTCCCTTGTGAGAGAACCCAAGGCGGTCACCACCCATGATCCAGAAACTATCGTCGAGAAAATAAAAAAACGAGTTTGAATCTTGTTTTACGAGACCCAGCTGAGATACTTTAGACAAATCGAAATTTTCTTTTTTACCTCTGCTGCCAAAAGCCATTTGCAGTTGCATTTTCCCTTTTGAAAACGTTAGGATTTCTCTTCCCATTTTTCTCCACAAGAGAACTTTTACAATGCGATAAAAAAAGTAGGCCCATAAACCGGCGCTAACTCCGAAAAACATGCGTTCGCTGGGCACTTGTGATGTTAATGCATAGAAAATAAAAACACCACCGCAGAAGGTCCATGCTAAAATCCAGGCATACAACAGCGCCTCTTGCCAACGTTCGATTTGCTGACCAATACTAATTTTCAGTTCTTCTTTTGAACGTTCAATTCGGATTCTTTTTCCGATAAAAATGGGTTGACTATTCATGACTTAAAACGTTCGCATAAATGGCCTCATATTGAGGCAAAACAGCTTGTAAATTAAATGACTCGGACCGCTCCTTGGCTTGTCTTTTGAATTTGTTCAATCGTTCTGGTGTTTCAATCAAATATAGAACTTGTTTGGCCATTTCATTCACATCTCCAACATCACTCATAAGACCTGAAACACCGTGTCTATTCAACTCTGGAAGACCGCCTGCATTGGAAGAAATAACAGGAACACCGCATGCCATGGCCTCAAGTGCTGCCAAACCAAAGCTTTCAGATTCGGAAGGAAGTAACATGACATCTGCGGCTGATAGGAGTTCCATTGGGTTTTTCACATTTCCAACAAACACTACATTTTGTAGTTGATGCTCTCTTGCATATTGTTCTGCCTTTGAGCGTTCAGGTCCGTCACCAATGAGAATAAGGGTTGCATTGCGTTGCTCTCTCACCTTTGCAAAGACTTGCATCACATCCATGACTCTTTTTACAGGTCGGAAATTTGAAATATGAATCAGCATAGGATTTCCTTCCGGAACATATTCTTCACGGAGCGCTTGTTTTACTTCGTTGGAAATATGCTGTGGCTCAATGAAGTTGGGAACAACTTGAATTTCTTTATTAATTCCAAAAAGTTTGTAGGTGTCGGTTTTGAGACTTTGCGAAACCGCGGTTACGGCATCACTTTCATTGATGGCAAAACTAATGACCGGCTCGAACGAAGCGTCTCTACCTAGTAAGGTAATGTCTGTGCCATGTAAGGTGGTGATGAATGGTAGATGGTGGCCATTGGCTTTTAAAATCTGCTTAGCCATGTAAGCAGCACTTGCATGTGGAATGGCGTAGTGTACATGCAGTAAATCTAATTTTTCGTGCAGGGCAACATCGACCATTTTCGAAGCCAAAACCAACTCATACGGCGGATATAAAAAAAGCGGATAATCGCTGACATTCACTTCATGGTAGCGTACGTTTTTTCTGAGTGAACCCAAACGCACAGGTTGTGAATAGGTAATGAAATGAATTTCGTGCCCTTTTTCTGCAAGTGCTTTTCCCAATTCCGTAGCCACTACTCCACTTCCTCCAAAAGTTGGATAGCATACAATTCCTATCTTCAATTGCCTCATGTTATGCATGAAACAAAGGTAATGTTATTCGGTTCAAGTTACTTGACAGGAAACACCTTATAAATTTCTTCTTGAATTTTCATTCGTGTTTTCAAGTCGTTGATTTTCCAATTTTCTGCATTTGGAAAAGTTCTGTTTGACAAGAACACATAAACGGTCTTGTTGGCGGGATCTGCCCAGGCTAAAGTACCTGTAAATCCGGTGTGTCCGAAGCTTTGTTTTGAGGCACTTGGTCCGGTTGATCCTGACCACGCTTCAGAGGAGGGTTTGTCAAAAATTAACCCTCTTCGGTTGTTCGGGAAATAGCAGGTGTTGAAGTCTGAAATAACTTGTTCAGAAAGATATTGCTTTCCTGCATATTCTCCCCCGTTAAGAAGCATTTGCATCAATGCGGCAACATCTGTTGCATTCGAAAACAATCCGGCATGACCCGCAACACCGCCAAGAAGTGCAGCTCCTTGATCATGCACATATCCTTTCACTATTTGCTTTCTCCATTTGGTATCATTTTCTGTTTCTGCAATCTGAGAAAGTGGAATTCTTTGAGTCGGTAAGTAACCAATGGTTGAAAGATGCATGGGTTCATAAAATTCCTTTTGAAGAAATGCATCTAAGGTTGCACCTGTTAATTTCTCTATGATTTTTTTATAGTAGTAATAACCTAAGTCACTGTATTTATATCCTTGACTGGGGTTGATTTCCGTTTTTAAAATCTCATTGTAAATTTTATCTGTGATTTCCTTCGTTGTGAACAAGTCTTGTGCTACTGGATTGCAGCATAAATCAGAGTGCGTCTTCGACAAACATTCACCGTTCCATTCACCGTTGGTTAGAGTGGTTAGTGGAACGAAATCTTTCCAACCTGGCAATCCGGCGGTATGAGCAAACATGTGCTTCAGCGACAAAGATGCGTGCGGGTGCCCTTGTGGAAATTCAAGGTAGTCTCCCAATTTTGCTTGAATATTCAACTTCCCTTCATCGACCAGTTTCATTAGAGCGAGGCCGGTTCCAAGCATTTTGGTAACAGAAGCTAAATCGTAAACTGTATTTTCATTGACTGCATTCCCGTTCTCATAATTCGTACTTCCAAAATTCTTATCATAGACCACCAAGCCATCTTTGAGAATTACAATTGAGCAACCGGGAAATGCTTTTTGAGCAATACCGTCTTTTGCAATTTTATCTATTTGAGAAAATATTTGATCGAGATCTCCGGTAACATCAACGCTCACATTTCCCATCATATCTTCCTGATATACCGCACCTGAATTGTTGGTCACATTCGATGCCGATTTCACATTGAAAAGTCCTGTGAATTCGAGCGGATAGTGCTTATCTGTGCGATAGGCTTTTATTTGACTTCCTTCACCCGCCTTGAAAACATGTGCAGAAACGGGTAAACTACCGTTTAGATCTGAACTCCCTGCTAATGCATTAGCAACGGCGTATTGAGTTAATGCATCGCCCTGATAAGCAATGATGAAATTCTTGATTCCTTTCCAATCACCGCCATTCAAAATATAGGGACATCCGAATACAATCACCGACGTTGGGGCTACGGTTTGCAATTTTTCAGCCACTAAAATTGAATTTTGAGAGACTCCAAAATGATCGGCAGCTTTGTTGTTTGTTCCAAGGTATGCAACAATAATCCGCGTTACATTCTTTGCTTTCAACTTTGCCGAAGCATCTAGGATCCTCTGTTGATCGGCTTCTTTTGGTAGCGCGATTGCTTCCACACTATAGAAATTTTTCAAGCCTTGAACGAAAGCTGTGTTTGCCTGATCTCCGATGACACACACTCCAACGCGCTCATCTTTTTTCAACGGCCAAACTTCATCGCCCAATTGGGTAATGCTAGCTTCTATTAATTCTCTTTTGATTCGAATGGCATTGCCATTATTTAACTCATCATGAATTCCTTTCAATTGAATTTTTGCTCGTTGGTTTGCATTTGCTATTTCTTTTGCCTTCAGAATTCGAAGCACCTTTTCATTGATATCGGCTTCGGTTAGGCGTCCTGATGCCAGGGCATCTTTTACTTTTTTGATTGCTAAAGGAACATCGAGCGGAAAAAGCACAATGTCATTTCCTGCAATTAATGCTCGAATGTCTGCTTCACCAGCGGGAAAATACTTGGTAACACCTTGCATATTCATAGCATCTGTTAAAACCAAGCCATCGAATTTCATTTGCTTTCGAAGAATATCTGTAACAATGGACTTGGACAAGGTTGAAGGAACGTGTGGTTCAGGATCCAGTTGGGGCATGGATAAATGTGCGATCATAATGCTCGCCAGTCCTTCATTGAAAAGTGGTTGATACGGCCACAGTTCTTGTTGCATTAATTCTGAAAGTGATTTATTAACGACTGGAAGATCTTTATGTGAATCTACATTGGTATCGCCATGCCCTGGGAAGTGTTTCGCGTTAGCAAGCACACCTGCATCTTGCATACCACGCATGTATTGTAAAGATGACGCTAGAACATCTTCTCTTTTTTCACCGAAAGAACGATTGAGAATAACGGGGTTGTTTGGATTGGAGTTAATATCTACAACTGGAGCAAAATTCATATGCACACCGATGCGTTTGAGTTGTCGGGCCACTTCTATTCCCCATGTATAAATGAGTTGTTTATCTCGGATTGCTCCTAAGGTCATTTGTCTTGGATAAGAGATGGTACTATCTAAACGCATACCGAGCCCCCACTCTGCATCGATGCCAATGAGTAAAGGTATTTTTGAAGCTTGTTGAAATTGATTTGTGAGTTTCGCTTGTCGAGCGGGTCCACCTTGAAAAAAGATGACTCCACCAATTCCATATTGCTTGATTAAATTTTGTACTTGGTTGGGATTATAACTCTCTTTTTTCTCATCGCTCCAAGCGGCAACCATGAACAGTTGTCCTATTTTTTGATCAAGGGTGAGCGTTTTTAAAAGACTATCAGCCCAAGGGGTTGGAAGTGGGCACCATGATTTCGTTAAAGGGGCTTGTGCAAAAATGACATTGCAAAAAGCAAAGAAACTGGCTATTAGAATTATATTTTTCTTCATGTTAATCGAGATAATCATTAACTATACCATCCATGGTTTTCTTCATTTCTACCGCACCAATGGATTTAAAATCTGTAGGTAATTGAAACAATGCGGGGTCTACTTCTTCGAAAACAATTTCGCGTGCTCTGACTTGCATGCGTTTGCCGTATTGTTCAACATCATAGCCGAGTAGGGTTCCTTCCACACCGGCGTATGTATTCCACCAGTTGTCTCCATCTAAATGCAGTTTGGTGGTTGAGTAGAGATCTACAAAGGGCAGTGAGTCATTGTTGAATTTCGCTATGGTTTTTTTACACTCATAGCCGGCAATAACCAGGGTCTCATCTGTAGGAATTAGCTCAACGGCCGGAAATTGGTTAATCCACACAGGGAACTGCTGTTCATTTAATGACATGATTTGTTTTGTTCCCATGGAAGTGAGTAAATGATGAAATTCTTTTTTCTTGTGATCAATGATAAATTCTGATTTCACCATTCCCCAGGCTGATTCAATGACGGAGTGTTGTTGTTTCCCGTTGAAATAACAAATCATTTCAGTAGGATACAGCGTCATTTTAATGCTTGGCTGCTCATAAGGAAAAGTAACATCAAAGATAATTTTCCCCTCCTTCTTGCCAAAAAACTCTCCGTTACCGCATTGAACGAAGAGCAAAGGAATAAATAAAAACCACAACGTATTTCGCATAATTCGAACTTAAACCAAAAATGAAGTGACTTGAGCTGATGCAGTTGGAAGTTACATCTTGCCCATTGTTAATATATTTTACTTGTGAAAAATTCAATAAAGGTTTCGGTATTCATGCGTTGCATTGTATTTTCGAACTCCAATTACCAAAACCGTGAGTTCTACTAAAATCAACATTGCCATTGACGGTTATTCGTCATGTGGAAAAAGCACCCTTGCTCAGGCCATTGCGCGTGAGTTGAACTACCTGTATGTTGATTCTGGCGCCATGTACAGAGCCATTACCTTGTATGCCCTTGAACACGGATACATTCATTCAAATGGTTCAATCGATCATCGGCTTTTACTCGAATCCTTGGATTTAATTTTAGTTCAGTTTAAATACAATTCATCTAATCAAGAAATTGAGATTCATTTGAACGGCACGTGTGTGAACAAAGAGATACGGGGAATGCAAGTTAGTGCGCACGTTTCAGCTATTAGTGCTATTCCCGAAGTTCGAAAAAAACTGGTTCGACTTCAGCAGCGCCTCGCGGAAAACGGCGGAACTGTTATGGATGGCCGGGATATTGGAACTGTCGTTTTACCGAACGCTGAGGTAAAAATATTCATGACTGCCTCACCTCATGTTCGTGCTGAAAGAAGACACAAGCAGCTTTTATTGAACGGCGTGCATTCTAGTTTTGAGGAGGTAAATGCTAATTTATCTCAACGTGATTTAATGGACACTACACGGGTGGCTGATCCTCTGGTTCAAGCACCTGATGCATTGGTTTTGGACAATACTTTTTTAACAGAAGAGGAACAGTTCAGCTTTGTTCTTCAGCATGCCCGAAAGGCCATTCTATCGAAGGTATCTGCTACTACTGAATAGAACTTTTTGCATCTTCTTGAATGTCGAAATGGATTTCCTGTTCTTGAATGAATGGTCGAAATTTCTTAGGATTAAATACAACCCCCCCCCTTCTTCCTATTTTTTTTTCATTCGATTTGATTTCAATAAAAGCGGAATAAATGGACTGGTCTGAAACCATTTCTGCAGAAGAAATATATAACTGAATATGAACCGGCAAGTTCTTGCCCGATTTATTTTCCAATTTCATAAAAATCCGATGTTCGCCTTTTTTAAAGAAAGGGATTTTAGGTCGAAGCTGATATTGCACCGTTAGATTTTGAACATTGTGTTGAATTTCTCTCCATTCACAAAGGGAGTCACGTTGTGAAAATGCAGTCGCGAGTTGCATTAAGCACATTAGAATAAGAAATAATTTGATTTTCATGAACCAATTATAGTGTGGTATGTACAGCGTCGAAATTACCTAAGACATGAGAAGCATATTCAACACCACACAAAACTTTTTCACAACAGATGGAAGACATTTTCAAATTGTTTCGCAATTCATATTCCTGAGCATAGGAATTATTTATTTGAACTGGGATTATAACCTTGGGAGCGTTGTTGCTACGTTTTTAACAAGCATAGGCATACAAATGATATTTGCTTATTTCTTGTCACTTCCACTTTCAACTGTTAAAAGTGCCGTGGTAACGTCATTTGGATTAACACTTTTGTTAAAGAGCGATTCGGCACTCGTTTTTAGTTTATCAGCAGCCTTAGCCATTGCTCAAAAATTCATCTTTCACAAGTTTCGATTTCACCTCTGGAATCCCGCCAATTTTGGCATCATGGTAGGCATTCTCCTCACTCAAAACGCTTGGATTTCTCCCGCGCAATGGGGAACAGAAACACTGCTTGTTTTTATTATTGGAACATTCGGATTAGCGGTGCTTTCAAACATCAAGCGTTTGGATACCGCCTTGGTTTTCTTAGTTACCCTGTTGGCACTTGAATACATTCGAACAGTACTTTATTTGGAATGGAACATTGAAGTCTATTTACATAAAATTTCACAAGGTAGCATTTGGCTCTTTGCACTTTTCATGATTACAGACCCAATGACTACTCCGAACAACAAATGGGTACGAAGATTCTGGAGTGGTGGAGTTGCAATAGGCACATTCTATCTTGCCAATTTCCATTTCATCAATGGAGCGGCACAATACATTCTATTTCTGAGCACCCCTCTTGTACCTCTTTTGAATTGGGCATTTAAAGGAAAAACGTTTAACTGGATAAATACAACACCTATGATAAAAAAACATGCAATTCCTAGCATGAGCATTGTACTTATGCTCTTGCTCTTGTCACAAGAGGCTACTGCCTTTTGTGGATTCTATGTAGCCAAAGCTGACGCTACCTTATTCAACCAAAAAAGTGAAGTTATTTTGGTTCGGGATGGAAACAGAACAGTGATCACCATGTCTAATGATTACAAAGGTGAAATGAAAGATTTTGCCATAGTAGTGCCTGTTCCGGTGGTGCTTCAAGATGGGGATATTAAAGTTGTCTCAAGACATATTTTTCAAACTCTTGATGGATACAGTTCACCCCGATTGGTTGAATACTATGATCAAAACCCATGTTATTCTGATGACTACTTACGCTATGACATGAGCAATGCCATTCCTCAAGTGGCTGAATCAAAAATGATGAACGACAATGTGCTTACAGAAAAAGAATACGGAGTTACGGTTGAGGCCACATATGAAGTTGGTGAATACAGTATAGCCATACTTTCCGCGAAAGAAAGTGAAGGATTGAAAGCTTATTTAATTCAAGAGGGATATAAGATACCTGCAACCGCAGAGAGTGTATTGGCGCCGTACATTAAAAGCAATATGAAGTTTTTTGTAGCCAAAGTGAACCTTGACCGCCAGAAGAGTTCAGGATTTGATTATTTACATCCCATTCAAATTCGCTTTGAGCATGAAAAATTCATGCTTCCCATTCGTCTGGGCATGGCAAATAGCACAGGCGAACAGGATATGATTGTTTACGCATTTACAAAAAAAGGACGTGTTGAATGCACCAATTACAGAACCGTTAAAATTCCGACCGATAGAAACATACCGTTGTATGCCCGTGAAATGTTCGGTGAATTTTATAAAAATCTATTTCAACGCGCATACAGTCGCGAGGGAAAAAATGCTGTACATCTTGAGTATGCTTGGACAGTGACACCGAGTTGGGGCGGAACGAAATGCGACCCTTGCGTTGGCCCGCCTCCTATTTACAATGATTTCGCTGAAGCGGGTGTCTGGTGGGCGCAATGGAATAGCAATGAGAATGTCTTTTTTACGCGATTGCATGTTCGCTACTCCAATTCAAAGTTCCCTAGTGACTTGCAATTTCAAGTCACTCCGAACAACGAACATTTTCAAGCTCGGTACATATTGACTCATCCCGCTCCTGGTCCTTTTACCTGTGATGAAGGTCAGGCCTACCTTGAATCGTTGAGAAATAGAAGAAAACTTGAAGTTGATGAAATGTATGCTTTGGGAGGATTCATGCCAAATTCAAAATCGGATCAATACATCAATGAATTCGTACCCTATATGAATAACAAGCCCAGTGAATCAAAAGATCGTGGCAGCAATGAATTCGAGCCATTCAATTACAATGAAATTTCGCCTGAAAGTTTTGAAGTGGATATGGCTTATGTGAATGGAGAAAAAGATAATTCAAATGAATCTCCCTTTCAAAAAGAGACTCCGTGGGACGTGCCCGTTTTTGTAGGATCCATGTTGGCTTTCGTGTTCTTCATTCAACGATTCAATAAAAAATAAAAAATTTAGAGTCATAAAAAAGGGGAAGCAAGCTTCCCCTTTTTTATTGTCATACGCTTAATAGTAAAGACTTCTTCTCACGTTGGCCACGTATTTGGCCAATCGAATCACTTGTTTGGTATATCCGAATTCATTGTCATACCACACATAAAGCACCACTCCTTTTCCGTCTGGGCTAACAATTGTAGCTTGACTATCGAAAACGCTACAGCAATCATTTCCTACGATATCTGAAGAAACCAATTCCTCGCTGATGCTGAAGAAAATTTGATTGACTAAATCTCCTTCTAATGCAGCCTTCCGAACAATTGCATTCAGGTCTTCTTTGGTTGTTGGCTTGTCTGTATAGGCATGTATGATGGCCAAAGAGCCATTTGGTGTTGGCACCCGCACAGCATTGGAAGTAAGTTTGTTCGCAAGTACAGGAATTACTTTGGTAACAGCTTTACCTGCGCCGGTTTCGGTGATAACCATATTCACTGCAGCACTTCTTCCCCTTCTACTTTTCTTGTGCATGTTATCCAACAAATTCTGGTCATTGGTATATGCGTGAACTGTTTCAATGTGCCCTTTATCTATTTGAAGCGCATCATTGACCGTTTTTAGTATGGGACAAATTGCGTTCGTGGTGCAGCTAGCTGCGGAGAAGATGGTTTCATTCTCAACATCTAAATCTCTGTGATTAATTCCGTAAACTACGTTTGGAACTTCCTTACCTGGCGCGGTAAGCAATACTTTGCTTATTCCTTTCGCTTTTAAGTGTACACTCAAAGCGTCTCTATCTTTGAATACACCTGTATTGTCAATTAACAAGGCATTCTCAATTCCATATTGTGTATAGTCAATAGCACCGGGATCTTTTGCACCAATCATGTGCACACGCTGACCATTAATGATGAGACATTTGTTTTCAAAGTCTGTATCTACGGTACCTTTAAATCTGCCGTGCACACTATCATTTTCAAAAAGGGCTGCGCGTTTCTTGATCGAAAGCTCATCGTCTTCACGTGTCACAATAGCACGAAGTCTCAACTGTTGGCCTCGGCCAGCTTGTTTAATGAGTTCGCGTGCAGCTAACCTTCCAATTCTTCCGAAACCAAACAACACAACATCTCTTGGTTCCAAGTCATGCCCCTCTTCTACCATGAAGTTTTGAAGCTTATCTTCTAAGAATTCTTGTTGTGATTTGTAATGTTCACGTGAAGCACTCCATTCAGAGGCTAATTTTCCAATGTCAATTTTGGCTGGTGCCAAGTCCATATCATAGAGCGTCTTCGCTAGATCGGCAGAATCAAAAACACTAATGGGTTTTCCAACAACTTCTGCTGCGTATTTATGCAGTCTTAAAATTTCAGTAATCCGTGTATCTGAAAGGTGATTTCTGAAAAGCACCAATTCAATGGATTTGTCGAACAGCAATTTGCCTACCATGTGAGCCAGGTCAACAGCTGCCTTTTCTTGATTAACATACACTGCCAGTTCATTGCTGTAAGTGTCATTCATCTTGGATTGATTTGACATAAAATAAAATTTAGTTTAACATTGGCGTTGAATTCATTTTTCAATGCGATGCAAAGATAAAAAGAACCCCTCCAAAAACTTGGAAGGGTTCGCTTGAAATATGAGTAGTTATAAACCGAAACCGTAATAAGCTCGGGTACCGTTTGGATAAATGCCTTCCAGGAGTATTCCACCGGATTTCTGTTTCAAAATCTCAGTTAAATCTTCTGGACTAGCCACTATTTCACCATCGACTTTGGTAATGATGTATCCGTTCTTCACTCCTGCTCCGCGAAGTTTGCCTGTGGTCATGGTGGCCACCTTTGCACCGCCTTGAATTCTCAGAGCCTTACACTCGCTCTCGGACGGCGCTGTAAACTCGGCTCCTAATGAAGCGATGGATTCTGCAGCAAGACTTTCTGAATCACGTATTTCTGTTCCACCTTCCTTGTTCTTCAATTCCACTTCAATTGATTTCTCTTTTCCATTTCTCCAAATAATTAAAGTAACTTTATTCCCGGGTCTGTACTTACTGATTTGCTCTTGCAATTCAGGCACCGTATTCACTTGAATTCCGGCCACTTTTAATATGATATCCCCTACTTCCACACCTGCAATTTGCGCAGCACCCTGATCATTCAAAGCATTCACATAGACACCTGCCACAGCAGGTAATCCTACCTGTTTGGCCTGCTCTTCCGTAACGTTGCTTATTTGCACACCGAGAAATCCACGCTGTACGTTACCAAATTCTATAATGTCATTCGCCACCTTCTGTGCAATTGAAGCCGGAACTGCAAATGAGTATCCTGCGTAAGAGCCCGTTTTAGATGCAATGGCTGTATTGATTCCGATGAGCTCACCATTCGTATTGACAAGCGCACCGCCACTATTCCCCGGGTTAACAGCAGCATCTGTCTGAATGAACGATTCAACTGGCAAAATATCTTGTCTGTTTCCTTCGCCAATTAAATTAATGTTTCTACCTTTTGCGCTTACAATTCCAGCGGTTACGGTTGAGGTTAATTCGAACGGATTACCCACAGCAAGAACCCACTGACCCACACGCACCAAATCTGAGTTTCCCCATTGGGCAGCTGGCAAATTGGATTCATCGATTTTTAGCACGGCAATATCTGTGCTTGGATCCTTACCAACTAAAGTGGCATCGTACGTTTTATTGTTGTTCAGTGTTACTTGAATTTTTTCCGCACCGTCAATGACGTGATTGTTTGTGACAATGTATCCGTCATTGGTTATGATTACACCAGAACCGGAAGCCATTTGCGTTCTTGGATTTTGATTGTGTCCAAAAAAATCGGCCCATGGATCATAAACGGGTGCCGTTTTGATTTCTGTTTTAACGTGAACAACTGAATTAACCGAGCGCTCGGCCGCAGCTACAAAATCTGTAGTTCCTGGTGGAAGTTCTGCATAATTGACTGCATGAACCGGAACTTCGGAATTAAACCAATTTGAATTTGGATTGTTAAGATTAACAGCGAGTTGAGAAAGAAGAAAAGCAAATGCCCCACCCGAAAAGGCAATTGCAAACATCACAAGACCTTTTTTCATATGCTAGATATTGAATTTAAAAATGCCTACGAAAAACGATACCAAAATGAAAATATTGCCTAAATGTCAGAAGCGTTTTGATACAAAAACAAACTACCTTCGCCCCATGAAAAACAGTATTGTCGTATTCCTTTTCGCCCTATTCATTGCCCTTTTTTCGGTGAGTTGTGAAAAGGAAATTGAGATTGATTTACCCGCATATGAAGAGCAGATAGTTGTGCAAGGCAGTATTGAACCGGGTATGCCACCCGTTGTTATTCTCACATACAGCAGTGGTTATTTTCAGCCAGCAGATTTCAACTCCATTGCCAATTCATACGTAACAGATGCTATTGTGACGGTTTCGAACGGACAAAATTCAGTCACTTTGACTCAAGTTTGTTCTTCCAACCTTACGACAGAACAACTTCAACTTGCAGAGACTATTTTGGGAATACCTGCTGCTGCAATTTCCGCCTTGAACATTTGCCTTTACACCACTTTTGATCCAAATATGTTTGGTACGCCAGGCACCACATACACGCTACAAGTTCAGAAAGACAATCATTCGCTTCAAGCTGTAACCAAACTCAATTCAACTGTTCCTATTGACAGTTTGTGGTTTGCAAGTCCCAATCCGGAAGTAAATGATACCCTCGGATTTATATACGGGTTTATGAGTGATCCGGACACCCTTGGGAACTGTTACCGTTGGTGCACGAAGAGAATTAGCCATTACCCGCAATGGGCTCCTGATGAGAATCTCAGAGGCATGCAAAAAGATTTGTCTTTTACCTTTCCGCTTCCGAGTGTTTATGACGATGAATTTTTCAATGGCCTTCAGTTTGGATTTGCATACTACAGAGGCGAGACTCCGTTTAGTGACAAGTTCGATGATACAGGTATTGAAGACGGCTATTTTAAACGAGGCGACACCGTTGTTGTACGCGGATCGAGTATTGACTACAAGGTATTTAGATACTTTAAAACCTATGAGGATCAAATGGCCAATCAAGGCTCTCCTTTTGCACTGCCTTCAAACATTGAATCGAATGTGAATGGTGGCCTTGGAGTTTGGGCTGCGTATGCCACATATTATGATACCCTTGTTTGCAATTAGGTGATTAAAATCACCCTTGACCATAGACTGTATTCTGACATTTGCAGCATGGCAAATAAAACAAAGTCAAAAATTGGCAAAGTAGTTCTCTGTAAATGCCCCGTTTGTGGCGAAGGACACTTGTTTGAGAATGAATCGCTCTACACCTTCAATAAGCTTGGTCAGGTTAAAAAAGAATGTTCTGTTTGTGGAGCCGATTTTAATCCAGAACCCGGTTTTTACTTTGGTGCGGCCTACGTGAGTTGGGGACTAACAGTAGCTTTATGGGTGAGTGTGCTTGTAGCGCTCAAAACCTTTGATTGGTGGGGATGGATTGAATTTGGTTTCTTAACCCATCCGCTGACATTTCTTTTGACTGGATTTTCTATTTCAATCGTACTTTTCCCGTACATGTTTCAGTTAAGTCGATCCATGTGGGCTAGTTGGTTTGTTTCAGCTAGGAAGGGAGAATGAGGCCGTCGGCCATTTGAATTTTGCGATCTGCCATGGACGCCAGTTCATCATTGTGCGTTACAATAACGAAGCTGTTACCGAGTTCATTTCTCAGTTCAAAAAACAAATGATGCAATTGATTTGCATTGGCTTTGTCTAGATTGCCTGAAGGTTCATCGGCCAGAATTACTTTGGGGTCGTTGATTAATGCTCGGGCAACTGAAACGCGCTGTTGTTCTCCTCCGGATAGTTCACTGGGCTTGTGTGTTAAACGGTGATTCAACCCCAAGCGTTCCAACCATTTCTTTGCCTTTTGCTCAGCTTCTGACTTATTTACACCGTGAATCAAAGCTGGTATCATCACATTCTCTAATGCTGTAAATTCTGCGAGAAGGTTGTGAAATTGAAAAACGAAACCGATGTTTTGATTTCGGAATTTCGCTAATTGTGAGGCCCCCATTTGGAATGGGTTCATTTGATTTAAAGATAACGTACCTGAGGTAGGTTGATCAAGGGTCCCTATGATTTGAAGTAAGGTAGATTTACCAGCGCCACTTGGACCAACAATAGACACGACCTCACCTGCACCCACTTCTAAATCTACACCTCGAAGCACTTCCAACTGACCAAATTTTCTGCGAATTCCTTTTGCCTGAATCATGCGACAAAGATGAACAATTCTAAGGTTTATTTCATAACTTCGCGGCTCAATTTTACAACTATGAACATTCACGAATACCAAGGAAAGAGCATTTTAACACAATTTGGTGTAACCGTTCAGCGCGGATATGTAGCATCAACACCTGAAGAGGCCACATCTGTTGCCGAAAAACTTCAACAAGAAACTGGCACAGGTTGGTTTGTTGTGAAAGCGCAAATACATGCGGGTGGTCGTGGAAAAGGTACGATTACAGAAACGGGTTCACGCGGTGTTGTGCTTGCCAAAGGTTTAAACGAAGTTGCAGAAAAAGCACAAGGTATTTTGGGTGGACACTTGGTGACTTTGCAAACCAAAGCGCAAGGAAAACTTGTTCAAAAAGTGTATGTTGCTGAAGACGTATATGCGCCAGGTTCTTCTGAACCGCGTGAGTTTTATATGAGTATTTTATTGGATCGCTCAGCCGGAAGAAATGTGATTGTTTATTCACCTGATGGTGGAATGAACATTGAGGAAGTTGCGGAAAAAACACCTGAGCGTATCTTCAAAGAGTTGGTTGATCCCATGACTGGAGTGACCGACTTTCAGGGAAGAAACATTGCTTTCAATCTTGGTTTATCAGGCAATGCCTTCAAAGAAATGATTTCATTCGTGAAAAAATTGTACAATGCCTATGTGGGTTGTGATGCTTCTATGTTTGAAATCAATCCTGTACTAAAAACATCAGATGATCGCATTTTAGCGGTTGATGCAAAAGTTACTTTGGATGGAAACGGATTAACTAGACATCCTGATTATGCTGCAATGAGAGACGTTACTGAAGAAGATGCATTGGAAGTTGAGGCAGGAGAAGCAGGTTTGAACTACGTTAAATTAGACGGAAACGTTGGATGCATGGTTAACGGAGCTGGATTGGCAATGGCTACCATGGACATTATAAAATTGAGTGGCGGAGAGCCCGCGAATTTCTTAGATGTAGGTGGAACTGCCGATGCGAAACGCGTTGAGACCGCATTCCGAATGATTCTTCGTGATTCGAACGTAAAAGCAATCTTGGTGAATATTTTCGGTGGTATTGTGCGTTGTGATCGCGTTGCGCAAGGGGTTGTTGATGCATATAACAGCATTGGTAACATTCCAGTGCCAATCATAGTGCGTCTGCAAGGAACAAATGCCGTTGAAGCTAAGAAATTAATTGACGAGTCTGGACTTGCTGTTCACAGTGCAATTACACTTCAAGAGGCTGCCGATAAGGTTCGTGCTGTAATGACCAATTGATTGAAAATGGGCTCAAAGCAAGATAAAATAGCCTCATTTAATCCGAACAATGCGGGGCTAGCTGACAGTCAGATTTACGGTCTACCATTCACTCCAGAGGAATCAGATATTGTGCTTTTGCCTGTTCCATGGGAAGTAACGGTTTCATACGGTTCTGGAGCCTCTGAGGGCCCTGAGCATATCTTTGAGGCTAGTTTTCAAATTGATTTGTTTCACCCTGAATTCCCAGAACTTTGGAAGAAGGGAATCGCTATGTTAGACGCCTCTGCTGGCATGCATGGTAGAGCAAATGCATTAAAAGAAAAAGCACAACAAATCATTGATGCGTGGGAAGAAGGAATAGACGTTGAGAACAATGATGAATTGCAAGAAATCATTGACGAAATAAATGAAGCATGTGCTCACATGGTAGATTATGTGGAGCAAGAGGCTACGAAGTGGATGAATAATGGTAAAATGGTTGGTCTCATTGGCGGAGATCACAGCACACCATTGGGATATTTGAAAGCACTTGCAAAGCAACATGATTCTTTTGGTATACTGCATGTTGATGCGCATATGGATTTGCGGATAGCCTACGAGGGCTTCACCTATTCACATGCGTCTATCATGTACAATGCACTGCAAATTCCACAGATTTCTAAAATTGTTCAAGTTGGAATTCGTGATTTCTGTGAAGAAGAGAATCGAGTGGTTGAAGAGGCCCAAGGACGCGTTGTTGTGCATACCGATGCGAGCATTCAACGTGCAAGCTTTGACGGTGAGACTTGGAAGCAGCGTTGCGACGCCATTATAGAAGCCCTACCTGAAAAAGTATATGTAAGTTTTGACATTGATGGGTTAGATCCTACGTTGTGTCCGAACACAGGAACGCCTGTTCCTGGAGGGCTTACCTTTCAGCAAGCAACTTATCTTTTATCGCGTTTAAAAGACTCGAAAAAAATCATTGGATTTGATCTAGTGGAAGTAGCTCCAGGTGAAGATGACTGGAATGGAAACGTAGGTGCCCGTTTACTCTTTCATCTTTGTGGAGTAGCTGCTATTTAATTCTTAGCTTGTTGTAATGTTCTTGAACCTCCGCTGGTGGATTAAAGTATCCGTATGCCAAATGAGGGAACTCTTGTTTCAATTGCTCCATGACATTTCGAATTCCGTAACCTTGTGGCAAATCTGCAACTCCAAGTTTGCCGAGGTACCAATCTGGATCAATATTGAAGTTTCGCCATTGAATCATGTTAATGTCTGATTCGCGAATAAACTTTTTTAAGGCTGAAACCTCTTCTGGATGGTCTGTCATTCCCGGAAAAGTAAAGTAGTTGATGCTGACCCAACCGTTGTACTTTCTTGCAATTTTCGCTGATTCTACAATGTCTTCAAATGCGTAATTGTTCGGTAAA
>Ga0172373_10002533_pt1 | contig 27792 bp, 24 predicted proteins | sample Lak10m_2_FD_114546 | JGI IMG/M metagenome (GOLD analysis project Ga0172373, IMG submission 114546) | Freshwater microbial communities from Kabuno Bay, South-Kivu, Congo - kab_092012_10m | ecosystem: Environmental > Aquatic > Freshwater > Lake | place: Democratic Republic of the Congo...
CGGAACCTGCGGTGTGCCCGGAAGCGGTGAAAACCGAGTCCGGCACCCCGCCAAACCAACGTGACGAGGCGCAAAACAGAGACGGCGTTCGTGGAGGTCACCCATTTTTCAAATACCTGCTAGTGCTGTTACAGCCAATGTTGCACGGACGGACGGTAATGACAGGCTCCAACGGGTAGAGCAGCTTGAATCGAGTGTCTTTGCACACCTCTTCTGCAAACGCAGTGCCCGAGTGGGTTAGACCAATGGACAAACAGCCGACTGTCTGCCAGTCAGGTGGTTCTCCTCTGCACACTAAGTCCAAATAGCTCTGAAAGCCGACAAGGTATTCAGTAACGGTCGTTGATTGGTAATCGGCTGGAACACGCTTATCGCTGACGAACAGCCGTAGCCCAGAGCTGGTCAAGAGTTCAGACAGGAGAGCAGTCGTTGGGAACAGCATCACCGTGTGCCATCCCTTACCCGCTCCAAGCCCGCCGAAATAGTTCACTTTTGCTACTCCTTCTTCACCGCCGCCTTCACCTCGATGTGCAAGTCGCGGAGCTGGCGCGGGGTCACGCCGCTGGGCGAGTCGGTCATCAGGCAGACGCCCTTCGCAGTCTTCGGGAAGGCGATGACGTCGCGGATGCTCGACGTGCCGCAGAGGATGGCGATGAGGCGGTCGAAGCCCAGTGCGATGCCGCCGTGCGGGGGGGCACCATACTTGAAGGCTTCCAGCATGTAGCCGAAGCGGAGCTGGGTCTCGTCGGGCGGAATCTGGAGCAGTTCCTCGAAGATGGTCTTCTGCACGTCGGGCTGGTGGATGCGGATGCTGCCGCCGCCGAGTTCCACGCCGTTGACCACGATGTCGTAGTGTTGGCCGCGGACTTTCTTCGGGTCGGACTTGAGCAGCGGGATGTCGTCGGCCACGGGCGCGGTGAAGGGATGGTGGCTGGAATACCAGCGGTTCAGCTCGCGGTCGAAGCCGAGCAGGGGGAACTCGATGACCCAGAGGAAATTGAACTGGTCGGCGGGGATGACGAGCTTGCCCTGCGACTTGAGCACATCCGCGCAGTAGAGACGAATCTTGCCGAGGATTTCGCAGGCGTTGAGCCACTGGTCGGCGGCGAAGAGAATCAAGTCGCCTTCCTCGATGGCCAACTTCTGCTTCAGCGCGGTCTTCTCGGCTTCGGAGAAGAACTTCACGATGGGAGATTTCCAATCGCCGTTCTCGACCTTGATGTAGGCGAGGCCCTTCGCGCCGAAGCTCTTGGCGTATTCGGTCATGGTCTCGATTTGCCCCTGCGTCGCGCCGGCCATTCCTTTGGCATTCATCGCCTTGACCACGCCGCCGTTGGCAATCGCGCCGCTGAACACCTTGAACGTGCTCGCGCGGAAGTCCTCGGTGAAGTCCACCAGCTCCATGCCAAAGCGCGTGTCGGGCTTGTCAATGCCGTAGCGGTTCAGCGCTTCCTCGAAGCTGATGCGCTTGAAGGGCGTGGGGATGTCGATGTTCAACGCGGTCTTCCACACGCGCTTGAGCAAGCCTTCAATGAGCGCGTAGATGTCCTCGCGTTCGATAAAACTCATCTCGATGTCCACCTGCGTAAACTCCGGCTGGCGGTCGGCGCGGAGGTCCTCGTCGCGATAGCAGCGGGCGAGCTGGAAGTAGCGCTCCACACCGCTGTCCATGAGGATCTGCTTGAACTGCTGCGGCGATTGCGGGAGCGCGTAGAACGTGCCGGGGTCGCGGCGGTTCGGGACGAGGAACTCGCGCGCGCCTTCGGGCGTGGACTTGAAGAGCGTGGGCGTCTCCACTTCGAGGAAGCCCTGCTCGTCCATGAACACGCGGGTGGCGGTGGCGACCTTGGATCGCACGCGGAGGTTGCGCGCCATCTCGGGACGGCGGAGGTCGAGATAACGATACTGAAGGCGCAGCTCTTCGTTGACCTTGTTGGCGACCTCGGGGTCGTCCACGGGGAACGGCAGGACGGCGGCATTGTTCAACACGCGCAGTTCCTTCACGAGCACCTCGACCTGGCCGGTGGGAATCTTGTCGTTGTTCGTGCCGGCGGGGCGGGCGCGGACTTTGCCGGTGATTTCGATGACCGACTCGGCGTGCAGGTGCGTGGCGGTGTCGAAGGTTTCCTTGGACAAGTCTTGTGGGTCGAAGACGGTCTGCGTGCGGCCCTCGCGGTCGCGCAGGTCGATGAAGAGGACGCCGCCGAGATCGCGGCGGGAGTGGCACCAGCCGGTCAAAGTGACAGTTTGCCCGGCGTGTTCCGGGCGCAATTCGTTGCAGTGATGTGTGCGCTTCATGGGCGGTCAGCAGTCAGCTTCCGGCGGCAAAATCCACCGAAAGGACGCGGACTTTGGCGGGAAACACGTGGGATTCAAAGGAAAAATCCCGGCCATTCGGCAAGCAGTGGGCTAGCGTCTCTTGAGCCGACTGAGTTCGCTCAGCAGTCGGTATTTCAAGGCGACTTCCCGTGCGCAGAAACCAGCGATGCGCCAGCCTTGCGGGCCATCGAGGAAGCCGCGCTTGAGCACGTAGCCACGAAACCACCGGAAAGCTGCGTGGGTGAACGGCGCGAGCGGGCCGGCGGTCCTGCCCGCCTCGTGCTGCGTCTCGGCCCAGAGCCGGGCGTATTTTTCGCATCGTGCCCAGTGGTCAGCGGCGTCCTTGAAAGAGTGGTGGTAGAGATCGGCCGACAATGCTTGGACAGACCCGTCCAATTCGAGCCGCTCGTGGACCTTGCCGCCCGCAAAGCGGGCGCGGTCACGGCGAAACAGCCGCACGAGGCGGTCGGGATACCAATCCCCATGGCGAATCCACCGGCCTTCATAGAGCACGCAGCGCGGCATGGACCAGCCACTGAGATCGGCTCGCGACCCGGCGGACTTGATGCGGCGGATCTCCGTGCGGAGTTCCGGAGAAAGTTCTTCGTCCGCATCAACGCTGAACACCCACTCGTGCGTCGCGAGCGACAACACTTTGTTTTTCTGGCCGACGTAGCCGAGCCAGTCCTGATGCTCGAACCGCGCGCCATACTCGCGGGCGATGCGTTCAGTGCCGTCCGTGCTCCCGGAATCAAGCACGACGATCTCGTCCGCCAAATCGGCAAGGCTCCGGAGGCAGCGCGGCAGGTTGGATTCCTCGTTCAGCGTAATGAGACAGAAGGAAATCTTCATCGCGCACCTCTAACGCCGCTTCTCGCGGGCGGCCAGCTCCAGCACAGCGAGCGTCTCCTCGACGTTTCGCTCCAGGCTCAACTCCTCCTTCGGCGGCATCTCGGCCTGACCGCGCTGGAGAATCCAGAAGCGGATCGCGTCCACGACGGCTTCAGTGTCGCGCGGGTCGGCAATGATGGTGCCGTTCTTGCGCGGGGTGATGATCTCGCTGGCGCCGTTGAGCGAGCTGGTGACGACAGGAAGATCGGAGGCTAGCGCCTCGGCCACGACGTTTGAGGACGGCTCGTAGATGGGCAAGAAAACCATCAAGTCGGCCGCGGCGTAGGCATTCTCCACGTCGCTCATCGGACCCGCGAAGATGACGCCGTCGGGCACGGCAAGCGGCGGTTTGCCCTTGCCCACCACGAGCAACCGCACGCGCGGGGCCTTGAGCCGATGGAAGGCACGCAGCACGAAACGCAGGCCCTTGCGCTCCCAGCCGGAACCTACGAACAAGAGCAGCGTGTCGTCGGGCTTGATCCCGAAGCGCTCACGCGTGGCGCTGCGTTGGCCTCGTCCATAGCGGTCGAGGTCAATGCCGTTGCGAACCAGATGGATGCGGTTACCGGGGAACTGGAAGTGCTCCAAGATTTCTCGACGCACCATTTCGGAGTTCACGATGATATGCCGTGTGTTGACGGGGTCGAAGGTCCGTGCCTCCAGCTGCATCATCCTGCGGTGAAAGCCGCCGTTGCGCAGGAAGAGCCGCCGCCACCAGGGCGCATACTGCCGGCGGCGTTCGAGCCAGACGCGATGCACCCCGTCACCCGCACGATAAACGTCCTGACCATGGGTGCGTTCCAGGCTGAAAACCACATCGAAGGAATGCTTCGTCAACTCGACAGCCACCGAGTCGGCGAAACGCGTCGCCCGCACGGCTCGATCCCCGCCGACTTTGACCGCATGGAATTGAACCCCGTCCATCCGCCCTTCCCCGTCCCATGACTCGGCGAAGAGATGCGGCTCATGTCCGGCCCTGGCCAGCGCCTTCAGCAATCGCTGCAAATACAGCTCCGCACCGCCGGTGGCGGCGAATTGCCGGCGGAGGAGCGCGAGCTTCATTTCGGCTTCCCCACAAAGACCAAGTCCAATGCAAACAACGCCCGCACGCGGAAGGGCAGCCATGGAAACACGGGGATCCCTGTGCTGCCACCGCCGAGCAGATGCCCGGAAACGGGGTGTATCTCCACCTCGCGGAAATGCGGCTCCAGCTCGCGGCGCAAAATGCTGAAGGAGTATTGCCGCAGATGCGAAGGGTCGCTCTCGTATTGGTTTCCGACCAGGAAACGCAACCGATTACGCAGCCGGAAGGCATTGGGCACTGAGCCGACCAAGCGCCCATCCAGCTTGAGCACACGTCGAATCTCCCCCAGCGCCTTCTGCGGAAAGCGAACGTGTTCCATCACTTCGGAAAAAACCACGACATCGAAGGCCTTGTCGGGGAAGGGAAGCGGTTCCTCATCCACGTCAATCCAGTGGCCTTTGCAGGCAAGCCGCTCCTCGAACAATTTTAGCGCGGCGCGATCAATGTCCACGCCGGTCACCTGGTTGCCGCTGACGTAGTGCTGCGTGAGGTTGCCGGACCGACAACCGACTTCGAGCACTTTACGACCGGTGCCGACGAGCCGAACGAAGAGTTCTTTCCGGTCATCGCCGCCATAAAAATAGTCATATTTCCCGCGGCTGTGGTGGGCTTCATAAAACGCCGCCACCTGTTCTTTTTGCGTGCTCGCCATGAGGGGATGTTCCGGTTTCGCCATCCGAATTCAACCCGTAAACCACGGGTCATCACTCGAAGCAGGGCGAACTGATCGCGAGCAACTTTGAACTTTTGCGCTTGGCGGCCGAAACATACGCTCCCGCCATGAACATTCTTGTCACCGGCGGGGCCGGCTTCATCGGCTCGCACGTCTGTGAGCGGCTGCTGCGCGACGGCCACTCCGTGTGGGCCTTTGATGATTTGAACGATTTCTACTCGCCAGCGATCAAGCAAGCCAACCTCCGCAGCCTCCAGTCTCTCGCCCTGCCCTTCACCTTCGTCCACGGTGACCTTACCGACGCAGCGGCGGTTGAAGAGGTCTTCGCCTCCGCGCGGATTGACCAGGTCATCCACCTCGCCGCGCGGGCCGGGGTGCGCCCCAGTCTGCAACAACCCGCCCTCTACCAGCGCGTAAACGTCGAGGGCACGGTGAACCTGCTCGAAGCCGCCCGGGCTCGAAAGGTTCGCAAAGTCACCATTGCCAGCAGCTCGTCGGTCTATGGCGTGAACGCGAAAGTGCCGTTCAGCGAGGCCGATCCGATCTTCAGCGCGATTTCGCCTTACGCCGCCAGCAAGCTTGCCTGCGAAGCGCTCGGCCATGTGTATCATCACGTTTATGGGATGGATATCGCGATGCTGCGGTTCTTTACCGTCTATGGCCCGCGGCAGCGGCCTGATCTGGCGATCCACAAATTCGCCTCGCTCATCAGTGCCGGGAAGGCGATTCCCGTCTTTGGCGACGGCTCGACGGCCCGCGACTACACCTACGTGACCGACACGGTGGACGGCATCCTTGCCTGCACGCGGCAGGAGTTTGGCTTCGACGTATTCAACCTCGGCGAATCGCAGACCGTGCGGCTGGATTACCTGATTGCGCTACTGGAAAAATCCCTCGGGAAAACCGCTGTCATTGATCGCCAGCCCCCGCAACCCGGCGATGTGCCCATCACCTACGCTGACATCACGAAAGCCCGCACGAAACTGGGCTACAGTCCAGTAGTGAAGATCGAGACTGGCATACCCAAGTTCGCGGAATGGTTCCGGGCATCTCAGGCTCGGGACTGAGGGTCAATTAGTCGACGAGCATGGCCTGATCCAGCATGGCAGGCAGCTGCGCGAGAATCGCCTCGTCGCTCGCGATGATGGTAGCTCCAGCCGCCAGCGCTGCCTCCTGCAATTCCGCATGGCGCGGACTGCTGAAGGCGAGAATCGGCAGGTGCTGCGTGATGGGAGTTTCCTTGAGGGCTCGAATCGCGGTGGCCGCGTCTTTAGTCTTCCACTCGAGATCAACGAATGCAACCAAAGGCTTTTCCTTGGTCGCGACAGCCACGGCGGTGGCTAAATCTGAAACATGCAGGATGCGATAGCCTTCGTCGCGCAGCTTGTTGCCCAACGCGCTGCCGGGAAGCAATCGCTCGTAGAGAAGCAGAGCAAGCGGACTAGTCACGGCGGCGAGATTGCGGACGGGTTGTGGAATTGAGAAGACTGAAATGCAGGGCGATTCGGTGGATCCACGGCTGCGCATTCGATTTTACCTGAGCAGCCGGGTTGTGGTCCAATCTGCCCATGGCTACCGCCTCCCTTGCTCGAATTGTCCGCCACTGCGATCAGGTCCTACGCTCAAGCCAAACCCAAGACTGGGACCGAGCCCATAATGGCCTTCAAGTGGAGAATGGCGGGCGTGTCACTCGGCTGGCTGCCGCGGTGGATGCCAGTCTTGCTACGGTGCGGCTCGCAATCGCTGCCCGGGCGGATTTGCTGATCGTGCATCATGGTCTCTTTTGGAGCGATACCGTCCCATGGACAGGACCTCGGCGCGAATTGCAGCGCCTTTTAATCACGCATGACCTTGCCATCTACAGCTCACACCTTCCGCTCGATCTGCATCCGCGGCTGGGGAACAATGCTAGGCTCGCGGCGGCGTTGGGCCTCAAGCGGCTTCGGCCCTTTTTCTTCGAGAAGGGGGCGCATATTGGCCTCCAAACCAATGGCAGAATTGCCCGTGATGAACTGATGCATCGTCTGAGCCATGCCACAGGCGTTACCCCCAAGCTGCTGCCTGGCGGCTCTTCGGTCTGCCGACGCATTGGCATCGTGACCGGCGGGGCGGGGTCAGAATTAAAAAAAGCGGCGGCCGAAGGTGTGGACACTTTCATTACCGGTGAGGGGCCGCATTGGGCCTACGCACTGGCAGAAGAACTGGGGCTCAACGTGCTGTTCGGGGGCCATTACGCCACCGAGACATTTGGCGTAAAAGCCTTGGCCGAACATCTCTCCAACGAATTCAAGCTTCCATGGACGTTTGTGGACCATCCCACTGGGCTTTGAGGCTCGCCATGCTGTCGTCCTCATTTGGCCAACGAATCGAAGCATGCTCACCGGGGATCAAATTCGAATGGACACCAAGAGCCGAATATGACAAGCATCAGCGCGTCTATACCAATGTCGCCGCGTTGCCAGCATGGTGCGGGTAGCGGTTGGCGGCATGGTCGGACCAACTAGTTGGAAAAGTCGGTAAAAAAGGACAACCTATGAAGTTCGTCAAAGTGCTCACCGCCGTGGCTTTTGCCGTGGCGCTCTCCGCCTCCCTCGCCATCGCTGCTGAGGGCGACAAGAAGAAGACGCCTCCCGGCAAGCAGGGTGGCTGCTGCGCCAAGGCCGCCAAGGATGGCAAGGCCTGCTCGCACGCCTGCTGCGTCGAAGCCGCCAAGAACGGCAAGAACTGCGAGAAGTGCGGTGGCTCCAACGAGAAGAAGTAATTCTTCCGTCCAGTTATCTTCGAACGGCCGACGGCAACGTCGGCCGTTTTTCTTTTTCACCCGACCTCACGCCAACGCTGAGCAATGGGAATTCTTCTGCCCACCCCGAAAGCTTTGGTCGTTATCTTTAAACCAGGAGCTGCCTGTCGCCGCTTGTATTCGGCCCCATCAATCAGCTTTACCACTCGGTGCACGGCTGCCGGGTCGTAGCCCGCGGCGATGATTTCTGCCACCGGATGGCATTTCACGACGTATTCCTCCAGAATCGCATCCAGAACGTCATATGGCGGCAAGGAATCCTGATCGGTCTGGTTCGGGCGCAGTTCTGCACTGGGAGGCTTCGTGATGGAAGCAGTCGGGATAATCTCTCGCTCACGATTGACCCACTTTGCGAGCCGATAAACCATGGTCTTGGGCACATCGCTGATCACTGCCAGCCCGCCGCACATGTCGCCGTAGAGAGTGCAATAGCCCACCGCCAGCTCACTCTTGTTGCCAGTTGTCAGCAGCAGAGAGCCGAACTTGTTGGACATGGCCATTAGGATAACGCCGCGAAGGCGGGCTTGGACGTTCTCTTCCGTCGTGTCCTCTGCCCGCCCTGAAAAGACCTCCAAAAGCTGGTTTTTAACCGATGCAAAAGCGGGTTGGATGGGGATCACATCGTAGCGTATGCCCAAGTTTTCAGCCAATTGCCGTGCATCGTCCAGACTGCCTTGAGATGAAAACTGCGATGGCAACGATATGCCACGAACATTCGCCGCCCCCAAGGCGTCGACGGCCATCACCGCGGTCAATGCTGAGTCGATCCCCCCGCTTAGCCCAATCAACGCCGACTGGAATCCGCATTTGTGGAGGTAGTCACGCAAACCTAACACCAAGGCACGATAAGCAAATTCATCCTCCCCCCCTGGGCTCGGTGCCACAGGCTGCAATTTGTCAGTGTCCAGCAGGAGGAAATCTTCCTCAAACAATGCGCCTTGTGCGGTGAGCCGCCCCTGTCCATCGAACGCCATGCTCGCCCCGTCAAAAACTAGCTCGTCGTTTCCGCCGACGAGGTTGCAATAGAGCAACGGGCAGTTGGTTTTGGCCGCAAGACTGGCCAACATCGCTTCTCGGGTGCGGTTCTTGCCCACATGCCAGGGCGAAGCGGACACATTAAAGATCATTTCCGCCCCTGCGCTGGCGAGCTCCACCACCGGATTACGCCGATAACGGCGGTCACGCCAGAAGTCCTCGTCATTCCAGGCATCCTCACAAATGGTCACGCCCATGCGGCGTCCCTTGAAAGTGAAGGGGGCATTGACTTCGGCCGGGTCGAAGTAGCGGTCTTCGTCGAAGACATCATACGTCGGCAATAGCATTTTGGTCCGAACTTCGGCGATTCTGCCATGATGAAGCAAAGCGACCGCGTTCGTGAGACCTCTTCCCGGCTTGCCGTGCGTTCGCCCCACGAACCCCACCAGCAGGCCTACCTCACCCGTCGTCTGGGCCAAGCGTTCCAGCACGGCGACATTTTGGGTGACAAAGTGTGGCTTGAGTAAAAGGTCGCGCGGAGGATAACCGGTAATGGCCAACTCAGGACAAACCACCATTTCCGCCCCCGCCTCCACACCCCGCCGGTAGGCCGCAAGAATCCGCGCTTCGTTACCAGTAAGATCCCCAACCGTGGTGTTTAGCTGCGCAAGCGCGACATTCATATGCAAGACGCACTTAGGGTGCGGTAGCCGGGATGGTATTTCAATGCCAGTGGATCCCTACTCGTCCGGATGCGGCTCGCCCACCCTGCCCTTTGCCCGAGCGTAGCGCCCATACACGAGCTCAAACACTGGCGACGCCATCAACGTCGTAACCACGGCCATGAGCACTAGCATCGAGAACAGCGGCGGCTTGATGATCCCCTTTTGCAGTCCGATGTTTAGCAGGATGAGCTCCATCATCCCACGCGCATTCATGAGCGCTCCGACGGCCAATGCCAGGCGGTTTTCCGAACCCGTCGCCCTAGCCGCCGCCCAACAAGCCCCAAATTTCCCCAAGCATGATGCGGCCAGAATCACGAGGGCATAGCCCACCAGTTCGAGGCTGTTGACCAAATCCAAGCGGGTATTCAGACCGGAATAGGTGAAGAACATCGGCAAAAGGAACACCACGGTGAACGGCTCCAGATCCCTTTTAATCTCCCGGGTTAACAAGCCGCGCGGCATCGCCACGCCGAGCAGGAATCCCCCAAAAACAGCATGAATGCCTGCTGCATCCGTGACCCACGCCGAAACCATGAGCAGCATCAGACAGGTGGAAAGCATGGACGGCGTAAGCCGTCCGTCGCGCTCCGCCTTGGCACCCAAACGGGCCAGCAAGCTTCGCCCCACCGTCAGCATCAGTCCCGCGTAGAGCAAGCCACCGCCAATTGCCTTCACCGCCAATCCCATCCCGCCGCCGAAACTCGCCAAGACCACGGCGAGGACGCACCAGGCAACGGCGTCGCCCATGGCTCCTGCGGCAAGTGAGAGGGTTCCCAGGGTGGTCCCTGTCAAACCGCGCTCATACAGGATGCGCGCCAACATGGGAAACGCCGTGATGGCGATGGCGGCACCCAAAAATAAGATCGCCTCGTGGGCACGCACTTGGTCACCGAACAGGCCGGGTGTCTTCATCAGCCACGGGGCCAACAATGCGCCCAACGCAAACGGAACCACCATTCCCGCCAATGAGACAGCAACTGCCCCCTTGAATTCGCGTTGAAATAGTTGCTCATCAAACTCAATCCCGACAAAGAACATGTAGAGTCCGATGCCGACCTGGGCTGTTACGAATAAAACCTTCAGCGAGTCCGCAGGAAAAAGCGCAGCCTGCGAGCCCGGTGCGAGCAGGCCAAACAACGACGGCCCCAACAGAACCCCCGCCACCATCTCCCCAATCACCAATGGTTGGCCAAACCGCCTCGCCACCTCCCCCACCATCCGGCAGGCAAGCAGAATGACAAACATCTGAAGAAAGAAGGCAACCGACAGCTGCTGGGCACTCATGTAATCAAGCCATTTATTACCTATACGTATATACTATCGTCCCTCGCCTTGCATACAAGCAACTTCTCACCTCCGCCGATTCCTCACTTGTGCAGCTTTTGCCTTTTCCCTGCCCCATAGCCCCGCCATTCTCCGCTCATGCGCATACTTTTAGCCGAAGACGACCCGGTTTCCCGGCAAATACTCCGACACACGATTGATGCCCTGGGACACGAAGTCATTGAGGCTGGTGATGGGAAATTGGCCCTGGAGTCTTTTCTGAAGAGCCCCCCTGAAGTCGTAATTACAGACTGGGTGATGCCTGAAATGGACGGCCCCACCCTGTGCCGTCGGATTCGCGAAGCACAAGTCTGCCACTATGTTTACGTGATCTTCCTGACCGTCATGAACAGCAAAATGCGCTATCTCGAGGCGATGGACGCTGGCGCGGATGATTTCATTAGCAAGCCATTAGATCGGGAACAACTCGCGGCCAAGCTCAGGGCTGCCCAACGGATGTTGACCCTGCACAAGGAGATCGGGGAGCTACGCGGCGCGCTGCGCTACTGCCCGGGGTGCAAAAGCTACTGCGATGATCAGGACCACTGGCGGCCGATTGAAAATCTGCTGCAACCAACCGTCAACAAGAGCATCCAACCTCGCATTTGTCCGGAGTGCCAAGCTCTACTCGCTCGTTCGGCAGCGGACTAAGCCCTGTGAGTGAGGTGCAAACGGTCCCAGGGGTGACCTGAACGGTCAGCTTGGGCGAGAGAGTTGAGACAATTTAAACACCCACCACTGGGCCGCCAGGTCACGGCACCGATTCGAGGGTCTCGACCCGCCACTTCGCTCCCCCGCGACTAGCGGTTGCATCTCGAATGGCCTTTACTTGCGCGGCTGTCACCGGACCTGCCTTGTTTCCCCAATCCGCATTTCCGCGCACATAAGTGGCGATGTCGGCAATGGCTTGGTCGGAGAGCGTATCTCGGAAAGGCACCATCGCCGGGTTGTCATAGATCTTACCAGCCACCGAAATCGGCCCCTCAATCGCATCAAGAATGATGCGGATCAAGCGGTCCGGCTTTTCACGGGTAACCCATTCGGACCCGGCGAGAGGCGGAAAGTTCAGACCCGGATTTCCCAAGCCATTGGGCTGGTGGCAGCCAGCGCAGGCCGCGTAAAGCATGGCCCCGCTCTTGAAACTCTTGACCTCCGGCGGCTCATCCGCCTGTGGAGGAGGAACTTTCATACCGGCCTGGAACACATCAGATCGAAACGCACCACCGGAGTTTTCAACGTGCAAAAAACAGCCGAAGAGAACGACCGCGAGCATGACAAACGGCCAAGCGTTGCCCCCACCGGCAGCCACTGTCGGCTCGGCTTCTGTAAGTTGGGGGACGGTCTTGGGTTTGTTCTGACTCATGGTTTCACGGGAGAAGTCTTTGCCGCCAGGGCAGGAACGGGAGCCTCAGGCAAGCCGATGTCGCCACGCTGAGTCAGCAGGTATGCGACGAGCGCGTAGGCATTGTGCTTTGGATAGACACGAGCATCGTTACCGGGCAACTTCAGCGACTGCCCCGAATAACGCGCATTCGGCTGCTTGCTCTCAAAGAGATAGCTGGCTGACGGACAGATGGAATCCTTTGCCAGCAACCGGGGGTTATAAAGGTGGACCAAAAGGCGCTGCTCGATCTCCACGGCCGAATTCGTCGTTGCTGCCTTCCACGGGGCGGCGAACTTTTCCGGCACACGCGAGCCGATGCCCGCCAAGTCAGGTCCAACCCGGACATTGCCCAACAACACCGGATTGTCATTTACGTAATCCCGGGCAACGCTCCGACGCGCTCCCCAACCGCGTTCAATGTCCGGTCCCAAGTTATAAATCACTAGTTCAGCCTTGCCGCCGGCCTCGCTCAAAAGCTTCACCGCGCGCTCCGCTGCTTCGGGTGACACCTTCACCAAAACGTCGGCAGGAAGTTTGCCCGCCAGCTCGTTCACCGATGGGCCAGTTCCGGGGCGGGCAATTCCAGCTTTCTCATCGTTGCGCCGGAAAAGATCGAGATTCTTTGAATACTGGTCCAGTTTCGGAGCGATGTTCGTATCGCCGGCGAGCGCCGACGGAATCTGGACGGGGTTGATGGCCAAGTCCGGGCGGGCTTTGGCCAAGGCAAATAAGAGATCCAAGTTGACCACGTTTGTCTGGCCACTGCCGGGCACCGAGAGATTCACCCCGTTGGTGCCAAGCTCATTTAGGCGCGCTCCGAACAGAATGGCCGTCTGGCGCACCTGACGGGTGTGACACTGCTGGCACCCGAGTGAGCGGTAGACTTCCGCCCCTTGGGCAGCCAAGCCCGGACGGGTAGCCGGGTGAAAATCGGCCGTATTCGGAATTGGGGCAGGCGCAAGGGCACCCAGTTGCAGTTGCGGCGCCATGACCAACGCAGCCCAGGAACAGACGAGCGAAATCATGGCACCCGCTCCAATGATCGGTCCGTATCTCATCGGTCACCTCCCCAGCAGGCGGCGCAGCAGCGACGGACTGCGAGTCCAAAATTGGCCAGAAAAGCAAGTGCGGCAACAGCCATGGCGGCGTAACCGGCGGTGACGGCCTTCAAGTTGCCGGCGATCCCAACCACTCCATCCTTTACCCAATCCTTGCTGGCGTCTGCACCAACCGCCACTTGTCCAAGCCCAGCGGACGCAAAACCGATGGCCACGCCCAAAACCCCGAGCACAGCTCCCCAAAACGCGAGATCTGCAAGGCCGGCAGAAGGCAGTTCATTCTCCCCGGTGGTCAAGCGCGGAACAATGTGGTGCAGCGCCCCGAGCGCCGCGAGACCAAAGACACCAAGCACAATGACTTCCTTATGGGCAACCGTGACGAAGGTAAACTGCGCGACTGCGCCGCCGAGGATTGCCTTGGTCAGGGTCACCACCAAGAGCAGGCCAGCGGCCACCAGTTGGAAGCGGAAGGGGCCGTTCACCCTCCAAGCATCGGGTAGCCTGCCATCTACGGTTTGCCAAAGACACCCGAGCAACGCCAAGACCGGAACAATGACCAAGTAATTCGCCGCGCTGCTCACGGCAGGAATCCAAGCTGGCACGGCGGCCAACTGCGAAAGCCCACCCCAACCGCCCAAGAAGAGGAGCAGCCAGAACCCAGTGGCCGCAAGGCTGGGATTGACCAGAGGTTGATTGACCGCCTTGGGAACAAAGTAGAACAGCACCGCAAAGGCTGCTCCGGTGAGCACCACCTGCAGCAGATTTTGTCCGAACCAGCCGGCTACCACGGCCTGCAAGACTCCGGGCACCTGCCAGCCAAGCAACAACCCCTGTGCCGTGGAGAGGATCCACGGGAACCACAGCAGGCCAGCGAGCATGAACCACAGGGAAACATAGAGATTTCGTTCAGTCCGCCGGTGCAACGCAACTAAAGCCCAAGCCCCAAGAGCGGCGTAACTGGCAAACAACGGCAGCGCAGCGTAGAGCGGAAACTCCAAAAGATCGTGGCCCGATCCGTCGCCGGCGAGAATGCCAAACACGCCAACGGTTACCGCTACATTCCAGAATTTGGCCGCCGCGGTGAGGCCGAGCGGGGCAGATAGCTCCACCCGCCCCAGACGCGCGATCAGCCAAAGCGCCAAAGCGAAAGTTGTCTGGAGCGCGAAGCCGTAGACCAAAGCATTCACCGCGGCCGGACGGAGGCGACCATAGGTAACCCACGCGCAGCCTTCCATAAAGGCCGGATTGTAGAGCTGCACGCTTGCCAAAAGGGCCAGCAAAGCACCGCCGAACAGCCACGCGATAGCACTGAACGAGAGAAAGAGAACCGGCAGCCGCGAAGCCGCCTCGACCTGCACGGCCGTGGGCGCAGTGCCAGGGGCGGTATGACTGCTGGGGTGGACGGTGGTCATTTCTGGGTTTCCCGCGAAGGGGGCGCAATGCGCGGATTCAATAACGACTCAATTGAGGGTCAGTCCTAGCATCCGAAAGTGGGCGCATCGTCTTTAGTTCACCTCATTCAAACGCACTGGGCTTCTCGGGTGCCTTGGGCGGCGGCGCGGTGATCTTCTCGATTCGCGCCACAAACGCAGCCCGGCCAGCAGCGGCGTTGGCCTGATAATCCTTCAATGTCAGTTCCATTGCAGCAGTGACGGGAATGCGATACTGACCCTTGGCCCGGTCGAGAACCGCAGTCGAGCCAAGTTCTACGGCAGTCACCTGGCGGACATCGGCCAGGGCTTTGGCCCGCTCTTTGGCCCGGGCTTCGCGCGCGGCACTGGCTCCGGTCTCCGTGTAGCGTTGGAGCATGGAGTTGATGCCCACCCCGAGCAGGATGACAACCAGTGCGCCAAAGAAGTAGGCGGCCTTGGACCGGAAAGAGGGAGAGCAGCAAGTGTCTTGAGATTCGGAGCAGCTCATGGTGTGTATCAATGGGCGACCTTGCTGGAGGCGGGTTCGACATATACTCCCATGGCCTCGGCCACGCGCGGGTCACGCTGCGGGTAAGGCGGGTGGGCGTTGAAGGCGCTGGTGAAGCGGAAGATGAGCACGGCAAGGATGGTGCCGAGGCTCAAGACATCGAAGATGCCGAAGTGAAGTCCATCCGGATAGAGCACCGGACCGATGTTGAACTGAAGATCCATGTAGTGGCACAGCCACGCCCAACCCGCCATACCGCTCATGAAGGCTAGATTCAGCTTGCGATGGATGGGCAACAGGAGCAGGAAAGGCATCCAGAAGTGGCCGAAGATGGTGAGCTGGCCGACCCACCACCAGCTACCCTTTTCACGTAGCACATACCAGAAAGTCTCCTCGGGCATGCCGCCGTTCCAGATGAGGAAGTATTGGCTGAAGTGGATGTAGGCGTAGAAGACCGTGAAGGCAAAGAACAGCTTGCCGCAGTCGTGGAAGCTGACCTCGCGAGCCACATCCTTCAACTCGCCACGGTTCTTAAAGTAGAGCATCAGCCAGTAGGTGGTGATGACCGTCACCCACACGCTGCCGGCGAAGTAAACGACGCCATACATGGTGGAGAAGAATTGATGCTGAAGGCCCTTCATCCAGAAGATGGCCGCGCCCGTTAGACTGAAGGCGAAGCCGAAAATGCCGGCCGCAGCATATTTCCGCATGGTGCGGGTGTGAGTGGCGGAACCGTCTTTGTCCTGAGCGAGCGAGGCGCTCCGCAGGCCGTGAGCGATGATGCCCCACACGACAAAGAGAATCGCTGAGACGATGTAGAACGAAGGGACGGTGAAGAGAGGATACTTCGCGTCGAGCGCGTGGTCCGTGTGCGGAGGGATGGTCATCCACGGATAAATGTATTTCGCGAGCGCACCGATCGGAATCCACAGAATTGCCATGGTCGGGCAAAGCAAGCACGCGATGTGTTCCAAGAAGCGGCGGATCGGGAGCATCCATTGCGCGTCGAAAAGGTGGTTCAGGATGACGAGGAACAACGCGCCCAAGCAGAAGCTCAGGCAAAACATATAAGCGGTGAGGTATGCGTAACCAAACCGCTTCTGCCAGGGGGCATCCGCGCCACAGCAGCTGGCGCACTCGGACTTGGCATGGTCGTGACCAACATGAGTGTCCGCCTTGGCCTCGGCTTTAGGAGCGGATTTGGTTTCGGCCTTCGTTTCGGCGGCGAAGCTGGTTCCTGCGAACAGCAGGCCGACAAGGACGGCGAGGCCCACGGCGGCGAGCCGCCCGCGCAGGCCGGAGAGGAATTGGGAAACGTGCGAGGTCATGGCGTTACTTCAGCGTGGCACGGTCGGTGGCGGGGACTTCTTCCAGAGTCGCGAAGCGTGCGCGCTGGAGGGCGCGGACATAGGCGACGATGGCCCAGCGGTCGTTGACTTCGATATTGGCGGCGTAGCCTTGCATGTTGGGGGCCTTGCCGTTGGCGATGATGTCGTATACCTGACCGTCCGGGATGATGATGGCGTTCTTATCAAGCAAGTTCGCCACGACGGGCATGGCTCCGATCTTCTTGGTGATGCCATTGCCATCACCGATGGCGCCGTGACAGGGAAGGCAGGAGATATTGTAGCGCTCGCGCCCCCGGGCCATGAGTTCGGCCGTCACGGGAACAGGGATGGTGGCCACAAAGTTGGTAGTTCCGGGGACACGTCCCGTGTTGCGTGCGCTACCCTGCCAGGCGTCGTTGTTCTTGTCACCAATGCGCTGGGCCACGGTGCCGGCCACATGGGCCTGTGAACTGCGACCATCGAGGAAGAAACTGCTGGGAACCTGGGGACGCAGCTTGTCCTGCCGGACCATGTCATCGAAGATCTCAAGCGGTGGCTTGCGAAAGTCAGCACCACGGCGACCGGCAATGCCAAAAACGGTCAGAGCAAGGAGGGCAAAGCCCACGAGAAATGCGAAGAAGTAACGCATGGATCAGTCCTCCACCAACTCGATGTGCTTGCTGCCGGCTGAAACGAGCAGCTTGCGGGTTTCCTGATCGTTGAACTTCGGGTCGGCCGTCTCGATGACAACGATGAACTTGTCGTGCGTGGCACCCGCGCAAAACTTGCGGTTGTTAAGCAGCGGATGGTGCAGGCGCGGCAGGCGGTTGAGGAAGAACATGCCGAAGAGCGAACCAAAGGATGAAAGCAGAATGGTCAACTCGTAGCTCACCGGAAAACTGAAAAACGGGCTGAACATGGGTTTGCCACCGATCACGATCTTGTAGTCGTAGGCGTTCATCCACCAGATCATCAGCATGCCGGTGGTGTAGCCCGTGACGCCACCGAGGAAGGTAAACCAACCGACCTTGGAGTTCGGGAGGCCCATCGCGGCGTCCATCCCGTGCACGGGGAACGGCGTGTGGACATCCCACTTGGTGTAGCCCGCGTCACGCACCTTCTCCGCCGCGTGCATCGCGTCGGCAGGCGTGTCAAACACGGCCATGATTCCGTAAGCGTTCATCAGTGGTGCCCTCCATTGTGCTTCGCACCGCCGAGCGGGTGGTGCGGGTCAGCCTGCGGCGTGACGCCTTTTACTTCGGAGATGGCAATCATCGGCAGGTAACGCATGAACAGGAGGAAGAGGGTCATGAACAGGCCGAAGCTCCCGATGAACGTGCAGACGTCCACCCAAGTGGGCCGGAAGTAGCCCCAGCTTGACGGCAGGTAATCGCGGTGGAGCGAGGTCACGATGATGACGAAGCGCTCGAACCACATGCCGATGTTCACAAAGATGCTCACGATGAAGACGAACACCATGTTCTCGCGGAGCTTCTTGAACCAGAAGAGGTGCGGGCAAATAACGTTGCACGAAATCATCCACCAGTAGCTCCACCAGTAGGGGCCGAAGGCGCGGTTCTTGAACGCCGCCAGCTCGTAGGGGTTGCCGCCATACCACGCGATGAAGAACTCCATTCCGTAGGCGTAGCCAACAATGGAGCCGGTCGCGAGGATGACTTTGCACATGAGCGACACGTGCCGAACGGTGACGATGTCTTCCAGCTTGCAGAGGGTGCGGAGCGGGACGAGCAACGTGAGCACCATGCCGAAACCGGAGAAGACGGCACCGGCAACGAAGTAGGGCGGGAAGATGGTCGTGTGCCAACCGGGAAGCTGCGAGACGGCGAAGTCGAACGACACGATGGAGTGCACGGAGAGCACCAGTGGTGTCGAGAGGCCAGCCAGCAGCAGGTAGCACTTTTCGTAGTTGCTCCAGTGGCGGTTCGAACCGGTCCACCCGAATGCAAACAAGCCATAGAGGAATTTTCTCACCTTGCTCTTGGCGCGGTCGCGCATCGTGGCGAGGTCAGGGATGAGGCCGGTATACCAGAAGAGCAGCGAAACCGTGCCGTAAGTTGAGACGGCGAACATGTCCCAGAGCAGCGGCGAGCGGAACTGCGGCCAGATGTCGTAGTTGTTCGGAATAGGCGGCAGCCACCAGAGCGCATACCAGATGCGGCCGACGTGAATCAGCGGGAAAATGCCGGCGCAAGCGACAGCGAAGAGCGTCATCGCCTCAGCGGCGCGATTTACCGAGGTGCGCCATTTCTGCCTGAGCAGGAACAGAATCGCCGAAATCAACGTGCCGGCATGGCCGATGCCGATCCAAAAGACAAAGTTCGTGATGTCCCACGCCCACGCGACAGGCTGGTTCAAACCCCAGACGCCGACGCCCGTGGCGATGAGGTAGGCAATGCACCCGAACATCATCGTCATCAGCGAGACGCTCATGACCAGCGCGGGCAGCCACCACTTAGGGGCGGGGCCTTCGCAGATGCCGGCGATGTGGTCGGAAATCCAGCCAACGCTGCGATTTTGCAGCACCAAGGGCTCGCGCTCCAGCTCGGCGGGCGGCGGGGCGATCTTGACCGAAGTCGGGGCGTGATGTTCAGCGGCGGCGCTCATTAGTGCTTGGCCCCTTTCTGCTCACCGGCGGGAGCGTGACCGTGGGCTTGGAAGGGGTCAGAGTGGCTGATTTCCTTGTATTCTTCGAGGCTCCAGATGCGGTTGTGCGCGTCCGGCATCGCCTTGTTCAGGTTTCGAACACGCGCGAGGTAGGTCGTGCGCGGCCGGTTGTCGAGGAACCCGAGGACCGTGTAGTTGCGGTCCTGCTGCTTGAGCTTTGAGACCGCGCTGTTCGGATCCAGGATGTTGCCAAAAGTAATGGCCCCGGCGGGACAAACCTGCTGGCAGGCGGTTTGAATTGCGCCGTCCTTTACGACCACGTCGTTGCCGGCACCGGCCTTGACCTTCTGGCTGATTTTCGCGGCCTCAATGCGCTGCTGGCAGAAAGTGCACTTTTCCATCACGCCGCGCATGCGGACGGTGACTTCGGGGTTGCGGGCGAGCGAAACGATGTCCACTTCGTCGCCGGGACGGGTAGCAAGGGGGCCTTTGTAGAGGCCGACGTCCATCTTGAACCATTCCTGCGCCATCTTGCCGCCGCCGATGGGCCGCTTGTTGTAATCGAAGAAGTTGAACCGGCGCACCTTCCATGCGCAGTTGTTGGCGCAATACCGCGTGCCGACGCAACGGTTGTAAGCCATCACGTTCACACCTTCGTCGTCGTGCGCGGTCGCGTTAACCGGGCAGACGCTTTCGCACGGCGCGGCTTCGCAGTGCTGACACATCATCGGCTGGGTAACGACCTGCGGGTCATCAATCCACTTCTTCGTGGCCTGCAATTCGTCGCGCTCGACCAAGTTGACGGTGTCAGGGTTGCCCTGCGTGCCAACTGCGTTGCTCAGGAAGGCATCAATCGTTCCGCCTTGCGGCTTCTTCTTGGGGTCGGCCGCGTAGTAACGATCAATCCGCATCCAATGCATTTCACGGCCCTTGGAAACCTGGTCCTTGCCGACGATGGGGATGTTGTTCTCGCTCTGGCAGGCGATGACACAAGCCGAGCAGCCAGTGCAGGCGTTGAGGTCCACCACCATCCCCCACTGATGCGACTTGCTCGCCAGCTGGGGATGGGATTTGTAGGGGTGCTCGTAAATGTTCTTGATGGAACCATCGGGATTCTTGACGAGGAAATCCGTATGGGCATCGAGATCGAAGTTCTTCGCGAAGTCCGGCTTCTTGAGGAACTGATCCACGTTCGCCTCGCGCACCACCGGGCGGCCGTGGAGTGTCCAGTGATCCTGAGTGCAGATGAACTCGTGCTTGCGGCCTGTGGCTTTCGCGGCGGCTCCGGTCACAAAACCCGCGCCGTGTGGACGAACCGCGTAGGCATTGAAGCCCACTGTGCCGCCCTCGAAGCTAGCGACGCGGCCCCACTTGCGGCCGTAGCCCAGCGCCAAGCCGAGCGTGAAGTCCGCCATGCCGGGCTGAATCCAGATGCCGCCGTCCACCGTGCGACCTGCAACCGAAATGGTCACAATGTCATTGTTCTTTACGCCGAGAGCCTCGGCGGTCGCGCGGCTGACGAGCACGGCGTTATCCCAGACAATCTTGGTGATTGGATCCGGCAGCTCCTGTAGCCAGCCGTTGTTCGCGTAGCGACCGTCATCCACGCTGTAGTCGCGGTGGAAGATGACTTCAAGTTTCTCCTTCGCGGGCGCGGGATCAACTGCGGCCTGCGCCACTGCGGCTCCGGTCGCAGCCCAGTTAAACGCGGCGGAAACCGCCTTCGCCTTCGAGCCGGCGAGGAAGCCGTCGTGCAAGAACTTCTTCCACTTTTCCTCGTCGATCGTCCCGCCGGTGAGGGTGGCGAAGGTCTCGCGGGTAAGGGTGTAGCTGTTCGCTGTCGGATTGCCGAGCAGGAGACCCAAGACTTCGCTCTCGGTCAGGCCGCCGAAAAGCGGAGCGATGAGCGGTTGGATGGCGACGACCGTGCCGTCGCTCGTGCGGGCGTCGCCCCAAGATTCGAGGTAATGCGCGGCGGGCAGGTGCCACGCGGCTCCGGAAGCAGTCTCGTCCTCGTGGTAGCCGAGTCGGACGATGGTCTTCGCGGACTTGGAAATCTGGGCCCAAACTTCGGCGGCGGTAAGTGCTGGGTTCGCGCCGAGCACAATCACCATTTCTGCTCCAACGGCAGCGGCGAGCGGCTTCGCGGCGGCCGGGGCGTCGTGCAGTTCAACTGTCTTCCCGAACGCGCCCAGCACTTCGTTCATCGCGTGCGCGAGGGCATGGACGGCGAGCGGTTGGCGCTGGCCAGCCACAACGAGCGACGCACCTTTGTGCAAGACCAGATCCTTCGCGCACTCGGTAATCCACTTGGCGTCCACCTTCGCACCGGCAGCAAGTTGCGCGGTGTTGAGCGAGGCCGAGCCGCCGGCCTGTTTGAGCACTTCCCCCGCGAGTTGCGCCGCGATAGCCGCGACTTGGCTTGGGGAAACGCGGAGGCGATGGTCAGCACTGCCGCCGGTGAGCGACATCAACGACTCCACGACGTAAAGGCGGTTGATGAGGTCGTCCTGCTTAGCTGCGTCGGGCTTGGAGATTTTCCGGCCCCTAGCGAAGTCGCGCGTGTAACGAGAGGCTTCGTCTTCGCCGCCGAGGGAATCGCAGTCGAGCGAAAGGATGCGCTTGGCCTGGTCGAACTTGAAGTAAGGGGTGACACGCTTGCCCGCGACGACGCTCGCGGCCTCCGTGTGAATGCTGGAGTCAATGGCGTCGTGCGTGGCCCAGACGGCGTTCGGGAACTTGGCCGCGATGGCCGCTTGCAGGCGTGCCCGGGTGGGAGAGCTGTTGCTTTCGGCGATGATGGCAAGGCCGCGTCCACCGGACGCCGCAAGGGATTTGCCCAGCGCAGTGAGGGCGTCGAGCGCTTCCTCGCGCTTTACGGTCTTGCCGGCCTTGCGGAAGTATTGCGCGCGGTCGGGGTCGTAAAGGCCGAGGACGGAGGCTTGCGCGAATTGGTCGGTGCCGGCTTTGTCCGGATGCAGCGGATTAGCTTCGACCTTGGTCGGGCGGCCGTCGTTGGATTTCGCGAGAAGCGGAACGGCACCGGTGCGCGTAGGCATCGCCGTGGCGAAGTGCTGCGGGACACCGTGAATGTAGCCTTCCGGCTGCTTGCCAAAGGGGTAAATGTGCTCCGTCGGACGGCGGCAGCCAGTCAGCCCGAAGCCCGCCAACGCGAAGGAGGCGGACATCAGCTTCATGAAGTCGCGGCGCGATTCGGCAACCGTCAACTCGGCGGCACCGGCGGGGAATTCGAGCTCGGCCCACTCTTGGAGCCGGGCTGAATCCGCCATGGCCTCAGGGCTGCGGAAGTATTGCGGCCCGACTTCAGGCTCGGGGCAGACAGGGGGAATGGCTTTCATCGGTGGCAGACAGAGCAGCTCTCGCCGGGGTGCACGTTCCAATCCTTGACCAGCTTCGCGCCCTCTTTCTTGGCAAAGCCCTCAGGGGCCTGCCAGTCAAGGTTGTAAACCTGGTCAACGGGACGAATCTTGGCCGCCGGGTCTCGGTGGCACTCAAGGCAGAAGGACATGCCCAAGGATTTACTGTGGCGGACTTCGTCCATCTTGTTCACCGGGCCATGGCAGTGGACGCAGGAGACACCACGGTTCACATGGACCGAGTGGTTAAAATAAACGTAGTCAGGCGTCTTATGGAGCTGCACCCATGCAATGGGCTTGCCGGTTGCCGCGGACTCCCGGACGAGGGCGAGTTTCGGGTCGTCTTTGAGCACCTGGTTATGGCAGTTCATGCAGGTGCTGGCCGCGGGCACATTGGAATACCATGACTTCTCCACGCCGTTATGGCAGTAGCGGCAGTCAATGCCAAGCTGGTCGGCGTGAATTGCGTGGCTGAAAGCGACCGGTTGCACCGGGGTGTAGCCCACCCGGGAATACTTCGGCGTGAAGTAGTAGGTCACCCCGGCAGTGACCACGCCACCGACGAGCAAGCCCCCGACGATAATCATCGCCGGCAGTTTGTTCGTCCACTTCGGGAAAATGTCTGACATGGGACAGGTGAGTAATTGTTGACCGCGACTTGTGAATTATTTCACACAGGTGTCGGCCAATTATGCAATGTAAATTGTCTTCTCAGGTTTAGTCGCACGCCGGAACGGTCTCGACGGTGTGTGTTTAGTTCAGCTACCCGTCTGTTCGCAAGCCCAGCGAAGACTCGCGTCTCACATTTCGGTTTTGTTTATGTCTGCGATAAGACTGAGCCGGAGCAGTTGTTTAAGGCCTACCCGAGGAACGTCAACCGAGAACTGTCGCCATTGGGAGGCGGATTGCGTTTCCCCCCTGCCCTGCATATTTTGCTGCCATGGAACGCAAAACACGCACTTCCTCAAACCCGGAATTGGACCGCCGAATTCGCGAGCTGATCGCATCCAAAGGCGGCGGCCACAATGAGGAGTTGGTGGCTGACTTGATCGCGCAGTCGCTCAAGCTGCTGCACGACGTCGAGGACCGCGGCGATGTTAAAGTGATCCAAACCGCCGTGCGCGAACTACGGTATGCGTTCAAACTATTTGCCCCCTATTCCGGCAAACGCAAAGTCACCATTTTCGGCTCAGCGCGAACAGCCCCCGAATCCATCGAGTATCAGCAGGCTGTGGAATTTGGGCGCAAGATTGCGGACGCCGGTTTCATGGTCATCACGGGTGCCGGTGGCGGCATCATGCAGGCCGGACATGAAGGTGCAGGCGTGGAACGGAGTTTCGGCGCGAACATCCGGCTGCCATGGGAGCAGGCAGCCAACCCCGTGATAGCCGAGGACAAAAAGCTGATCACGTTCAAATACTTCTTCACCCGCAAGCTCACCTTCATCCGCCACTCGGATGCTATCGCACTATTTCCCGGCGGCTTCGGCACGATGGACGAGGCTTACGAAACTTTGACGCTCATGCAGACCGGCAAGAGCCAACTCATGCCGCTGGTGCTGGTCGACCGCACCGGCGGCACCTACTGGAAGACGTGGGACAAGAACGTGCGTGAACACCTGCTTCGCAACGAGCTGATCTGTCCTGAGGACACGGGCCTTTATCACATCACTGACAAAGTGGACGAAGCGGTCAAGCACATCGCCCGCTTCTACCGCAACTTCCATTCGACACGGTTTGTGCACGACCTGCTGGTGATCCGGCTCAGGCACGCGCCCTCGCCCACTGGGCTAAATGCGCTCAACGAGGATTTCGCTGACATAATCACCGGTGAGCCGTTCCACGTCATTCCACCCACGCCGGAGGAGACGGAAGACGCGGACCACCTGGATCTCCAGCGCGTCGCCTTCGGTTTCAATCGCAAGAGCTACGGTCGTCTGCGGCAGTTGATCGACGTCCTTAACCAATACTGAGCACGCCGCCTGCCCGGGCAAGTTGACTCTAGCGGCGGCGGAGAAAGGTTTCTCCAAGGCTGCCCTTTTCCGTGCGGATGACCATGCCGGGTTTTACGTTGTGTTGCAGGAACCAGCCTTGCCGCATTTCCAACACGAACTGGACCCGATCGCTTTCCGACGGCAACGGGGCCTCGTTACGAGGCTGTCCGGCGCGGACCTCCAGCAGTGCCCCGTCCGAAGCCAGATACGCGATGTCCAGCGGCACGAGTGTATTACGCATCCAGAACGAGCGGCGGTCTGGCTCTTCGAAAATGAAGATCATGCCCTCCATCTCCGCCATGTTGGTGCGCCACATCATGCCCACCTGATGCTCCATCGGCGTGCGCGCAACCTCCGCGACGACCTCATGCGCGCCAAGCCAAAGCTTTACGGTCGGCAGCTTCGGCTGCGGGCGTCCGGACTCCGTGGGATCACCAACCGGGACCGAACCGGGGCCGGCGGCCGGCTTCTGACAGGCCGCAAGCCACACGACCAACCCGCAGGCCAACAGCAGGGCAAAAATGCGCTTCATCGCGGCGAGCTTGGCACAGGCAAGGTGGAATTCAATCCGGGGAAAAGGAAAGCCGCGCGGCTTACCGCGCGGCTTTGAAAAAGACTCACTCCCAATCAGGCGATCAATTCCTTCAACGGCGTGCCGTTACGGACAATCATGATCGGGCGGCCCGTGGGCGTGTGGTATTCCTTACGCGAGTCGATGCCGAGGGCACGGTAGAACGTCGCCGCCACATCGTCGGGAGTGATGGCACGGTCCTTCGGGCCCTCACCCTTGGCGTCGGATTCGCCGACCACCTGGCCACCTTGAATGCCGCCGCCGGCGAGCAGGCAGAACATCGCGCGCGGATAGTGGTCACGGCCCCCACGCTGATTGATCTTGGGCGTGCGACCAAACTCGCCGGTTACAAAGACGGCGGTAGTTTCGAGCAGGCCCTTGGCGGCCAGCGCGTTGAACAGGCCGCTGAGGCCGGCGTCGAGCGTCGGCAGGTTGCGGTTCTTGAGCGCATTGAAGTTGTCGCTGTGCGTGTCCCATCCGCCGAGGCTGACGCTCGTGAAACGCACGCCACTCTCAATCAGGCGCGTGGCGAGCAGGCAGCTCTGCGAAAAGGTGTCCTTCCCGAACAGGTTCACAATGCTCTCGGATTCCTTGCTCACGTCGAACGCTTCCCGGGCCTTGGTGGAGCGCATCATGGCGTAGGCCTTCTGGCCGAACTGGTCCATTCCGGCCAGGAGCTTGTCCTCCTTGCCAAACTGACCGAAGGCGTTGTCGTAACGCTGGACAAGGTTTTGCCGGCGGTCCACGTCATCGAGCGTGACGCCGTTCTTCAGGGCAAGGCCGCGCACTTCGAGGGCCTTGCCGGGAGTCGGTGCGCCACCGGTCTCAAACGGGCCGTATTCCACGCCTAGGTAACCCGTCGCGCTTTCGCCAAGGTTCGGGACGGCAACGAAGCTGGGCAGGTATTCCGTGCCGCGCAGTTCCTTGGAGACCACCGCGCCGTAGTGCGGGTAGTTGAGCGAGGGCAGCGGCCGGTTGCCGGTGTTCATGTAACGCGTCCCCAGCTCGTGGGCGGCGAGCGTATGGCTGACGCCGCGCAGGATGGCGAACTTGTCGGCACACTTGGCGAGCTTGGGCAGGTGCTCGGAGATCATCACCCCGTCGACATTGGTCTTGATGGGCTTGAACTCGCCACGATGCGTGTCCGGCGCTTCGGGCTTGAGGTCGAAGGTGTCCATGTGGCTGGGGCCGCCGCCGAGACGAACGAAGATCGCGGCCTTGCCCTTGGCCTCGCTGACCGCGCCGCGGCTGCTCAGAGAGAAGTAATCGCTGAGGCTGAGGCCGACACCGGCGAGTGCGCCGACGCGCAGGAAGTCGCGGCGGGCGACTCCGTCACAGTTTATATGGGTGGACATGTTGTGTTTAGGTTTTAGTTCGACCGACTGGTAGATTCTAATTCGCAATAAAGCGAGTTGCCCGGGTCAATGGTTTACCATGAATTCCCGCGTGTTGAGCATCGCCCAGAGCAGTTCTCGGACTCCTTCGGCCGGCGAATTGGCCGCCGCAACATCCGCCCGGGCCTTCTCGATCTCCGTCGCCGTGGGAGGGCGGCTGACAGTGCGAAGGAAGACCTGGGTGATATAGTCATCAGAACTGGTCACAGCAGCCGGCTTGACCGGGGCGGCAGGCTGTAGCTTGGCCAGCCGTTCCTTGGCGCGCTTCAACTCCGTCTCCAACTGCTCACGTCGGGCGGGAGCGTCTTTCAGCTTTGCCTCCAACTTGCGGACCGTGCTTTCCAGCAAAGCAATTTCAGCCTTGCTCCGACCGGCGTTGCCGGCCGCGCTGGTCGCCTTGCGAATCTCCTCGATCCAAGCCCCTCCGCGCGACTGCTCGAGCGCGTTGAGCAACTCGGGATCATTGCGGGTGAAAAGCGTCTGAAGGAGCGTTGGGTCGGTGGTGCGCTCGCAGTCGCAGTTGGTCTCGCGCACAGGCTTGCCGAAGATGTTAAGCGAGTAGTTCGAGGCGCCCTTGCCCCCGCGTCCGGCGTTGGCGTTGGGTCCGATGGCCCGGATTTCGATCTCATCGCGGAACTTCCCGATGCGTTCGGTCGCGAGCGTAGCCTGGGTGATGCCATCCACGACGACCTCGGCGGGAAGTCGGCGGATCACAAAGCGGCTGAAGTTCTTTTCGTCGTTTTTGTTCGTGTCGTTCGGCTTCCATGACCGCTGGTAGGTGGCGCTGGTCAAGATCTCCCGGTGGAGCCAAGCCATGTCGTAGCCGTTTTTGACGAATCCGTCGGCAAGGTAGTCCATCAACTCCCCGTTCACGGGCGGGTTGGCGAGATTCATGTCATCGGCGGGTTCGACCAAACCACGGTGGAAATAGCTGGCCCAGACGCGGTTTACCCAAGCTTTGGCGAAGTATGGGTTCTTGGCGCTGCGGAGCCATTCCATCAGCGGGGCGCGCGGGTCGGGATACTCGGTGAGGTGAACTTCGTCGCCCCCGAGGATCCTTGGCGTCAGCACCCGGCCGTCAAAATTTGGGTTTTGCTTCTTGCGCCGTTCAATCTCGCGTTCGGACAGCTTGGCCGGCGCGCGGCTCATGGCGTAGACCTCCTGCCACGGCGCCGGCTCACCAGCCTTCACGCGCTTCTCAAATTCCGCGCCCAACGCCTTCTGGTTGTTGCCACCCTTGGGATCAGGCGGGACCGCTTCGCGGATTTCCTTGGTGAGACTGGCATAGGTGACCTTCTCGTCACTGCCCTTCACGCCGGGTTTGCTGCCGAAGTTCACGCCCTCGAAAAACG
>Ga0172373_10002534_pt1 | contig 27787 bp, 28 predicted proteins | sample Lak10m_2_FD_114546 | JGI IMG/M metagenome (GOLD analysis project Ga0172373, IMG submission 114546) | Freshwater microbial communities from Kabuno Bay, South-Kivu, Congo - kab_092012_10m | ecosystem: Environmental > Aquatic > Freshwater > Lake | place: Democratic Republic of the Congo...
CCAACAGAAAGTACATCATTAATTTAAACTGGATTTCTGCAGTAGAAAACTGGTTTAATGGCGGATTACAAGTCGAATTGCGAGAAGGAGAGAAAGTTGAAATTTCCCGCCGACAAGCCATACGTTTTAAAGAAATCTTTAGTCTTTAGCGATCCACTCAATTCGGTTGTCGTGAATGGCAATCAATTGTTTCTTGTATAATTTACCGATGGTTTGTTTGAATAATTTCTTACTCATAGCAACCTGCTCGCGAATTTCGTCAGGATCGCTTTTATCTGAAAGATAAATTACTTTTTCTACTTGTAATTTTTCTGCCAATAGGGTAGTGGCTTCATCAAATTTTTCTACGCCTATGGGATGTAAAGAAATGTCTAACTTACCATCAACCCGTACCGATTGAACGTAACCTTTCAGTTGTTCACCTGGTTTCAATGGTCGTGACAAATCATTTCTGTAAATTAAACCTTTGTATTTGCCTTCAACGATAACTTTTAATCCAAGATCAGTATATTCCCAAGCCACACAAGTACAAGCTTGACCTTCAAGCGTTTTGTCTTCACAATCCACCAAGAATTTATTCAACTTGACGGAACCGTATAAACGATCCGTAGCCTCATCATACCTCAATGTACATAAGTATTTGCGACCAATCTCTAATCTGTTTTTTTGTTCTTTGAATGGAATCATGAGATCTTTTTCAAGTCCCCAATCCATGAATGCACCATAAAGACTGACATCTTTAACCTCCAGTAAAGCAAAATCATTTAATGCTACATAAGGCCGTTCACTAGTTGCCACCAACCTGTCTTCAGAATCGCGGTAAATAAACACATCAACATCTTGATCCTCTTGAAGTTCAGGTGTGAGGTACTTATTTGGAAACAATACGTCATTTCCTTTTTCATCACCTAAATAGGCTCCGACGCTTGTGAATCGGAGAATTTTGAGTGTGTTTACTTGTCCTACTTTCATGTCATGTTAATGCTTAAATAATTTCCAACGTTTTCGTTTTGTTCCATAAACCGATTCCAAATCATTTGGATCCCTGCGATCCCATCGAGAGGCACGACGATCCAATTCAGATTTTACTTGGTCTTCGGTTTTATTTGGTGGTGAAGTTGATTCCTTAACATCTTCTTCCTCCGTGCGAGTGGCCACGTGAATATTCGCTCCACCCGGAGCATTTTTATCTGATGGATCAACCCATTTATTCCTTACTGAACGCCTTACAACCTCACCAGTTTTTTCATCTTGCACATAAACATGTATTTTATCCGGTGCATCCTTATTCGTTCCAATAACATCTTCCTTCAACACCCATTTATTATTCTTCCAAACCAAGGCATCGTATGTCATATCGGGAACATAATAAGAGTAAATTCCAACAAGATTTGGTGCTTCAGGAGAAAGGTGGTCAAAAACAATTCTTTTATCTAAAGTCTCATAGCGAAGTACCATACTTGCCTCCTCCGCATATTCAAAAAACAACCGCTTTTTAATACCATCATTTGTTTTGAACATGGGACTACCCAATTTTATTGATTTAGAACCAAGTGTTACCACATCAACTACCTTCATGGTAGACATAGAGGTATTACCATCCCAACCCAATAAAGTATACATACGTTTAGCTGATTTTTCGTGTGGTATAATTTGATAATACAACGCGCCATACCAATTTTCATTATCCAAAACTTCATCCGGTTTTTGAGGTAACATCATTGAATTATCGGTTAACTCAAGTAATGTATAGTCATCATTTTTTTCATACTTGTAAAGAAAAAAACAAGTGTATACTTGTGTGTTGTCCTCTAATTCAACATTCCAGTTTATAATTCTTAAGGTTTTATCCGGACTATCTATCACACCGACAGATTTCAATTTAGAAAAAGGATAGGCATAAGCACCCCGCATTTTCAAAACATCTTTAAAGGTTTGTTTGAAAACATCGTTCGCCGTTATGCGTTCGGAATTGGTTTTTGCATTTCTAAGGATATCCAATTCTTTGGCAAGATTGATTTCGTTTAAAATCAGTAACGAGTCACTCGAAACATGCGCACACGCAACCTGTAAACTACATAAACAGCAAATGGCAAGAATTAACTTCATCATAATTTAAAACGTGAAAACCTGTAAAATGTTACTCTATCACTTGAAGAGAAGGTTCATCAACAACCAGACCAAGTTCTTTACAAAGCATAGTTATTTGGCCTAAATGCTTCGCATGATGCATCAATAAGTTGAATGAAATGTTTAATGAAAAATTCGAAGAAGTTTGATTTTCTGCTTCTGGAAGTGAACTGTCTACCAAATTATTGAACCAAAAATCTAACCATTCTCTTTTTGAAGCTTCATTCAATTGCTTCAGATGGTAGGCTTGATGTACATCATATGATCCAGAATCGGGTTGTAAGTGTTTTAACCTGTAGATCCAAATATGATCCATGTTGATTACATGAGATAGAATTTGAATAATCTTGAGATTTAACTTGTCTTCGTTTTCTTCGATAAAATTACACCACCAAGTAACACGATTAAATGATTGCTCAAGTTTATCTTGGAAAAAAAATGAATCCACTACAAACTTTTTAATGCTTCAATAACTTCTGCAGGATTCGGCGAATTGAATACAAAACTTCCGGCTACTAACACATCAGCACCAGCTTCAATTAATTGTGATCCAGTTTCTAAATTTACACCCCCATCTACTTCGATCAAAGCTTTTGAACCCGATGTTTCGATCAGTTGTTTTACCTCTTTAACCTTATCAACAGCACTTGAAATAAATTTCTGTCCGCCAAATCCCGGATTCACAGACATGACCAAAACTAAATCCAAATCTTGTATCACATAGTTTAAAACATGTGCAGGGGTATGTGGATTTAATGCAACACCAGCTTTCATACCAGCAGATTGAATCGCTTGAATGGTTCTGTGAAGGTGTGTGCAAGCCTCATAATGTACTGTTAACACCTCTGCTCCTGCAGCTTTGAATTGCTGAATATATCTATCGGGATCCTGAATCATCAAATGCACGTCAAGTGGTTTCTTTGCGTGCTTATGAATAGCCTCCATGACAGGAAAACCAAATGATATGTTTGGTACAAAATTTCCATCCATAACATCAATATGAAACCAATCCGCAGCAGATGAATTGATCAATTCAACATCACGCTGAATATTGCCGAAATCACATGAAAGAACTGAAGGAGCTATTAAATGACTCATTTTTTTGTCTATTATTTCTGGGTAAATAAGCTAAAATATCTTTTATCGTAATTGTAAATGTCAATCAAATGAACAATTTGATTTTGACGGTAAATCACGGAACGATACTCTACAAAAACCGGAACTTTTTTAGTTAACTTAATACTTCCGTGACCTTTATTTTTTAGTCGTTGGTCAACTTTATTCGAGTCTGCAACCATCGGCACATCGCCATTTGTATCGTAGTGATAGATTGTTCTTGCTAATTTGACTGGATATTGGCATCGCATACAACCATGACTGTAAGCCCTAAATTCTTTAGAAAACAAATGTTTGGTTGGAGTATCATGTACATAAACATGATATGGATTTGGAAAATCAAATTTAATTATACCTAAACTGTTTCCACGACCTGGATCCTGCTTGAATTTAAACGGACAACTTCCTGCAGGAATCGAAGTCCAATCAATAGAATCAGGATTTACTTCGCTACCATCCCGAAATAGTTTCATGTTATTCCGTTTGACATAACCCGAACCGTTTCTTAAAGAAGGCATGATTTCATTTTTCGCAATCGAAACGGGTACACTCCAAAATGGATAAAGAATAATTCGATCCATGGATGAACTTACCTCTGGGGTAGGGGTGGCTACAGCACCAACAACTAATCGATGCGTTGCTTTTAGTTTATTGTTGTAATAATAACGCAATAAAAATTCAGGAATATTAATATGTACAGAAGATGTCAAATCCCGTCTATATTGTCTCAAACGATCTAAATTAATAACCGCTCTGTAAAATTTTGACTGAGGTGTTTCTTTAAATGCTTTGGCAGTATACTTTCCTATCTTGTCATCAGGCTCAATTCCATTAGCCAATTGAAAATCGCGAAGTTTGTTTTTTACATCTTCGGAGGATGTGAAATTCTTTAAATAACCATGAACCTTAAGCGCTTTAAAAACTTCTCCCGACGCAGAAAAATCAACAGCCTCTGTTTCTGATAATTCACAACTCGTTTCATTAGCTGAAAAAGAATAATGTTTGTTCACCCAAACAGCCAGATTTCTGTATGCTTTATCTTTAGGTCCACAATGCAACAATACATCTGTCAAATTTGATTGTTCATTTAATTCCCCAACTATCGCCTGCATACGAGAAGGAACAGTTAACCTTGCTTGCTTCAATGCTTTATTCTTGATGTCAATAAACCCAGAATCTAAATCACGTATCAAGCAAGCCAATTGAAGGGTATAATTAATTTCACTATCAATCCAACACAAACTGTCTTTAGGTAAATTTGAGAACCGCGTTGATGGCACTCCTAATTCCAAAGAATTCCTTTGAAGTTTGTCAAAGCTCCGACCACGTTCAGCAACAGTTGTTTCATTAATCCAAATGGGAACAAACTCACGCTTCGAGTAGACCTCCCTTAGTAAGTTAGATGCAGTTGAATCAATTCCAAGAGAGTCTAAGTAATCTGCTTTTAACGCCCTTTCAATTTTATCTTCGATATCTACATCTTCATCCCTGAAAATTTCAGATGCAGTTCTGTTATCCTCCCGACTACAAGAAAAAAGTAGTACTTGTAAAGTCATGAAAAATAATAGAATTCTCATATGTTAGAATTGGTTAAATTAGAGTGCAAAATTAATGATAATTTAAGTAATGGACGCGAATATATTGATCATACTGATAGCAATAACTTGCTTGATTTCGTTTTATGCATTTGAGAAGAGCGAAATAATGAATAAGTATGCATTAATGCCATATCGAATGACCAATAATAGAGAATCATACAGACTGTTTTCACATTTATTTCTACACGGTGATTTCACGCATTTACTCTTCAACATGATGTCTCTTTATTTTCTTGGTAAAATACTTCTGGATGAATTTGATTATTTCTATCCAACCTATTTATCTGCAGAGCGGCATTTTCTTTCTATTTACTTTTTAGGCGGACTAGCATCAAGCGCCGTATCCATTTACAGGCATAAATCAAACCCTAATTACCAATCTATTGGAGCCTCTGGTGCCGTGTCGGCGGTTATTTTTGCTACCATTTTATGGAACCCGACCATGAAACTGATGCTTTTCTTCATTCCAATTCCAATTCCTGCCTATTTATTTGGCCCAATGTACCTACTTTTTGAATACTACGCCATGAAGCGGGGAGGGGGAAATATTGCCCACGATGCGCATATTGGTGGTGCATTAATGGGCATCATTTACGTATTAATTCTTAATATTGACAAAGGAAAAGAATTTATTCAGCTAATTTTTTGACGCTATGCTATACGTAAACAACAACGGATTAATTCTAAGTAATGATGGTCCCTCAATACAAGCAGGAAATAGGGGACATCTTTATGGCGATGGTGTTTTCGAAAGTATTCGCATTATCAATGGAGTTCCAGTAAATGTTGAAAATCACATCAAACGACTTTTAGATGGAGCTAAGGCCATAAAGTTAAGACCAGCAGTTTATTTTACAACTGATTTCTTCAAAGATAAAATAACTGAATTGTGTCAAAAATCAGAAATCAAAGAAGGAGGCAGGTGTAGGATTTCATTGGATAGAGTTGCTGGAGGAGCCTATCAACCAGAATCGAATGAAGCTGCTTATTTCATTGAGGTTTACCCTTATGAAACCAACTTTTTTGAATTAAATTCTAAAGGCCTTGAAGTTGATTTGTATACCGAGGTCAAAAAACATAAATCAATACTTTCAAATTACAAAACTAAAAGTGGATTGCTATACGTCATGGCAGCAATTTACGCAACAGAAAAAAAACTAGATGATGTTTTAATCACCAATGAACGAGATATTATTTTGGAAAGTTCGAGTTGCAATTTGTTTGTGGTGAGTAATGGTGTTTTGTATACTCCAGGATTAGAGGAAGGTTGTTTGGCTGGAACCATGAGGATGCAGATCATCAACCTTGCTATCAAACACGGTATCAAAGTATATGAATGTAACATCCTACCGCAAAATATACTTGCAGCGGATGAAATTTTCTTAACGAATGCTATTCGCGGTATTAATTGGGTAAGTGGATATCGAACTAAACGCTATTTCAATTCAATGGCCAGAAAGATGGTCGCTTTCTTAAATGATTACTGGGAAGATCAATTCAATGACGAAACTTCTATTTAACATAATTATCACCCTTAATTTAAATCATTTACAGTTTTAACCAGGGTTAGCTGTCTGTATCTTTTAATGAGTTTGAGGAGTGGTACGGTATGCTTGAATCAAAAAACACAACGGATTAGAATCAATGACAACCATGGTTGATTTTATAACCAAGTAAAATACTATCTACTTGGTTTGGCGTGGGTTTCATATTGTCACGAAGTGAAATAAATTATGAAACTTAAGGATCAGGCTTTGTGAGGAATGTTGGAATCAAACATGAATTCCATATTGTTTTTAGAGTTAATGCATATTATCATGTATTCAACAAGACATTGCACGAGAATCTGAATATCATTGACACGATAGATTTGAATAAAACATTTGCCCTATAATTAATATTATGTTAAATATAATCGTAAAAAAATTATTGAATCAGATAAATATATTCAGCAAAAATCGCATAAAACTTTGATCTTAAATCAACCAACTTTACCTTGCTTTCTAAATATTTCATTTCTCTAGAATTTACAACAAACTGAGTGCTTTCACCAATTTGATATTTAACTAATTCAGCATTTGTTATTGTCTTGTAATAATCTACCATTCGTTCTTGTAAACGAATTTGTTCCTCTAAATTTGATAAAGTTTGTAAAACTGTTGACAACTTCATTTCAAGTTCTTGAAATTTCAAGGCCGTAAGATTTTCCGTTGCCTCTATCTTCACTTTGGCTAAATTTAAATTTGCACGTTCTTTGCGTAACAACAAACTGTAACTCGCATTTATGCCAAACTTATAGTTCACTGGATTAAAAACAGGTAGCATTGCATTAGCTTGTGGAACCAATAATGGATTATATGAAAGATCAAATTCTGGTTTTAAATATTCTGCAAACAATTTGCGATCTATATCTATCGATTTACGTTTCAAGTGGTATTCATTCATCCAAATTGACTGCATAGAATCTATTTTATTAACAACCAATACGGAAATCTGATACGTTGTATCAGGCACGGCAGTTTCGGCCAATTCGAGTGGAATTTGCTCATCTGCCCACAAAAATGTATTCAATTTATTACTGTAATTAATCGTTTGAAGCTGATAATTTTGATAATCTAATTGTCTATTGTTCAGTAATATAGTTGCTTCTAATGTGTCGATAAATGGAATATCACCAAGTTTTGCTGTAGATTTCACATTTATCAAGCGCTCTTGAGCAAGGCTAATCCCCTCTTCTGCAATTTTTTCAGTCAAAACAGCCTTATACCAATTCCAATAAACTTCAGATGCTTCTTTAGATAATTCGGCTAAATTCATTTTTTGAGAATTTTCCGCCTGAATGTTATTTAATTGAGCTTTTCTAAGAATTGCTCTTCGTTCATCAAAAAACAAATTTCTCCCCAGTGGCATACTTACGCCTCCATACCACAAACCACTTCCTGGAACAACATGCTCCTCACTTAAATAAAGACCTGAATTTGCTTCATACCCTCCTTTTAATTCGATACCAAACCAAGTTGGAACTTTAACCACGGTATTCGATAAAGTATAGTAATTTTTATTATCGAATCGTTTAGTAGCTTGATCAAATTGCAATTTTGGATCAAAATTGCCTTTCGCCTTTACGTGTTGAAAGTGAGCTTCACGAATGGTTAAATTGGCATTTAATGCTTCAGGATGATATTTAATTACCAAGGATAAAAAATCTTGAAACTTAAATAAAGAATCAACTTGTGCATAGTTAGTACCCACAGATATAAAAAACAATATCAATAAGTAGAAGCTATTTTTCATCTTCGTCTTGCTTATTTTTCTTTTTTGATCCTTTCTCTGCTTCAACAACATAATAATCAGGAGGAAAACCATTCATTTTTCGCCACAATTCGTACCAAATCGGAACATCATGAAGCAACACAAAAGTCTTTGCTCCCCCGCCTACTCGAATTTCTTTTGGCCATTTTTTTACTTGTTCATAGGGTTTTACCAAGATTCGGTATTGACCATTTTCACTGATAAAGTTATCAATCGCATAAATTTCGCCAGTGAAGGTTCCATAAGTTGTATTCGGCCAACCACTAAAGAATATTGCGGGCCAACCATCGAATTGCATCTGAACCTTTTCACCTTTTTTAACCAACGGGTAATCAACTGGATCAATATAAAACTCAACCGCTAAGTTATATTTGTGCGGCATTATAGTTACTAACTGCTCACCCTCCTTGATAGTTTCACCAATTCCAGACCGAATCAATTTGGTCACATAACCTGTTTGCGCAGCACGAATCACATATAATCCTTTTCGAATCACATAGTTAGAATACTCGTTTTGTAATTTAGCGGCGTTTGCAGCTGATTCAAACTTATCCGAAAGTGCTGAAAATTGATCCGATTCGGTCTTCGCTAATTTTTCATTGTAATCATTTTCTACATTACTGATATCTACTCGGGCATTTAATACATCATTTTGACTAGTTAGTAATTTATTTTCCTGTGCGATATATTTCGCTGTCCATTCTTGTACTTTGAGTCGCTTTGTTTCTACCTCGGTTAAGGATTTAAGTCCTTGGTGGTGTAATTCTTCAATTCGTTTTAATTGTTTCTTTTCGGTATTCAATTGAGCATGATAGGCAATTAAATCATTACTATCTGAAATTACTTTCAATTTACTTTGCTTCAATTTATTTATGGCTTGCTTTTCTTTCAGCATCCGCAAATTATCAAAAGCCTTCAATTGCTTATCCAGGGAGGAAATTTTTGAGTTGTATGAATCGACAGAACCCATTTTACTCTCCATTTGCTGCTTTGCTCGAAGAACCAACTCAGGATCCAAGTATTCTGTTTTTACTTCTCCAATTGTTAGTATCGTATCCCCTGCTCTAACAAAATCTCCTTCCTTCACATACCATTTAGTGATTTTACCCGCAATTATAGAGTTTATTACCTGGGGTCGATCTTGAGGATATAATGTTGTAACGTATCCTTTTGCCTGTATATTCTGTGTCCAAGGAACAAAAAGCATGGCTATAACCGCCACAAATAAACCAAGTACAATTCTTAAAATTAGCCTGTTAACTACTTTTCTTTCCAATAGTTTCGTTGACTCATATGAAGAAAAATCAACATCTTCCTGTACGGTGTTCTCAGATAAATTAAGCATAACATTTTGAGGATAAGTTGCTATATTCAGCCTGATTACTAATAATTTGAGAATTTGTTACGTCAATAACAAATTGATTCATTTCGACAACTGCTTTCAATGCTGTTCTAGTTAATATGACCTTTCCTTCCAAGCAGGAGTATATTTTTTGAATCAAATCTTTTTTACCATACAGCAATAATTCATCAATAAAAGTACCGAGATCCACAATCAACATGTCTTTGTTGTATTTCAATTGAATTATTGCGAGTAAATTCCTTTCAACCTGAGTAAGTTTTGATTCTACACCAGAAAATCTATGGGTAATTTCAATGTCTTTCTGCCTAAAAATCTCTACTAAATTAAAATTGATTAAATCTTGTTCTATTTCCGATTCAAGATCTTTATTTACCAAACCTAAATTTTCTTCTAAAGTAGCGCCTGAATAAAGCACAACTTGATCCAACTCACAAAAAACACCTCGAATATGGTGTTGATCGATGGATCGATCTAGGCATATAGTTGCTTCTTCATGAATAAATTCAGCTCTTTTACCTATGTTACCGGAATTTCCGAAATACGTATACGTGCCAGGTGAAAAAATAATTGTTTGAGCATTTGAAGGATTCAATAATTCAAGCTGTGCCCAACCTGATGGAAGTGGTTTCGATTCTGCAACATTCACCCGAGCATCTGTTATTTCACCAATTTTTTCTAACCCAGTTAAGACATCATAAATTGTTTCCAAGGAAAAAACTAATTTTTCCACTGAACTTGTAACCAATAAAATAATGATTTCCGAGGCGATAAATTGACCAATATTCATCTGTTGGTTAATTACTAACAATCCACCAATAATCAGTAATGACAAAGCCGTTATTGCTTTAAACGCAATCATAATTTTGTACTGTCGAGCAAGTACCCTGAAATGGGAATCCCTAGATGATAGGTAATTCACTAGAATTTGATCTGTTTTAATCAAATGAAATTTCTCATTCAATCCTGTATGAGTTCGGGTTCCATGAGCAATTTGTTGTAACCAACTAGCTGATTCGTATTTAAACTTTGACTCATATAAACTTGTTGTTGCTCCTTTCTCTGCCGTATAACGGAACAAAATCCATAAAATCAAAATTAGACATAAGCTAAACGCGATAAAAAAGGAATGATAGAATGACAATAATACTAAACCAAAGATTATCTGTATTAATGCAGCAGGGATGTCAATAAGCATTTTGGACAAGCCCTTTTGAATTGTTAATGTATCGAAAAAATGATTTGCTCGTTCGGTAGAAGAATAATCAGCTAACTCACCTTTCTTGAGCCGAATTAAACGAACTACAAATTCAAAGGCAGAACGATAAAAAACACGTTGTTGTAAAGACTCCGTTATGCGAATTTGCATCAGTTGAAACCAACCAGCTGCAGTAATACTTAAAACTACAAAAATACTAATGGTTATCCATGAACTATTGACTTTACCAGTTTGTAAAAAGTTGATAATTGATTGAATTCCCAAAGGCAGGACTAAACTCAGGATACCTGAGATAATCCCATAAAAATAAATATGCCCAATTTCTATACCATCCAGTTTCAGCAAGCGTATTAAACGCATAAAAAGCTGACTGAGTGATTTTCGTTTTGCCATAATTTTCTTAACGATTAAAATTTAATTTTGTTTCAACTATAAATGCGTGTTATATTTGCAAAAGTAAACATAATTATTATTTATGCAATACACATTAAATCAACTTCAAATTTTCTTAAAAATTTCACAAACTAAAAGTATTACCAAGGCAGCTGAGGCACTCAATTTGACCCAGCCTGCTGTTTCCATACAATTAAAAAACTTTCAATCACAATTTGATATTGCATTAACAGAAATCATTGGAAGAAAAATACACATAACAGAGTTTGGTCTAGAGGTTGCAAAAGCTGCAGAACAAATTTTAACTCAAGTTGAAGCCATTAATCACAAAAGTTCAATGTTCAAAAATGAACTCTATGGTAGGTTAAAAATTGCTTCCGTATCAACTGGAAAATATGTAATTCCTTACTTCATTGGCGACTTCATAAAATTAAACAAAGCGGTTGAATTAAGTTTAGATGTAACGAATAAAAAAAGAGTTATCGATAGTTTACATGAAAATACTGTTGATTTTGGATTAGTATCAATTTTACCAGACGACCTTGATTTAAATGCTTTGGAATTAATTGATAATGAATTATATCTCATTGGCTCTCCTGATTTTCCAGATACGATGTCATGTGAAGAACTAGCAAAACAACAGTTTTTACTTCGAGAGGTAGGTTCAGGTACACGTTTTTCAACTGAGTCATTCTTAAGTGAGCACAAGATAAAACTTGAACGAAAATTAGAATTAACCTCTAACGAAGCCATCAAACAATCTTTAATCGCGGGCTTAGGAATATCGATAATGCCACTAATCGGTATAAGAAAAGAATTACAGGCTGGGGACTTGAAGAAAATACATGTTGAGGATTTACCAATTCGAACAAAATGGCATTTGATCTGGCTAAAGTCAAAAAATTTATCCCCCGTTGCGTCAAGTTATGTCGAGTTTGTTAAAAGTCATAGAGAGCAAATTATTGCAAAGAATTTCTCTCAAGTGATTTAACACGCTAAAACGGATAACCAATACCAAAATTAAATACCATTGGAAATGGATTATACATACCTCTGTCGTAATTCACTCCATATTTTGATTCAATACTCTGATAATACTGGGTTTGTTTTTGAAATGCCCAGCGTTCGCCTTCAGGTAATGAAGGATTGGTAATCGGGAAGCCAAAATCTGTTCTTAAAACAAAATATTCCATATCAAACCGTAAACCAAAACCTGCACTTAACGCAAGCTCTTTGTACCAATTTGATGAAAATTTGGCTCCCGGTCTGTTGTCATCTTCATTATATAACCAGACATTTCCGACATCCGTAAACAGACCTAGTTTTAAAATTTCACCCAAAGATAGGCGGTATTCTACCGAAGAGCCTAATCTAATATCTGCGATTTGCGTTAAGGTTCGATTTTCATCAAGATAATATTGATATGCACCAGGACCAAGGGTTCTTGATCTCCACCCCCGATTATCATTCGTTCCACCTGCAAAAAAACTGTAATCGTATGGCAAGGCAATTTTTGAATTACCGTAAGGCATTCCAAGTCCTGCCTGTATACGATAATGAAAACTTGATTTATCACTCAAACGAACAGATGTAATTAGCTCATTGTCCATTCGAGCAAATTGAGAATAACCCACTTTAAATATACCGTATTGACCACCTACAACAGTATCCTGAATGAATTTAAATCGAGATAATAAGTTACCCGCAAAATTCAAAGAACCATTATAAATTACTACAGTTCGGGTAGAATTTTCAAGTGCCTTGTTGTTTCTATATATGTACCCAATTTTAAAATCCTCCCAAATCAATTGATTACTAAATGCATTGATAAAAAATAGATCATTTTTTGCATTCAGTTTTTCTAAAAATGTAGCATCTTGAGCGCGGATATTCACGTATTTAATAACCGATGCAAAAGGCAATCCCAACTGAAAAGTTTGATTTTTGCCTACTAGGAAATCCCAAGAATAATTTAACTGGAATACGTGTCGATTAAACTCTTTTCGTTTTTGATAATTGTAGGCAATAGATAAAATTGTTTTGGGACGCTGCCTCTTGTTTAAAGCACTTATTGATAATGGAAAAAATCGTGGTATTTCCAACTTTATAACTGGTCCAATTTCAATGGTGTTAAAAGCATTTGTAAGTTGTATATTTTGATTATCCGGATTCACTTGCCCCGAGATTATCGGTTGTGATTCAAAACCACCATTTATAGAAAAAGTGAATTTTTCAGCTCCACCAAATAAATTTTTGTTCCCATAATTAATCGAACTCATAACACCCAAAAATCCGTTGGTATTTGTTGCTTTTGGTTGAATACTAAACGATTGTTTTTTTGCTCCAATTAAATAATAATGTACATCTACTTGAGGGGAACCAACCACCTCTACTACCCGAGGTTTTATTGTTTGAAAAACTCCTAAACGGTTTAATCGCTCCAATGTCCGATCTAAATAATATTCCTTAAAGTAATTATCTTTTTCGGTGAAATTTTGTCGCTCAAGTAATTCCGGTAACACCAATAAATCAGTATTATACGTACAAACTATTGTACGGTTAACTGCATTATCCTTCGTATTAAGTTTACCGGTATACTGCAACGTATCAATTGTTGTAATAAATTGATTTTCAAGCAAATTCAACCCTAATTTATTTATAGTATCCAGAAAATTCCCTTTGTAAAATGATGTGTCGGCTAAATGAAAGTATACCTGTCGAACATAGGTTGTTTGGTGTGGGGTCTTATGACCTATTTCATTGATTACCTTATCATTAAAAAGAATTCCTACTATGAGTGTTCCAGACTTACTAATTGTATCTACCACATAATTCATGTGATTATAAGAAAATCCATACAATGCATCATCACGCATAAATTTAGCCACCTTCTCTCGGTGACTTTCTAACATATCACGATCCAAGGGTTTTCCTTTTAAAGACTGATCTGGATGTTTTTTTAAATAATTCAAATAGTCTTCCTTCACATTGTCCGCACCAGCTAAAATACGCACTGAGTCTATCATGAGACGCTCACCAGTCTGTACAGCATAATGAACATTCACTTTTCTTCGTTTTAGTGTATCGATGTGAAAAGTTACTTTTCCTTCATAATACCCCTTCGACTTTAAATAGGCGTGCATCTGACTGACGGTTTTACGTGTGGATGACGTATCTAAAATCACTGGTGGCTCACCTATTTTGTATTTTAATTTTTCACGAAAGAAAGACTGACTCAATGTAGAATCACCGAGAACAAACTTTTTCTCCTTGTAAAAACTTTTACCTTTCTTTTTTGCTCGATTTATTCTCCGCTCATTTATCTTATTCTGTCGCTCGAGCAAAACCCGATTATCGTTTTTGATTTTTTCGATTTTTCGCGACCTGATCTCCGTAATTTTGGAGGAATCAATCATGTTAAAAGCCAACAACTTAAGCTTAAGCCCCAATGTTTTGTAATTCGCTTTTTGCTTAATGACTACGGATATATCCGAATTCATATAACTTTCAATTTTCTCAATACTGGAATAATCAGATTTAGAAATGGAAACAATATTCTTTTTCAATAAATACTTACCCTCAGGAACAAATTTTAGTTGATTACAAGAACATGTAATGCTAATTAAAATAGAAAGAATATATGTATGTTTGAGGAAAGACTTCATTCGAATAACAAATTTAATTAAATAAGTTTTGTCAGATAAAATCCTTTCCAAAGCAAAAATAAAATGGATTCGGTCGCTACAACACAAAAAGTACCGAGAAGAAAACAATCAATTTGTCGTTGAGGGTGAAAAAATGGTAAATGAAGCTTTATGTGATTTGACATTGGATATTGCCCTTGTTGCCTCAACAACTGCGTTGTCTTGTCCAAATCATGTTTCGGAATTTTACCTGGTTGATGATCAAACCTTAAAACAAATTTCTAGCCTAACCAATCCCAATAAATCACTTGCAGTTATAAATAAAAGAAAGCAGCAGACAAGCCAATCCTCGAAATTATTACTTGCAGTTGACGGAGTTCAAGATCCTGGAAACTTAGGAACCATTATAAGAAGTGCTGATTGGTTTGGAATCAACACCATTTTATGTTCTAAGGATACTGTAGATTGTTACAATCAAAAAGTTTTACAAGCGACCATGGGCAGTTGGAATCGAGTGCATATCGAATACGTTTCATTGGAAGCCGAATTAAATAAACTGAATAAACCCATATATGGCGCATTGCTAAGCGGAGAAGCCATCAACCATACGAAGCTTTCAAAGGATGCTGTTCTTGTTGTTGGCAATGAAGGTAAAGGAATCAGTTCACCAGTAATCGAACTGATTACGCATCCCGTACGCATTCCAGGATCTGGCAAAGCGGAATCCTTAAATGTCGCTGTGGCAACAGGTATCTTGTTAAATGAGTTCAGTAAACACTTGTGATTCAAATTATTTTTTTTAACTTAAAGTATGAGTAAGTCAAACTTATGGAAAGTCATTGGTGCCTCTTCAGTAGGTACCATGATAGAATGGTACGACTTTTATATATTTGGCAGTCTTGCTACAATTTTATCAGATAAGTTTTTTCCATCCTCAAATCCAACAGCTGCTTTCATGGCTACGCTAGCAACTTTTGCCGCCGGGTTCGTCGTGCGTCCCTTTGGTGCGTTGGTTTTTGGTCGATTGGGCGATCTAATTGGTAGAAAGCATACATTCATGCTAACTCTAATCTTAATGGGAGGGGCAACTTTTTTAATTGGCTGTATTCCTTCCTATGAAAGTATAGGTGTTTTCGCACCGCTAATGGTACTTATATTACGCTTAATTCAAGGATTAGCATTAGGCGGAGAATATGGCGGTGCTGCAACCTATGTTGCTGAACATGCTCCACAGAATAGGCGTGGCTTTTGGACCTCTTGGATACAAACTACAGCGACTGTTGGACTTTTCATTAGTCTCATGGTCATCATGCTTACGCGTATTACCTTAACCAAAGAAGCATTTAATGATTGGGGTTGGAGGATTCCATTCTGGGTGTCAATCGTCATGATTTTCATATCCTACCTGATTAGAAAAAATATGGATGAATCACCTGTTTTTAAGGCCCTAAAAGCAAGTGGAAAAACCGTAAAAAATCCATTAAAAGAAAGTTTCGCAAAAAAAGAGAACTTCAAACTAGTTTTGCTTGCTCTTTTCGGAGCTACAATGGGCCAAGGTGTAATCTGGTACACGGGTCAATTTTATGCGATGAGCTTCATGGAAAAGGTTTGTTTAATCGAAAAAATGCAATCCGATACCATCATGACAATTGCTTTGGTGGTCGGTACTCCCCTTTTCTTACTCTTTGGTTTCCTTTCCGATAAATTCGGTAGAAAAACATTTTTAATGCTTGGTATGCTTTTAGCAGTACTTTGTTATCGTCCGATTTATCGAAACATGTTTACCACATGTCAAGTTGAAGGCAAACCGATATCGATAACCTACGAACTAAATAAGAAAACAGATCTCGATTCAACGTATCAATATGCAAATGGTATAACTGAAAAATTTTCCACAAAAGAAGTGAAAGGGAAAACCGAGGTCAAAATTCAACGAACGCTATCTAAATCAAAAAAATGGCAACTTATAGGTCTCATATTCATACAATTAATTTTTGTTACCATGGTTTATGGTCCGATCGCGGCGTTTTTAGTTGAATTATTTCCAAGTAAAATTAGGTACACCTCCATGTCGCTACCCTATCACATTGGTAATGGTATTTTCGGTGGATTATTGCCAGCAATTTCAACATACTTAACAACTCACTCAAACACTACTACTCCCTATTTAGACGGTTTATGGTATCCCATTATAATTGCCTCAATAAGTTTGTTGATTGGCCTCTTATATATTAATCCAAAAAAACTTCAATACCATGATTAAAATCAAGCGATTGTTGGGAATCCTATGGATTTTATTAGGAATACTTTCTCTGTATTTTGGAATTTTTAATTTTGGAGGAAATAAGCTTATTTATCCAGCAGGGAATGATGATTTGGTTTTTGGTATTATCCTTGTATTCATCTTAACTCCATTAGTTGGCCTTGGCTTGATTCTATTTGGATATTATGCATTAAAAAATGAATATGAGTAGCTCGCATCAATTTAAATCCGGTTTACTTCTTTGTTTAAGCTTGATCTTTCATTCTGTAATTTTTTCTCAGCAAAATTTACCCGTAAAAAAGCAACTTGAAGGAAATTATGCTGGCGAAGATGCCGATGGACTTTACTATATGCTTACCGTTGAATCTATGAATAACGCCTTGAAATTAGGTTATAGACCAGGTGGAGCATCTACATTTAACTACAATGAACTTAACTTCGAAGAAAAAAAACCTGGTAAAGAGTATGTGGTTACCACAGCCGATTTGAATAAAAATGGTGAGCTTGTTTTTTCATTTTTCAGGAATAATTCAACCGAAAAGTTTTCCGTATTGATTACTGATCCTAATGACCCTAGTTTTGAAGGTATCAAACTCAAACTTTCAGAAGAATTTTAGATTTTACCGGGAATGGGTGATAAAATAAACGTGCTTTTAGACGATTTACTAGCCTTACTAACTCGATTGCTTAACATGCCGTTGTGGTTTCAGTTAAGCGTATATTCATTGCTTTCTGCTGTAATCTGGGTATTTATTTTTTTTGCACTGCGTTTATTGAAAAAACCCTTGGAGCAGAATAGTAAACGATGGATTTTTGTCTCCACTACCCTTTTTATGTTAATCATCTCTGCCGCTGGAATACTTGATTATAAAAATCACCTACTCGAAATTTCGAGAACAACTTCTCAAGTTGGATTTATACCGATACAAAAAGACACAGCCGTTGCTCAGTCGCCATTAACCTTCATCAACCACATCGACACTGTTAAACACAATAATATAACCCCAAACGAAACCACAGGTTATGTTTATCATACAGACGGTATTGAAATTATTCAATACAAGGTAAGCTCCCCTATTGCAACAGCCTATATAGCAGCAGTTGATTTGACTAAATACCAGGTTGTTCTTGACACGGCAATCTCGGTAAAAGAACTCACGTCTACGTTTTCGAAACGATTCAATGCAGATATAGCCGTAAATGGTGAAGCGGGAACTACACCTGGTAAAACTGCCCCACTTGGTCAATGGATTGGAAACTATATCGTAAATGGTAAAGTCATATTAAATAAAGATTCAAAAAATAGACCTATGGTTTATTTTGACAAGGACATGACTGCTTATTATTCGGCTGAACGTGAAGTGATAACTTCCTTTAACGACAAGATGTATAATGCGATATGGGGACGATATGATTTATTAATAAACGGTAAGCTCGCTATATCTCCGCATGATGGCACAAAAAACAATCCTTATCCAAGAACTATTATTGGAATGGATAAAGCTGGAAAAAAAATATTTTTAATGGTTGTTGATGGCAGAAAACCTACTCATAGTATGGGCATGACCATGAAACAATGTGGTGATTATTTGCTGAAAGTAGGTTGCTATAATGCCATGGCTTGTGATCAGGGAGGTAGTTCTGTTATGTACGCCAAATCCTTGGGTATAATTTCCAAACCAGCGGATGGTGGTGAACGTGTTACCTACACCCATATTGGCTTTAGAAGGAACAAATAAAATTTATTTAATCCTGATTTTTTGCCCCTTATGAATTACGCTTGACTTCCGTAAATTATCGTTTAATTTCAACAACTCATTCATAGAAATATGTTGATTTTGAGCTATTTCCGACAAGGTATCACCACTCTGAACGACGTAATATTTTTTATTATTTGATTCAATGGCCTTATCATTCAATTTTTGATCAGCATTGTTATCCTCATCGCTTTTTGTGATTTCAATATTCGCCTGTTCACGCTCTTCCAACTTGACTTGCACTTGCTCTTTAACCACTTTATTAGGTAGTTTGGAAAAATCAACCGGTTTAAAATTTCCCTGTTGAGGCCTTAATCCTTTTTGCACTAGATAACTCAACAAATAAAACGGATAGTCTGTTTGAATGATGTAAGCGTCATGATCTACAAACCAATCCCATGAATGAATAGCATTGTAAGACTCATTATGCCCACCAGAAATCGACGAAAACAACGCATTATACCAAATTCGGGTTTTATTTCGTTTGAATATGTCTAAACCCTCTGACCGGCTATACATAGAAGTATCGTTACTCAACAAAAACTCAACTAAAGGAGTTTGAGATACAATTAAGAACGAATCAATATCACTTTTAGAACAACTTAAAATAGGCATATAATATGCGCCTATAGAATCGTTTTTGTACAGTGTTTGAAAATATGTTCCCTTGCCTGTTCCTTTAAGGATAACATGTTCACCACAATCTAAAGCGCCTATAATCGGTATTAATTCATTGAAACGACCGGCACTTTTATCGATGTTCACCAAAATTCGGCCTTTGGTAAGTTGTAAAATGGTATCTAAAGTTGGAACTGTATATTGGGTTAATTGACCTGATTTATCCTTCAGTTTCAATTTTTTAATGGATGCTAACGTGTATGCAGAAACTTTACCCTTGCCATTTGTTGTTCGATTTACAGTGCCATCATGCATTAAAATGTAGTGACCATCCTTTGTTCGTTGTACATCAATCTCAACGATATCTACACCATATTCGATACAAGACAAAACCCCAGGAATGGAGTTTTCAGGATAATTTAACCAATCACCACGGTGAGCAGCAACCAACACGCGTTTTGAAGTATCAGCCAATACCGAACGTAAAGTCAAGGTTTGTCCAATCAAAAAAGACTGAACAAAACAAGTTAACACCACCAAAAAAACATATCGAAATACTTGCATAGTATGAAGTTTATTTTGCTTTAAAGAAGCCGTATTTGATCATGCAAAATAAGGCTCTAAAAGCGTCTTTCCAACCAATTTTTTTCCTTCTTCAAATGTTCTTCCGTAATAGGATATACCTACTTCATAGATACGCAAACTTTTAATCCGAGCAAGTTTTGCCGTTACCTCTGGCTCAAATCCAAATCTCTTTTCACGTAAGTTAATCGATTTTATAATTTCGGATCTGAACATTTTATAACAGGTCTCCATATCTGTCAGGTTCAAATTGGTAAATAAATTGCTTACAAACGTCAGAAACTTATTACCGAAAGTATGCCAGAAAAATAAAATACGGTGTGGTTTACCACCAATAAATCGGGATCCATAAACAACATCTGCGTAACCATCCAAAATCGGTTTTAACAAACTATTGTATTCATTCGGATCATATTCCAAATCTGCATCTTGAATGATTACATAGTCTCCACTCGCTAAATCAATTGCTTTGTGAAGCGCAGCCCCCTTGCCTAAATTCACTTGTTGTTTGAAATAAACCACATTTAGTTCTGGATGCTTAATTTGATAGTTTAGGATTACCTTTTCAGTATCGTCTTTGGAACAATCGTTGACAATAACTAATTCTTTCTGAATTGAATCGACTAACTTAACGTCACGTATCTTATCCAGAATTTGTTCAATTGTTTTGGCTTCATTAAAAGTTGGTATAAGGATTGAAAGAGTTGACATACACTAATCGATAAAAGGATCTTTCGTAAATGGAAACTCTTTTTCCAATTCACCTGAATAATAAAACTCAAAAGCCAAAGCTCCAAAGGTATAATTGGTATTGGTTACTCGAAAGGATGAACCACCAACCGCAGGATTTGGTTTAGGTTTTGATCGCGCAAACCCCAAATTAAAAAGTGAAGCCAAAATTTCAGGTCTATTTTCAATGGGGTAACCAGCACGCTCCCATTGCTTCGTTATTTCTTTCAAAAATAAGGCGGCATACAAATAGGAATAGTAATGATTCTTCCCCTGCACCAAGCGCTGAATAATGTTATTTCCGGGTAATGAATATTTCGATTTCGGATTGTGAGCCAATGCCTTTTCGTATTTTTCACCTAGGTAAAATGGAGATTTTTTATCCTTCAGGTATGCCTCTATTTTTTTTGCAGTCTCCACCTTAATACCGGTTACACCATATGACAAATGGTTTTCAAGCACTAATACTTTGGCGGGACTGATATAGCTCTTGTAGGCTTCACGCAGTGAATTGAATAATCGAATTTGTTCACCAACTAAGCAACATACAATCATTCTAGACTCAACACCAGCAACCCTTGCAGCAGAATCAATATATGCTTTATCCTTAACCGCTGCAACTTTAAAATCTTTCCATTCACTCACATTCATCCAATCAAAAACGCTCAATCCATTGCTAGAACCCTCTTGCTGTATTGACGATTTCAGCTTTTGATAAGCCTGTTTGTATGCATCATGCTTTTTAAATAACCTCAAATTTACGGCATCAACCATTTTCAAGCACAAAGTATCATCCCGGTGATTTATCCAAGTATTTAATATGTATGAAGCATTTACGGGATAATAATTGTTCATGAGTTGAATCAACTTTAACACCTCATAACGTTCGATTTTAACGTTGTTCGTGTCAATTTTAAACGATTGATTGTACTTCCCTGACATTTCAGTGAAATAGCGGTTGTTTTCGTCAACCATACCAGCATCATTAGAAACTTTGAATTTTACCGCAAAGTAGGTTGCAGTTAACACCATACCGTATAGTGCAAATCCATATAGTAGGGTTAGATAAGGCAACCGAACCCACTTGTTTTTAATCCAATGCATAACCAAATAAAGTCAAAATATTAATTTCATTTGAATTGAACATGAATTTTAATTTAATTGAACTCAATAAAATAGTGTGTTTTCAATCCTATCTTTGTCGGCTCAGTGAATCGCAATAACATGAATGAAACTTTAGTCCTTTCCGCATTGTATGACATCATCACCCCCAACAAACGCGAAATGTTTGATCGAATCGCTAAGGACAGGACCAAACACTTAACCGTTGTTCTTGAAAATGTTTTTCAAGAACACAATGCCTCAGCTGTTTTACGAACCTGTGATTGTTTTGGAGTTCAAGAATTACATGTAATCGAAAAAGATAACCAATATAAAGTTCAGCGAGACATTGCCTTAGGAGCAGGAAGATGGGTTGATATTAAAAATTTCGATAAAGGTGCAACACCAACATTGGATTGTATCGATCAGCTTCGTTCTAAAGGATATCAAATCATTGCTACCACACCACATACTTCTGATGAAACAATCTACACCTTAGATTTATCAAAGCCGACAGCACTCGTGTTTGGAACAGAACGAAAAGGTATTTCTCAAGAGGTAATTGATCAGGCCGATGGCTTTGTTAGGATACCAATGTATGGATTCACGGAAAGTTTTAACATTAGTGTTTCTGTAGCCATCACATTAAATGTACTCAGAAACAGATTAGAAAACTCTGCTTTCAATTGGAAATTAACAGAAACAGAACAAATTGCATTGAAACAAAAATGGTGTAGAAAGATTTTGAATGGCGGAGAGGCCTTAGAAGCTGAAATTCGAAAGCGTTTATTTCAAAAAGAGTAACTATATTTGTGCAACTACTTAGTTTTTAATCATTATTAGTCGTAATTGATATGGGAAGAGGAGACAAAAAAACAGCAAAAGGTAAACGAGCATTAGGCTCTTATGGTAATTCCAGAAGAAAAAAAACATCTGCAGGTATTAAACCAGCCGTTAAAGCGGAGGTTGCAGAAAAACCAGTTAAAAAAGCTGCAGCAAAAAAAACAGTAGCTGCTAAAGAAGAAGGAACTAAAAAACCTGCAGCGAAAAAAACAACAAAAAAGAAAACTGAAGAATAACATACCTTGAAGCTGTCCTAACCGACAGCTTTTTTTTTAAAATAAAATGTGTAAAACTTAATTTTGGTCCAGCACTTTAATTGAACTAAAATTTGAATTTTGCCCTAACTAAATTTATATCATGAAACATAATTTTGGAGCCGGACCGTGCATTCTACCTCAAGAAGTATTTAAACAAGCTGCAGACGCTGTGCTTGACTTTAATGGCTTATCAATTCTTGAAGTTTCACACCGTCACAAGGACTTCGTTGCTGTCATGGATGAGGCAACTGCATTGGTAAAAGAAGCATTAAATGTCCCTAAGGGATATTCTGTTGTGTTTCTTCAAGGCGGTGCAACACTTGGTTTTACAATTGCAGCACTGAACATGATGCGCGATGATAAAAAAGCCGGATATATGAATACGGGAACTTGGGCAAGTGGCGCCATAAAAGAGGCAAAAAAAGTTGGCGTTGATGTGCAAGTTTTCGCTTCCTCTGAAGATAAACAATTCACGTACATCCCAAAGGATTATACCGTTCCAACCGATGTTGATTTCGTTCATTACACTTCCAACAATACGATTTACGGTACGCAATTCAAACAAGTTCCTAAAACCGACAAGCCATTGGTTTGTGATATGTCTTCCGATATATTTTCAAAAACCATTGAAGTAAGTGATTTTGATTTGATTTATGCTGGTGCACAAAAGAATCTAGGTCCTGCTGGTGCAACACTTTACATTGTAAAGGATGATGTATTGGGCAAATCAACCTCTCCATTCTTACCTACCTATTTAGATTTAAAACAACACGTTGAAAAGGAATCTATGTACAACACACCTCCCGTGTTTTCCATTTATGTAGCGATGTTGAATTTACGAGACTTGATTGCAACTGGAGGCGTTTCCGCCATGGAAGCAAAAAATAATGCAAAAGCCAACTTATTGTATAACGAAATTGATGAAAACCCGCTTTTCAAGGGAACCGTAGCCACGGAGGATCGCTCAAATATGAACGTTACTTTCTTGCTCAATGATGAATCAAAATCAGCAGCATTCGACACCATGTGGAAAGAGGCTGGAATTGTTGGTTTACCAGGACACAGATCAGTTGGAGGATACCGTGCATCCATGTACAATGCCTTGCCTTTAGAAAGCGTAAAGGTTTTGGTTGATGTTATGAAAGAATTTACACGTAAAAACGGTTAAGATGAAAATATTAGCAAACGATGGAATTTCTACTGTTGGAAAAACACAGTTAGAAGCTGCAGGATTCACAGTGATCACCGAAAAAGTAGCACAAGAAAATTTAGCAAACGCCGTAAATGAGCAAGGCATAGAAATGATTTTGGTTAGAAGTGCAACCACCGTTCGTAAAGATGTCATTGACGCTTGCCCAGGTTTGAAATTAATTGGACGCGGAGGAGTTGGCATGGATAATATTGATGTTTCCTATGCAAGAGAAAAAGGAATTACCGTAATCAATACACCAGCCTCTTCTTCTCAATCAGTTGCAGAATTAGTCATGGGTCACCTGTTCGCCATATCGAGATTCTTAAATGATTCATACAAAAACATAGAAACTGGCGACTTTTCAGTTCTGAAAAAGAATTACGGCAAAGGAGTTGAATTACGTGGAAAAACACTCGGTATTATTGGTTTTGGTAGAATCGGACAAAGTTTAGCGTCTTATGCACTTGGTGCAGGAATGGACGTTATTGCCATTGATCAATACACAGCAACTGCTAAAATCCAAGTACCCGTTGGCAAAACGCAACGTGTCGAAGTAGAAATTACACCAACAAATGATTTACATGCTGTTTTAGGTCAATTAGACTATATTTCAATACATGTTCCTAAACAAGCGGATGGCAGTGCCGTTATCAGCAATAAGGAGTTCGAATTAATGAAAGATGGTGTACGACTTGTAAATGCTGCTCGAGGTGGTGTCATCGATGAAGATGCACTTCTGCAGGCTTTGAATACAGGTAAAGTTGCGGGGGCAGCGTTAGATGTGTTCGAAAATGAGCCAAATCCTCGAAAAGACTTATTAAATCACCCTAAAATTGCATGTACACCGCATATCGGTGCTGCAACGAATGAAGCTCAAGACCGAATTGGGGAAGAACTCGCAAGTTTAATTATCGGACAATTCGCACAAGCATAAACCAGTGGTTGCTTGCGCAACCACTTTATCCCTCTTCTACATGACTAAAATTGCTCCTTTCAAAGCACTTCGACCAGTGCGGGATAAGGTTCATCTCGTAGCTACCCGTCCCTATTACTCGTATAAAAAAAATGTACTCAAAGCTAAGCTAGAGGACAACCCATATACCTTTTTGCGAATAATAAATCCGGAGTTCGATAAAACTGTTCGAACTAAAGCTAATTCAAGAGAACGATTTGAACTTGTGCAAAAAAAGTATGCAGCGTTTATTCAAGAAGGTATTTTAATTCAAGATAAAGAACCGCATCTGTATGTCTATCGTCAAACCAAAGATGGTCATGCATTCACAGGTATTATAGCAGGAGCCAGTGTTGATGAATACAACAATGATTTAATTAAAAAACACGAAGCCACACTCACATCACGAGAGCAAATGTTTACCAATTATTTGGATATTGTTGGATATAATGCTGAACCGGTATTATTAGCGCACCCAAGTAGTGTAAAAATAAACGCGATCACTGAACGTATCATACAAAATAGACCAGAGTATGAGTTTACGACTACAGACCGAATCAAACACGAACTTTGGATAGTTGAATCAACGAGCAATGTAGATTTAATTCAAGCATTTGACGAAATGAATGCGGTTTATATCGCAGATGGTCATCACCGATCTGCATCTAGTGCAGGTTTGAAAAACAACCGAAAGGCTAATCCCATTACCTATTTAAACGAAGATTTTTTCCTTGCCTTTTTTATCGATGAAGATCGATTGAAAATTTTAGAGTTTAACCGAATTGTTCATTCGCTAAACAACTTAAGCACAGCTGATTTCATAAATCAACTTAAACAATCGTTTGAAGTAGAAAAATTAGAGAAATCAAGAAAACCAATGCATGAACACGAATTTACGATGTGCCTTGATCAACATTGGTACAGTTTAGTTTGTAAGTCAACACTGGTAGAATCTGATCACCCTGTTCGATCTTTAGATGCAGAGATTTTGACCTTGTTTGTGCTTGAACCTATTTTGGGAATTACTGACCTCAAGACAGATGAGCGAATAGAGTTTATCAGTGGTGCGGAGTCAATTGAATCAATCGAGGAAAAAGTATTTAAAGGCAAGGCTGCAGTGGCATTTATTCTGTATCCAGCAACCATGGAACAAGTCAAACGTGTTGCGGATAATCAACTAATCATGCCTCCTAAATCGACTTGGGTAGAACCTAAATTAAGAAGTGGATTAACGATTTACCCAATTAATGAATAGTATGATTCGAGATCAATTAGCTGACGTCAAAAAACATATTCCAGCGCATGTAACGCTGATTGCCGTTTCAAAAACAAAGCCGATTGAAGCGCTACAAGAAGCTTACGATGCTGGTCAACGCCATTTTGGTGAAAACAAAGTACAGGAAATGGCTGAAAAGGAAGCAGCACTACCCGAGGATATACAATGGCACCTGATCGGACATTTACAAACAAACAAGGTGAAATACATTGCAGAATTTGTGCACTGTATTCACTCCCTCGACAGTTTAAAACTTGCTCAAGAAATAAACAAACAAGCAAAAAAACATGATCGAATAATCAATTGTTTATTGCAATTCCACATAGCACAAGAGGAAACAAAATTTGGTTTAGATTTACAAGAAGCCACGTCTATGTTGGCCGGTGAAGCTTTCAAATCACTTGAAAACATTCGAATTATTGGTGTTATGGGAATGGCGTCATTTGTAGAAGATGAAAATCAGATTCGGCATGAATTTCAGACACTCAAAGCCATCTTTGACACCTTAAAAGTGCAGTTTTTTTCGAATCAATCAGTATTCAAAGAAGTTTCCATGGGAATGAGTGGCGACTATCTTCAAGCCATTCAAGAAGGCAGTACGATGGTACGTGTAGGCAGTTCAATCTTTGGTATACGTTGATGGTTTGGTGCTAGGCGCACGGCCTTGCTGGTGCTTATTTGCTGTTATGTGAGGTTTCTTATTTCAATTTATTCTTCAAATCCATTCTCTCATGCAGGATTCTCGTAATCTCGATTGACTTATCTTCCAATATCCGATAGAAAATGATGTGCTTTGAGGCTTTTTTACCCTTCAGATCAGGGTAAATTTCTTCATACACTTTGCCAAGCTGCTGCTTCTTGGCGATTGCAGCACATGCATTGAGAATTAACTTGTAATATTTGTCAGCTTGACTTTCAGACCAGGCATCGAAGGTATAATTCCAAATATCAGATAGATCCTTAACGGCATTGTTTGTTAACTTGAACTGCGCCATTTATTTTCTATTTGACTTTAATGTTCTCAAATGCTCTTCTGGATCAAAATCTTCTGCTAATCCACTGTTAATGCCTTCGTCAATGGCATGACGCAACGCAATTATTTTCTGTTCTTCTTCCTCAAGCAACCTTAATCCTGCACGTACAACTTCACTTGTATTTTTATATCGCCCTTCTCTTAATATACTTTGAATAAATTGATCAAAATAACTACCCAAAGTAATTGATGTGTTTTTACTCATAACAATTAATTTTAGTAAAGATACCAAATATTGGTATTAATTCAAAATATATTTTGGGAGTTTTTGGGTATGTTTAATCACACATAACGGCAGTTCGTCTAAAAACCCATCGCAGATTCAAATTCAAACTGATTTTTACCTAAATATAGCTCTTTTGAGGAACTATAAAGCTTCCCCTTCAAAAATACGCATTTGCCAAAGTGGAGG
>Ga0172373_10002536_pt1 | contig 27772 bp, 23 predicted proteins | sample Lak10m_2_FD_114546 | JGI IMG/M metagenome (GOLD analysis project Ga0172373, IMG submission 114546) | Freshwater microbial communities from Kabuno Bay, South-Kivu, Congo - kab_092012_10m | ecosystem: Environmental > Aquatic > Freshwater > Lake | place: Democratic Republic of the Congo...
AACACAAAATGCGAAAAGTCGATAACTTTGTTAAACTCGAAAAATTAAAAACGACACTCATAAAAGAAGTAAAACGACGAACCTTAGACAAGTCGAATTTCAACTAGAAATGGGACAAGCTCTGAGATATCCCTATAAGTACTTGTTTTTTATAATATTATAATATTTACATTCGTATTTCACTATCTATCTACGTATTAATAATACGTAGATAAAGTTTTATTCGTTTAATATATTATTTCTTTTACCTTTGATAAAAATACAATACTTTTGAGATGAATAGAATTTCCAATCAAAATTATATAAAATCAGCATTTTAAAAACGTAATTCTATAATATTTACTTTACCTTCATATAAATAATTTCATATGGAAAAGAGTAAACAATATCTGAAGAAGGGCAAGGAGCCAAAAATGAACCTGTCTTCAATCATGGCTCAACAGAAGGTCAATAATCGAGATAAAGCTAATCTGATAACTGACTTTTATTACCCGGAATTAAACAATGAACATTCAAGAACAAATGATTCTCTAGAGCTTAAAATTCGTGCCGTAAATATTTCAATGTCTGAAGAACCTCACTGGTTCGTAAATGGAGACTGACAAACGGCATGAAAGTCTTATTGGTTTTTCCACCGCAATTCGAACCTACACAACCCTATTCCAGTATCCCTTGTCTCACTGCGAATTTGCGTAGTCATGGTATTGAAACTATTCAACGGGATTTAAACATTGAAAGTTTCCATCATATTCTAAGGCCTGAATTTCTTGGAAGCTGCTTGAAAAAGTTGGAAAGTAAAATCCGGAAATTCGAATCTCATACAGCCCTTCCCCTAATTGATCAAGATAATTATTTAAAGTCATTAAAAGCAGTTGCATCTTCATCCTATATATGTGATAATATTAGCGAGGCGATATCCAATATTCAACGTTTAGATACTTTCAGGAATTATAAGATTTATAAGGATTCAATTTGTATAATAAAAGAGGCATTACAAATTATTTCAGCAGCTTATTATCCTTCATTTGTTGGTCTTTATAAAACAAGAATCGGCTGGAACCCAGACTCATCAGAGGATGCAATGTCAGCAGCAGTTGATAACATCCTCAATCCCTATTATGATTGGTTTGAGAATGATATAATAAAGCAAATAGAAGAGATGAACCCTGGTTTGACGGGAATTTCGATTGCCACACATGATCAGTTTGTCCCAGCTCTTTCTCTTGCCTACTTAATAAAAAGAAATTTGCCTGATACTTATGTGGTGTTTGGTGGACCTTATATTACCCGAATAATTAATTATTTATCAAACCCGAAACATTTTTTTTCATTTGTCGACGGTGTCATTGTTGGTGAAGGCGAATCCCCATTGCTTGAATTGGTGCACCACCTGGAAAGCGGGGAGGATGTTCTTGATGTCCATAATTTGATTTCTTATCGTGATGGAGTATTAATTAGGGGTAATTTATTTCGTGAAGTTTTTAAAGATTTACCCCTTCCGGATTTTTCCGGTTTAACAATTGACTCATACCTTTCACCCGTCTTTGTACTGCCTTTTTCAACTTCCAGGGGATGTCATTATGCAAAATGCACATTTTGTTGTCATTTTTATCCTGTAAATGTATATAAGGAAATCAATCCTGAAATTGCCTATCAATCGATCCGGGAACTTGTAAAGATTTATAAAACGAACTATTTTAGTTTCAGTGATAACTCTATACCTGCAAAGTGGATGAAACAGTTTGCCGAGTCCATCGTGCTTGGAAAGGATAATATTACCTGGTATACTTTTGCTCGTCTGGAAGAGGGATTCGATGAAAATGCAATCCAAACGATTGTTAGTGGTGGTTGCAAAATGCTTATGTTTGGGTTTGAATCCGCAAATGAGCATGTACTCTATCTGATGAACAAAGGGACAGAAGTTAATTTAGCAAAAGAAGTATTAGAGAAATGTGCTGAATCTAAAATAGCAATACGACTCGGCATGCTTGTCGGTTTTCCTGGAGAAACATTTTTGGAATCTGAATCCACCCTGAATTTTCTCAAAGAAAATCTGACCATGCTTGATCAACCCTTTTTTGTTCCACCCATCAGCCGTTTTAAATTATTGCGTGATTCTATTGTAGATCAGAATCCTGAAAAATTCGGGGTTAAAATACTACCTCATCCTGATGATGAAGATTTGGAGCGTGAACAGCATTATTTGTCGGAAGGGGGGATGACTATGGCTGAAGCTGAAATGCAGTATAGAAGGTTTGTTGATTATTTTACAAAGAGCTTCAACGCCTATAAGCAAATGCCTGACAACAAGTCTCACAGTTATTTATATAAATGCTTTAACGATGCTGAAATAATTTTGAGAGATCTTGATTCGCAGCAAGAAGAATCAGCGAGTAATTTTATTGATCTGGTCAAACATTTGCCTGAAGCAATCAAGATTTTCCCTCATGTTCTTCTGATTGATGCTTGTTTTGACCTTGATATTTTATCCGGCAATATCGAATGGTTAAATAATGAATGTGTATTTGGTAGACTTCGAGCACACAAATCGTATTACAATGTATGGAAGGACATTACATATTCAGATGTTGAAAGGCTAATTAACAGAAGTGATAGAAAATATATTTTTAATGTACTGACTCAGCAGGCTTTTGAAATTGGAGAAGAGGCTTATTTGATACTTTGTAATTATAATAAATTCAAAACCTGGGAAGATTTTCAAGCCCATTTTCTGATGCAATATGACAGTTTATTACAAGAAGGGACTTTAAGGGATTTCTTTTCGAGCCTTGTTGAAGGAAAGTTAATATATATGGAATGAATCAACTGCTGATCAATGGCATTTGTCAAGGCGCTGCATACGGTTTGATTGCCGCCGGATTTGGATTGATCATAGCCACTTCCGGTGTTTTTCATATCGCTCATGCAAGTGTTTGCGCATTTAGTGCTTATGCTTTCTGTTTTTTTCTTAACTCTATTTCAAACAATGTTTTCCTTGCCGCCTTTTTTGCACTATTGGTTTCATCAGTACTTGGAATAATCATTGAAGCAACAGTGTATTCCACGCTCCGAAAAAAACGATCTCATGATTCTGTGTTATTGCTTGCCTCGATAGCAACATTGGTCATATTGACAAACATTCTTAGTTTCTCTTTCGGCGAAAAACCAAAATCACTTTTTTTTGGTGAAATCCCAAAATTCTATTTTAGAGATGCTTTTATTTCCTATGCCCAGATCACACAGATTTTAGTATTTATCATCATTGGATTGCTTTTCTATTTGTTCATTAAACGGACCCGCTTCGGCATTTTGGCATCCGCGATTTCACAAAATCCAGCCTTGGCTTCCATATTAGGCATTAGAATCGAGAGAATACGATTGTTGTCCATTGCGATTGGATCCGCCATGGGAGGGGCAGGATTCATATTGCTTGTGTCAGAAACAGGGGTAGATCCCAACAGGGGAATGAATTCTACCGTTATTGCAGCAGTTTCATGTATTATTGTCGGAGCGAACCGGTTCATTGCACCATTGGGGAGCGCTCTGCTCCTTGGAATATTAACCAGTGTCCTTGTTTTTTTTATACCGGCCATTTGGATTTCCACTTTGATCTATGCCTTATTGGTGATCCTCTTGGTAATTAAGCCCGAGGGAATTTTAATTAAAAAGGGGCGATTTGAGGAGAAATGAATTACCTGTTCGACATATTATTGAGAATCGCACTCTACACGCTTATAGGGTTTGGCGCCAATATTCTCGTGTTTAACTGTGGCTTCCTAATATTGAATATCGGAGCAACTGTTGGATTGGCTGCTTATATCACAGCAATATTGATGACAAAGTTATCAATCGACTTTACCTTGATATTAATGATCTCGATGGCCTCCAGTATGCTGATCTCCTTTTTGTTATTCAGACCGATACTGAATCTTCAGGGAGATCGCTTTTCAATTGCGAGTCTGGGAATTCAAATGGTGATAATTTCGATTCTGAACAATTTAGATGGACTGACAAATGGTGCAAAAGGCTTAAAAATTAAAACATTCGCCTCAGTATGGAGTTGGAATATTAATACAAAATTCGAATTGCTTCCGATAACCCTAGTCCTCTGTCTGGCAACCTATTATTTCATTCTCTGGATTCAATCCATCCCCTATGGACGTGCGTTGCAAGGCATAAGAGATGAAGTCTTTACCGCGAAGTCTTTGGGGAAAAACCCAGTTTATTTCAACTCCTTAGCAATCATGATATCTGCCGGTTTATTGGGTCTGGGCGGTTCATTATATTGTATATATAGCCGGTATCTTGACCCTACAGCATTTGGACTTGATTACTCAATAAAAGTTCTTTCCATTATTATTCTCGGGGGATTGGGCAATGTAAAAAATATATTTTCGGGCGCAATTATTATTGTAATAATTCCGGAGTTAATCCGGGTGGCAGGATTCTCCAAAGCTGACGCAACAGCATTGGAAAATGTCCTTTTTGGTATTATTTTACTGGTCATCTTGATAGGGAGGCCTATCAAACTTAATGAGATTCTTACTCAAAAGCAGCAACTATAATGCAATTATCATTGCTTAATATTTCAAAACAGTTTGATGAAACCATGATTCTTCAAAATCTCTCTTTTCATTTTTCTCCAGGGACCATAAGCACTATCATTGGGGACAACGGTTCAGGAAAGACAACGCTTTTGAATATCATTGGAGGCTATGACAAGCCTGACCATGGGACTGTTCTATTGGATAATTGCGATATTACGGGATTATCTCCTGTTAAAATTGCAAGACTTGGAGTAGGACGCTTGTTTCAAAAACCAATGCTATTTCAGAGTTTATCGGCCTTAAACAACATCATTCTTGGGTTCCGTGAACAATTGGGTGAAAATCCAATAAATAACCTTTTTTCTCCAAAAAAGGTGAAGGATCAGGAAGAAATTTTTCGGAACTTAGCTTCTGAACAGTTGAGGGAAATTGGATTTGAAGATGATCAGGAGAAGTTCCCTTCAATGCTTTCCTTTGGAGAGTGCAAACTCATTGCAGTTGCAGCAATGTTGGTGAGTAACCCTTCGGTTTTGCTCATTGATGAACCCTCCGCAGGGCTAAGCAAAGAGAACATTGATAAATTTTCAAGGATTATTCAGGGAAATAAAAAATCAGGAAAGACCATTATTTTAATTGAACACAATCTGTCGTTTATTCAAAATATCAGTGATTCGATTTTGCAGTTAAAGAATGGACAATTTGAACCGTTAAGAGTTAATTGAGAAATCATTTTGTAATCGGACCCTTGAATGTTGTCTGTAATCGATCTTTCAGTTCAATTTAATGGCAAGCAAACGCTTAATAAAATCACTTTTCATGTGAGCAATCATGACCTGGTGATTTTCAGCGGAAAAAATGGTTGCGGGAAATCCACACTGATAAAGGCTCTGATGGGGTTGGTGATACCCAATTCAGGCACTATCACATTGGATAACACGTCGATATTGGGAATGACTCCCTTTCATATCCGCGAACATGGATTAAGATATTTGCCGCAAACTGCCCCGGTTTTTCCCGACTTGACTGTCAAACAAAATCTAGGAATATCACAATTTGCCACGGATGATTCTCTGGAAGGCTGGGATGATATTTATCGTGCTTTCAATTTTGAGTCGATGCTTTCCGGTTTTATAAATAAAAAGGCCGGTCTCTTATCAAAAGGTCAGCGACAACTGCTTGCACTTGCCATGACATTCAGGAAATATGCAAAAGTGTTCCTGCTGGACGAACCCTTTGCCCCTTTATCGATCGAAATCAAAGAGGCGCTTGGAAATAAAATGAAGGAGATTGCTCAGAAAGTGAATACAGGTTACCTGATTGTAGAACATGAAAAAGGGGTGACTAAAAAAATTGGGAATAAATTTTATGATTTAATCATTGAAAACGATGGCAGCGTGTTGAAAGAATCATATTCAAATGTGTAAAACTACAATATAAAGACATAAAATCGAAAATATGAAAACGATGAAACCTAAAATTACACTCCTATTAATTGGGGTGTTGCTTTTTGCGCTCTTGATGATTGTTGTGATCATACAATCGAAAAGAGGAACGGGTAAAACACTATCAATCGGGGCGGATATTACCCTGACCGGAAAATTTGGATATTTTGGCCAACAATTTCAAAAAGGGTTAAAGTTGGCTGAAACAGAATTTGGAAACAAAGAGGGGGAGGTACCGGTTAAAATCCTCATTCAGGACAACCGGCATAATGCAGGTGAAGCAAACTCCATTTTTGAGAAATTCACTAATGTGGACAGCGTTTGTGCCATAACTACCTTGTATTCTCCGATGAGCAATGCCTTAAAAGACCTTGCAGTTCAGCACAGGATACCACTTGTCACGACATACACTACTGCGAAGAATATCACAAATGAATGGACATTCCGGGATTTTCCGACCATGGATATGCAAATCCCCAAACTGATTCAACTCCTTTATAATGATTTGGGTAAACGAACAGCCAGTTGCATCCTTTTTCAATCCGACTTTGGGCATGATGGAAGGGATATATTCGATAGTCTATTCGCATTAAAGGGAGGAAGGATTTTGCAAAACGAAGAGGTCCCTATGGAGGGATCGGAAGAGATCATTCAGAATGTGGTTGCCAAGGTAACAGCCAATAAACCTGAATGTGTCTTCCTGGTACTCAGTGCAAATACATTGGGTGTAGCAGTGAAAAAACTGCGAGAGAGTAATTATCACGGAGAAATTGCTTCAGTTGTGATGTTCGACTCCCCGGAAGTTCACGAAATTGCCGGAAAATATGCCGAAGGGGTCTATTTTTCGGGAATTCCCATTGACTTTTCGCATCAGGATGCAAAAAAATTAATCGCTGCATGTAAATCAAACTACGGGGAGATGCCTGACTATATGGTTGTGTATGGTTACACTATGGGGAAATACATGATTGCCGTAGCGAGGGAATCAAAGGGAAATCGTGAATTGTTTAAAACTGGAATGAAGAAGCTTGATATCCCCAGCCTCCGCGGCCGTCTCCTGGTGAACCCCGATAATAGTATCCTCAGCCCGGTAGGATTATACAGAGCAGAAAAGTCAGGGAACAAGCCCATTGGGCTAAAAATAAAATAGGTTATGGATGGGAAATATTTAAAAGAAGGATTTAAACAATTGTTTGTGCACTATGCTTATTTTAAGCTAACAACGAAAGCCGGTAAGGGAGAATTGAAAGGCATCGTAAAGTCTCAAGATGAGAATCATGAATTTACTGAAATCTGTGAATATGTTCCAGATGTAATAACTCTTTCAAATGGTGAAGATGAGGCTGGTCCCTATCATTTGGTTATATACAATTGGAAAACCAACAATGATTTCATGATGAATTTTGACACGACAATCACGGCAATGTCAGAAAACCTTCATGAATTTGGATTGATTGTTGTATTCGGAAATTATTCTTGCCTAAATTGTCAAGAAAATAAATTGACCAATCCACCATCTGAGATTGCACAGAATGTAACAAGCAAGAAGTTCGGTAGCCTTTCACTTGACCTTGTATTTGCAAAAGAAACAAGTGATGAAGGTGATGAGCGCGGGTTCTTTCTGACATTTTCTGTTAACAATCGCATTGGAGGTTCCAAACAGGAGGCGTTATTAAAAATTGAAGAATTAATTGAACAAACAAGCCGGGATGATAAACATATCGATAACCTTAGCAAACTTACAAAAGAAAATAAATCAGAGGAGTATAAAAAGGTGCTAAGTCAGCACTTATTTGGAAATATTGCGGAAGATAAAACTAAAATTGGATTAATTGAGAGGATGTCAGAAGCACTTGCTTTGCTGACCCAACATGAGGATGAAGAACTGAACTGGATTGAATTCTGGGTGGCATATGAAAGTATCAGTAAGATAATTGAACAAAAAAGAATAACTCCAAGGGATGAGAGTGAGGAGTTTCCAATATATGGTTTCTCCTTTGATCTTAATGAACCCGTAAACCAGAACTCAAAAAAGATGACATTGCCGCGTAAGTGGTTAAATATAATTCTTAAAGACAATGATAATTTTAAACCTAAGGCAGTTCATGATTGGTTTATGGAATATCGCCAAATTGGGGACGATAAAATTGACTATGTCGAATCATTGACCCTATATACAACAGATGAAAAAAACGCGGAACGTGCCATCTATGCGAGTGCTAATTCTACCAAAAATCACAAACGGTTTGAATTGCTCTCTTGGGACAAATCTGGTTCCGGGCAATTATGGGGAATTCAATTGGCTAATGTTCTAAATGATTTAAGCAAAAAAGAAGAAAGAAATGCTCCCATTCCATGGCCTTATGAAAAGGAGGACATAGCAGTCATTGAAGGGCAAAGCAGGAAACACACTTCAAGTATAAATTCCTTTCAAATTACCAAAATATTTGAAAAAGAAAATAGTATAATAAATGAAAATCAAAAGTATGTACCAACCCAAGGATGGTTTAGAATTAATTTATATAGTTTGTTTCTACTCTTCACCCTTGGCAACAAAGTCCAAAAGGCAAATGCAAATACTTTCGAGTGGATTTCTCATCTGTTAGTACAACTAAAAAAAAGGGATCCGGAATTATCTGAAAAAGTTAATTTATTAATCCGAAACTCTTCAACAGATCATGTCAGAATCCCTATAAACTCATTATGTTGGATTGCTCCGCCTATAAACACTTCAGGTAAGAATGATGAGCAGTCATGGTTGGGTTCAGGCCTGATTTTAAGTTCTCATATTTTAAGACCGGATACAGTGAAGGAATCACAATCTCTTTTGCGTACACTTCTCACTACCCAGAGAAATGCAGAGGTTGCATTAAAAGATGAAAAAAAAGGTGAAAAAATAGGTGAATTAGACGGTCTAAGAAAGGCAGATACATATTTTAATCAGGAAGTAATTGAACATATTCATTTTCTTAACGAATACACGCACCCATTTAAAAAGGTATTTTCAGTTGAATGTCAAAATCGGGGGAAATGTAAAAGCAATCCTGTTGAAAAGACTTCTGCTGAAATAGTTTCACAGGATAAAAGTCACATCGGGAGCATTAAGCTAAGGTGTTCAGAATTAGAAGAGCCCGACCTCAACGAACTTTGCAGCAAATTTCTCACCATTAATATTGGTGAAATTTATAATCTCTTTTATGAACAATGGATACTTTGGGGAAGTACAGAAGAATGGTTTAGATACTCACAACTTGATAAGGAAACGTCAGTTTTTAAGTTTATTAAAGAAAGCCATTCTAGATTTATTAGAGGTGGTGTTTTAATAAAACTATTGAAAGATAAAGCGATATATGAAATAGATAAGATTAAAGAATTTGCTAATGAAATTAAAAAAGCAGAAGAAAATGCAATCAACAGGTTCCAATTCGATCCAGATGAAGATTTAATTAATTTACAGTGGAAATCGTCTGACAGGAAAGATTTTCAAACACATAGGCAATGGTTTGTGAAAATGTTGTCGGCCTCTATTATGAATGCAATGACATATCGTGATGAAAATGAAAATTGTAAAATTACTGTAGAAAGACAAAATTCCAACTTCATTTTCACTCTGATTTATCCAATTGCTGCTACTTTTCAAAATGAAGTACTGGAAACGAAAGAGAGAGTTATAAACACAAAGAAGATTCTGGAGTCGGGCGCTTTGGTCTTCAACGTTTCTAATCTATCTGATAAGACAACATTCTGTTTTGAAAAATCCGAAAAGAGTAAATGGAAGACGCTTTTTACCATCCCATACGAATCAATAGCAGAGGTTTGTTAGACAATGGGAAAACAAAAGCATATAATTATTATTGACGATTCTCCACGAGAATTATTTAAAGTGGCTCAGTCTGCAATTATTATAAAGCCATCCAATTACAAAATAATCTTGCTATTAGTTACAAAAAACACGTATTTCAAGAAACTAGATGTTAAGAATTCACCATTAGATACTGGTGAAGTAAAGTTTGATCTATCAAAAAAAATAGACTGTATCGATAGATTAATAAAAACTTTGGGAAAAATCGAGGGAGATAAAATAATAATCTCAAACATACGATTTGAGGATATCCTGGAAAACATAGATGATTATAAAAATTCTGAGTTATTTAAGTTTTACGCTGAGTTAACACTGGATGATAATTATTATAATCTGGTTTTTCTACATTATACTTCTCATAATGTTCTATTTAATGATGTTCAGACAGCAATTGAAAATTCATCTGCCAAACCTAATAAAATAGCATACTATCAAAAACGATATGATGATTTTATAATTGATAACCATTCCCCTGCAGATCGATTGGATTTAATGATAAATGCTTTTAGTTCTTATTATAACAAAATATTTGAGATTGATAATCTGAATTTCCCGTTTTGTATTTTATACTCTGTTTTAGAATTGCTTCCGACAACCACATTAAATGAAAATCAAAAGAAAGAATGTTTAAATCTAATACCGGAAGAACATTTTAATAAAAAACTTGAATTAGTCGGTTTTCTTTGGGATAGAGGTGATAAGATATACCAATCACTCAAGAATAAGTTTCATTTCAATAATGCGAACACGAATGTAAATTTCACTTTAGAGCAAATCATACCTTGTCTGTATAGGAGAAAAATCCTTATTCTTGGCAATAAGGCATTAGCTTTACTATTTGAAAAATATCTTGAAATAATATTTGGAAGTTCAGATTGTCACCAATCATTTAAATATGAAGAGATTGTGCCTGAGGAATATATTTGTAAAAAATATGATATTATTCTACTTTTTTTTACAAAGAACATCTTTGCTGGCATGGCTAAGGTTAAAGAGATTAAAACTAGAATGGATAAATTCTATGAAAAGAATATTGAACCAATTATTCCAATATGTTTCCCGCCAATAATATTTTGCCCTGTCGATCAGAACGCTGCAAAAGAGACCTCATGGATTCATGTTGGACTGAAAAATTACGATCAGCAGATTAGAGTAATGCCTTACTCACCGACGAATTATTTCAATAATCTTTTCGAGGAAATATATAACTCCCTGGTTGATAGAATTGCCTATCGTTTAAGATTGCCAAAATATTTTGGAGATCAGCATCTTCGCAAATGGCTTAAACAATTCCAAGTACCAGAAAATAATTTTGAAGATGTTGGCTTGATTTTACGAATAATGGAGCATTTTCGATATTATACTGTCAATAATATTATTGATCTATTTGATTGTTTATTGAAGCGAGAAGCACCATTAGATAAGTTCAAGGATGGAAGATTAGAATTCTTTAGTAAGAAAGATGTCTTAATCTCTAATATTTGGTTTTCATATCTTGGAAGAGCAAATAAATCAGGTCCGGCAACATTGCCTTTGATTGCTAAAACAGAATGGCTGAAGATGCTTCTTGCCCAACTTGAAGAACTTTACCTCCATTCCAACCAGCATAAAAAGAAAGAGGGAAAAAAGAATAAACAACCCAAATTTATTAATGTAGATGAATTATCCAAGGAGCTTTTTAATTACTTCAAAGAGAAAAATTCTGAAATCCTTTCTCTTGTCTTTGTCGATGATTGTATAATGAGTGGGGGGCAATTAACAGACTACTTTGTTGATTTTGTCGAGAATTACTTAAAATATGCACTCCTACTATCTAAAAACAATGCACCAGAAGAGAAAGATGGATTATTAGAAAATGTACTAGAGAAGAAAGATAAATTATTAAAAAATGCCGTTGTTGATATTCAAAGACTGAAATACTACGCTATTTATGCTATTGGGGTCGAGAATCCATTTATTGAGAAACTATTGAATACTGGTGAACCCATGGTAAATTTAAGGATGGAAATCAATGAATTTGATATAACTCACCGTGCCGGTAATGTTATAATTGAAATTAAGAAACAATTTAAACCTGACGACAAAAATGAATATGAATTTCCCCTTCAGATTGAAGTAAATATCGACACATACATAGCCGATTATACAAAAGGGATCATGAATATCTTTACAAAGGAGGAACCTAATCATATTTGGAAAGTTCTCAATAAATATTATCCAGTAGTTCAACCAAGGGAGAAAGAGCATTGGGTTCAGTTTTCTCCTTTTGGATGGAAGGCCAATGGTGGATTGACAGCAACCTATGCAAATTGCCAGGGAAATACACTACCAATAATCTGGGGCGAAGGTGTGTATAATGGAAAAGCTTGGGTGCCATTGTACATTAGACACTTTAATCCATGGAGTTTAGGTAATGCAAAATTGAAAACGGTTTTAGAAAACATAAGTGCAATATTCAAGGACAAACAAGATATTTCTGAAGAAGATAAAAAAAGAATTTTAGCTTATACTTTGTTAAGGAGAACAGATTTTTTTGAGAAAAAAGATGGTTACAAGAAAAGTATTGGGGGAAATGAATACCTTAAAGTACTGCAAGAAATCAAAGAGTTACTAAAAAACGAAAATTTTATCCTTCCTGATGGAGTTGAAACAGAAATTGCTGGAATACTCGAAAAAATTGCAAAATGGGATAATAATTTCCATCCCGTAGAAGCAGAAGTGATAAAACTTCAATTTATTGTAGACATGTTGACTTCGGACAATGAAAAGATAGCAGGCCTAATTAATTATTCGTCTGTTTATCATAAAAAGTAATTCGGCCCCAATTGTATCATCAAATTCAAATTCATTGATCATTGATAAAAAGATTCGATTCCTGTTATGTCTGAGTAGAAATTCTTGAAAAATATCATAAGCTAGTTCTTCGTTTACCTGAAATTTGATTTTTTGATTCAGTCCGTCCACTGTAATATTTCCAAACTTGAACCATGATAAAAATGAATACTTTACAGGAGGTTTGATGAGTTTACGCTCTAAGTATTCTAGTTCTTGGTATGCCCTATCTTTCTTCTTTTTATCTTGTTGCACATAAATGCTATCCCATTTTTTTAGCCAGGCTCGAATAGTATCAACTTCTTCACTATTTTCCCTCAGATAAATAGCTTGATCAATCATTGAAAACGGTGAATTGATCCTTTCTTTTCGTTTATTCAAAAAATATAGTGCAAAAAACGGAAGAGGCAAGCGTTCATGTTTACTTAATGAATTGAGAAATTTGCTTGGAAATGATCCTCTTCGTGCAACGACTCTATTTTGAATTTTCTTTTCTATCTCGACTCTGAAATCATTTTCGAGATCTTTAATTATTAATGCCCTCTGTGGAGAGGGATTATAAACTAATTTTGATTTATTATTATCAAGAAGAGTTAAACTTTGATTAATTGCAGCAAGGAAGATTACGTCTAAGTATAATGCAGATTGAGGGACATTTTTTAACATCGAAGGTTTGAACTTATCCTTAAATAGATCATACAGATTTTCATCAAAAGATAAAATGTAATCGTATGCGTCTCTGGATTTATTTAAAAGAGGTTTTTTTACAATTTCATGTCTCTCAACAATATCAAAATCTTTGGTAATCCATTTTTCCAAAACCGAATCCAAAAATACTGATGGCTTTGATGCTTCAGTAGCTAAGTAAGCATTATTATTTAATTTACTAACAGTTAATAGCGTTAAATCTTCTATAATATTAGATATTGCTTTATTGCACGCCGATTTATATTGTTCGTCTGTGAAATCAATTGTATTAATGAATTTATTTTTATAGTCCGCTAATCCAAACTTCTCAATTTTACTAATAATTTTCATGGTGTTTTCGAGCGAGTCCTCTCGCTCAAATATTGAGATACTTATTGAATCTGAAAAGAGAATATTTTCTATAAATTGAAGAAATGCAATAAAATCAATTTTTTTAATTGGTTGTGATGATGTAGAATCCAAAACTTTAAAGACTCTATTTAATCCTGTGTTGTCAATTAATTTTTTCATCCTTTATTGCAATAATCCAATTTATTTAATTAACGGACCTTTTGTGAACTCCTTTCAATGCACCTTCACAAACCAATCCCTGAGCACTTTATTCACAACCTTCTGCGAATTATCTTATCCAATCATCAATATGAAGACAAATGATCAAGCCATTAACCTCTACTAAATTCCTACACCTATATGCTATATTTTGGTTATAAGGTATTCCGCTGTGCCATATATTCTACAGCGATAGGATTCTTTAAATACTGATGAATTTTGAAGGTATTCTTTGCAACAACCATCGCTTCTTTTGTCAGACTCTCTGTATAATGTTCATAACCATTGGTTTTTACATTTTGTAGTACAATAAAATGAGCCGTATGTAAGCAGTAATTAACAATGGACGATTTTTGGCAAATAAGATTCCCTACTTTGCTGCATAAAATTACTAAGGTTTATTTACGGTTTAACATCACTTATATTTTTATCCTAATCAGATTACAAACTACACCCATTCAGCTCTTTGTCTGATTAAAGATTGTTTTTCTGTTTTCCAGTCGATAACTTTTCCCTGTTAATTTGATTACTTCCGAGTGGTATAATAGCCGATCCAATAGTGCAGCAGCCAACACTTCATCATTCAATAAATGAGCCCATTCCTTTGGATTTTTATTCGTTGTAATAATAAATGACGACCGTTCGAACATTTGGTTTATAAGCTGAAAGAGCCCGACAGCGATCTCTTTTTCAAGCGGGAACATCATGATATCATCGATTACGAGTAACTGGGCTTTCAGTAGTCGTTTATATTCTGCTCCTGCAATTGCAGTGACCTCTTTCATCCGGATCACATGAACGATTTGATCAATGCTGCGAAACAGGGCACGATACCCATTTTTCAAGGCATCATAGCAAAGGCCGGCCGCGATATATGTTTTTCCGGTCTAATGTAAAATTTTACATTATTGTGGTTATGTAAACCCAAGGATAATGTAAAGTGGGATTGTACCTTTGTTCCAGAAAGGTTGATAATACTACAATGGCCATCAAAACCACTTTACATTATAACGCGACTTTTAGTTGAAGCTTTTCAGCCACTCCAACAAATTATCGTTCTTCATCCAAGAAGGTGTTTACTTTTTAATAATACCCACATATGCTTTCTCGATGGCCTCCCTTTTCTGTTTTGAATCAACTCTTGCATATATTTCAGTGGTTGTAACTGACTCATGGCCTAAAAAATCTCTTATATACACCAAATTAACGCCTGCCTGAAGAAGATGCATAGCTTTTGAATGACGCAAAGAATGACAACTGATCTTATCAGGAATAAGTCCGGTATCCTTTTGTTTTGCCATATAGACGTACTTTAGCAATATACTATTTACACCGGCCCTGGTCAATTTCTCTTTACGGCTGTTGTAAAATAAGGGATCATTTCCCGAATGGATCTCAAGAAGGCCATTCTCTTTCATATAACCCTTAAGATGCACTATTTCCTGGTCCATCAAAGGCACGATCCTGGCTTTGTTCCCTTTGCCAACTATCTTTATTGTAAAGGGTTTACTCAAGCGAATGGAAGATGGTTCCAGATCGATAATCTCCTGCACCCTTGCCGCACAGTCATACATGAGAGCTAACATGGCAAGGTCCCGTCTGCCTTTATACGTTGAAGTGTTTGGCTGTGCGAGTAAGAGTTTGATACCGTCAACTGAGAGGTAATTGATCGTATCTTTTTTAGATTTCTTTTCCTTCAGTGATAGTATTCTCTGCCATTCGCTGAGGTTCTCCGGAAGTTGATATTGAAGAAAACGGAAGAAAGAATGCAATGCGGCAAGTCTGACATTGCGTGTGGCAGCAGAACATTTTCGATCTGATTGAAGCCAATCCAAGAATTCAACAACTCGTTCTTTGGTGATATCCTGAAGTTCCATTTTACTGACTTTTATATTTTTTTGCGATTCCAGAAAAGAGATCAATAAAATGAAAGTGAACTTATATGAGGATATCGTGTTGTAACTCATACCACGTTCACCTGGAAGGTATTTAGACAAGAAGTATGTCAATTGCCTTGAAAAATCAGTTGGTTTCATCGTTCTCTGTATTTGCGTCAATAACTGGGAATACGCTTGAACAGATGTCCGATGACTTTTTGAGAAGTTCCGGATACATCTCAGAAGTTAACCGAACATAGCTGTCGGTTGCATCAAGAGACTGGTGTCCCAAGTAGGTTGATAATATCGGTAAAGAGTAATATAAGTCCAGCCCTGACGTAGACATTGTTGCAAGCGAATGCACACTGAAGGTATGTCTGAGATCGTGCATGCGAGGACCAACGCCTCTGCCACCATGGGATATATTCGCCTTGTAAATAATTCTCCTGAACCATTTATAAGCTGTGTAATTTGAAAGAGGTGAACCATTTGTTCTTACAAAAAATCTATTCTCTTTCCCAATAGGAACTTTCAGTTTTCTATGGTTCATGTACTCATTACATGCATCTGATATCGACTCCGAAAAAGGAACCATCCTCTCCTTCCCGTTTTTACATTGCCTTAAAACAAGGTATCTTTCCTTAAGATTGATATCGTTGCACGTAAGATTAAGTGCCTCGCTGATTCTTATTCCAGTGGCATAGAGTAATCTAAACAACACCGGCATGGCAATTAGGGATGAATCATAATGTCTGGGAACACATTTCAATGTGTCACAGGTCGTGAAGATCGTTTGGATTTCATCCTGTGAAAAAATGTATGGGGTGAAAGTGCTTTTGTTCTGAGGCAGTTTGGGGAGGTATGATTTAAAACCCAGATCACATAAAAATTGGGAGAATTGACGAATGTGCTGTATTCTATTATACTTGGTTTTATCTGATTCATTCGGTCTTTTCGTACACAATTCATCAATAAATTCCTTGGTTACTTCTATCTCTGACAGATTTTGTGCAATAGCTAATTTATCAAACATAGAGAAAGCATGACCAACATCAGAGTATTTATAACCCAGGCTTTTTTTTAAATCGATAAATTGATCCATATAAGGCCCAAACACACTATAAAACAGCCTATTCATAATAAAACCCTCCTTTCTGTTCGTAGAAGGATAATGGAACCGGCGGTACATCAAGGGCACATTTCCTTAAAGAATTTAAATCGATCCGTAAATAGTACATGGATGATTCCAGCTTTCTGTGACCCAATGCTTCTGATATTACAGGCAATGGAACGTTCTCTTTCAATAGGGCGCTGGCAAAGGAATGTCTGAGAGAATGGGGACCGTGTTTCCTGTTGGCAATGTTTATTCCTGCCAGAGTCATATTTCTGCGTACTAAATTTCCTATATCATGGGTATGCATCCTTTCATATGGTGGCTGCAAGTGAAGAAAACAGTGACAGTCCTCGGAAACAGGTCGACCATACTTGAGATAATTTATTATTGCATTACCAATCTCGGGTAAAAGTGGAAGTTCTGTGGCTTTCCCAGTCTTATACTGATTAAATGTAATGATATTGTGTTCCCAAATGATATGCTCAAATTTAAGTTCACATATATCAGATGCTCTAAGTCCCAATTTTGTTGCCAACAATATAATTGCATAGTCACGTTTACCCTTCGGACTTCCTCTGTCCACCGCCTTTAAAAGGGTATCTATTTCTTCATCAGTAAATGAAGATGGTAGTTTCGGCTGGTCTTTATAATTATCCCTGGGGATTATCCGCGAGTAGTCAACCTGTAGAATTTGTTGATCGTACAAATGACGGAAGAAGAGTCTGAACAAGCCCAAAGCAACATGTTTTTTAGCAGGAAAACCCGGTTCCATTCTTTCAATGTAAGATAGGATTTCAGAAGCTGTGATATCGGTTATCTGTTTTCGTAAATTGTTGGTGTAACAGTAAAATGGATACAAGTAAATAATGTACGATTGGATCGTTTTATCCGATAGCATTAAGGCTTTTCCCCTATACTGAATAAAATCTAAAATGATTTGTCCGAAAGAACCTGTAAACACCTTGGGGTGATGTTTTCTTGGACCCATCCATAAACGACCTGTTTTTTGGAACTCTGAGAGGACTTCGATTACATTGACTAAATCTTTCTCCTTCCGATTAAGTTTATCGTAATCAAAATTGCCTAATGCTGATATCAGGAAGGCCTGTTCCACTTGTGAATCGTAGTATTTGATCTGATTTTGCAACATAAAATACTTTACTTGCTGCCATTTGCTACGGTATCGGGCAATTGTTCCATCACTGCGATGAATGTCTCTCATATAGTCGAACATCGCATTGGTAAGACTGTCGATTTCTTGTCTTTGGTTTTCCATTACTTCAATTATTTGATTGTACGGCAATAGTGCCAATTGTAAAACAAAAAAATAATGTAAAGTAATATTGGACTTATTTGGGATTTTTTGTAAAGTAATCGCTGTATTTCACGCTTCACTTTACATTATCCTTGGGTTTACATAACCGGTTCCGCTGGGGCCGGTGAGCATCAAGTTGAAGTGCTGGTCCAGCCAAAGCAGTTCGCGCAGCTGACGAAGCTGCTGGATGGATATCCCATTGATAAATGACGGATTGTATTCATCCAGGTCATGCTGCAAAGGAAGTTTAGCCGCTTTCATACGCTTCACCAGCTCACAGGCACTTCGGTATTTGGCTTCTTTATCCAGCATACTGAGGGAGTACTCAAGATAACTGATCTTGGTTTTCTGGGCCGATTCTAAAAGAGGTTCTATGCCACTTATCAAGCCATGAAGTTTCAGATCACGGGCTTGGTCTTTAAACATTTCCAGTCGTTCCATAGCCTACTGAATGATGGTTTGATAATCATTAATATCACTCACCTGGGGCTCGTATTGCATCATAAACGAAGCATCCCCAACAGGCATCAGGATATTGACTTGGGTTAAATCAACAGCCGGGGTCGCATTAATTTGATGGTATGAACGGAGAACATCACAAAATTCAGTGGCGGAGTAAAGCCTGTGCTTTAAGCAATACTCCAGGGCTTTCAATACCAGGCAAGGATCACTCACCTGGGTTTCTTTACGGATCAATAGCAGCTGATCCCGAACATACCTGGGTTTTTCTTTTCGGATATGCTCCAGGAACAAAGTAGCCAGGGATGGATTAGTAAACAAGGAGCTCACTTCTTCGATCAGATGTTGTACTTTTTGAGAAGTATCTCTGAGGTGTTGGGTATTACGGATCGTTCGTCCTTTACCATATGCAATGGGATGCCTGGCGATTAACCGTAAGTCTTGATTATAGATTTCAAGGGAACCTTCTTTCACTTTGACCTGCACCAGCGTTTCAGGGTCACGGTAAGTACCCAAAGGAACAGTATATTGATTGCCCTTAAAACTGATTACGTTGTCTTTTCTGACATGGTAGAAGTACTGAGATTCGGTCAACGGGATAAACTCTGTAAAAGGAACCAGAAAGGCTTTTTCGATCAACCATTCCTGGCAGGGGATTCTTCGTATGGTGGCATGTTCTTTGGCATTAGCGGTTCGGTTAAGCCAGCTGAGCGATTGTTCATTCAATATCTCGATGGTTGTAAACAACCTTCCACGAAGAAAGTTTTGTTTTACGTATTTGACCACATTCTCGACTTTGCCTTTACTTTCGGGATCTGCTTTACGACAAAAATGAAGCTTGAACTTTCGCTGTTGCACATACCGGTTAAATTCTTCAGTAAGTAACAGATCTCCATGATTTTCATCCATGAGCAAAGTACAGTCCTGATCAAAGACCACTTCTTCGCTTATCCCTTCGTAGAAAGAAAAGCCCAGGTCCATGGATTCAACGACAAAACTGGTAGTGATTGGATTAAGGGTAAATCGAACATATTTTTGACGGCTTCTGGCAAGGACCATCGTCATAAAGTATACTCGCTTACGGCTTCCATCAGGTTCTCTCAGCACATACTGCCCGAAGTCAACCTGTGCCTGCTGCCCGTAAGGAAGCTGTTCCACCTGTTGATATTGCCTTGGGTGGCCTTGAACCTTCGGAATGTTATATCGTTTCCTGATGTAGTTTACAAAATTGAATACCGTTTTCGATGCCACCTGGAATATGTCAGGATAGGTTTCTTTCAACCAATCATCCACTTGAGCCGCCGAACAATCTGGACAACCTTCTAACCGCTCTTTGATAAACAGTTCATAGGGTTTCAGCTTCTTTTGCCTGTGTTGAAGCTTAAGGAGCATTTTTTCAAATACTTCCGGGCTCATTCGAAGGTACTTTCTAACCGTCTTGGGGTCTTTGCCAGTTTCCCTGCTGATTTGGGATACCTTGTACTTTTTATCGAAAAGTTCTTTAACTTTGTAATACATGGTTTGTCTTTTAAACTGTGTCGTCATGAGCCTTTTGCTTTTTTGGTTCGCACCTTAAAGTTAAAAAGGCTTTGACGTATTATGCGACAAACCAGGGATTCTTATTTACGAAAAAACAGGGATTGTTATTTACCGTTTACAAAGGGCTTAATATCGATCATCCAAACATGGTTTGGGAATCAGCCTACTATAGTCCAGAATAGTCATACATACCGATATTATTTTACTTATTTGAACTATCATTCCAGGATCCAGGCTATGATTTATTGCAATTTCTATAAAAGAATTAAAACGTTAAACTTTTCTTCAGTCGAGAATTTTCATCTAATGCTAGACATTTTTTTATCAACTCAAACTCATCAACTAGTATTGGAGCGTTTTCAGTAACACTTTTTATTAAGCAAAATGATAGATATAATAAAAGATAAGAAATAAAAAATGAATAATCCAACATTTCCGAGTTTATCTTCCTTGAGGTGTCTTTGTAATCATTAAAACAAGCAAAAGTTAGATCTGTTCTTCTACTATAAAGATCGATAAGAATAGGCCAATAATTATTTTTGTAGTGAATTAAATTACGTTGTAAGGAAAAATCAGAAGGGTTGATGTGCTGCAAACAACTTATTAATTCATCATCCCAAACCGAAACCTCAGAAGTTCTAAGAACTCGCATAAAAATCTCCCAATAATGAAGATGCCCTAAATCTTCAGTAAGTAAAAACTTCATTAAAGGAGGAGGTTGATATCCTTTTTTTAACTGTTTGCTCGATAGTTTTCCTTCTTCTGGGAAACAATCTATCATTAGGCACTTCTTACGAGATTTAACTCTAGGAAAAGATAATCCAAGCAAACATAATAAGGATTTAAGAGCAAAGAAACTTGAATGGTATGCACTTGATATAGACCAAGATATAACACCATTTTCAACGTGCATTAATCCGGCACTATTGATGTGTGATGCCTTGTGGAATAGAAAAATCCCTTCTCTAAAAATTTCACTTCTCAAATAGCTTAATTCTTGATGAAGTAGAGTCCCTGGTTTCTTTAAAGTACTTCTTGCTAATTCTTCTATATCTGGCAAATCAGCAATTTCTTCCTGTGGGGCTTGACCAGGTGGGGATATTGTAGGAAGATAATTCAACCATTTCTTTTGAATAGTGGTCCAATCTCTGTGATCAATCTTTTTTAAATCATGTTCGAAAGCCATAACTTTTATAACCTGATTGTTTTCCTTTCTCCAGTTTGTCCAATCTCAAACATAGAAACTAATTCACTGTTTAAATCATTACCAGCTTCAATCTCTGCTCCACTTCCACTTCCTTTAGTGTGCCAAGTTGAGAAATCAAAATAATCAATCTTTTTAAAGACTTCAACCACATCTTCAACTGTAAATCCTTTATGTTCACGCAAACATATGGAAAAAAATGCAGGTAATGAGTTCATTAATGCACCAAAACCCAATGTCTGAAAGAAAATAGAATCCATTCTGTTAAATTCTTTAGGAAACACTAATCGAAGCCCTTTATAATAATTTGAGATTATACCACGCTGCTCAATCTGATTATACACTTGAAGAATTCCTTTTCCAGGGAGGATAAGTGGTGTTATTTTTCTAACAAAATTAGTTAAGGAAATCTCGCCTCGTTTTGGTGATGTTGTTATGACTATTTTAGCATAAAATGGAGAGTCTTCATCCTTTTTCAACTCAATAGCAATATTTGCAGCACTTTCTTTACCAATCTCTGCGGGAGATTTAAATGGCAAATTTTTCAATAAATCTAAATAAAGTGATGAGGGCACACCCTTTGCTTCCTGATTTATTGTTATAAATAATTGAATCTGCTTTTGTATTGATAATCCAATAAAAGCAATAACTGGTAATTCTATATCAACCTTGGAATTAAAGGCTCCAGCTAATCGATGTTGGCCATCAATAACCCACCCTGTATCTTTAGATTTATTCAAACAAAGGAATTTTTTTCCGTCCTTACTAACTACTTCTCCCTCATCAAAACTCACTAAAAGGCTTTGTGGGATGGGGTTTTTATCATCTATATACTTTGAAATTGCTCTAACCCTTGAGCCAGATAATGCTCGTTGGTAACCTTCGTCTTTATCTTCAATTTTACGGTTTATGGATATAATATCCCACAATACTTTAGCTTTCACATGAAAAAAAACTAATTTTTCATCCCCTTGTGTGAATTCACAACATGAAAACTCAATTTTTACATTTTTTTTGGTTTTTATTGACATAATTTATTTTTTAATATAAAAATTATCTGGTTTTTTTGCAACAGCTGTTTTTGGATCAGGTATGAAAATTGGTGTACCTATTTCACGAATTGGAAGTTTACCTTCTTTAAATAACTCAATTCGTTGTTCCCCAATTCTAATAAATTTTTTATACTTCTCTATCCCTATCGAGTTCCGATTATTTTTAATTGCTGCAATAAGTGTAGAACCAACTCCCGCATAAGGATCTAGTATCCAGTCACCCTCGTTTGTCAGTGCTAAAACACACCTTTCAACAAGTTCAATTGGATATTGGCAAGGATGAATAGTTTTTTCTTTATGATGAGCTTTTACATTTGGTATCTCCCATAAATCTTTATCCCACTCTTTTTTTAGTATTACCCAAACGTCGGAAGGATTTTTTCCAATGGGGTTTCCGGAAATTTGACCTTTTTTTTCTCCTTTATACGATTTTTTTCCAGGATATTTTGCTGGAATTCTCACAGAATCGAGGTTAAATGTGTAGTTCGAATTTTTAGTATACCACATTATTGTCTCATATCGGCCAGAAAATCTCAACGAGGCATGTAAACCATGTCCAAAATGCCAGATTATCCTATTCCTCAATATGAAATTAAATTTTTTAAAAATATCATGATAGAAAATATCTAAAGGAATAACTTCTTTGGATTTTGGATTTACATAGTTTCCAACTTGCCAGCAAATACTACCTTCATCATCAAGTAAATGAACTAATTTTTCAATAATAATCTCAATTTCCTTTTTATAGTTGTATAATGATTTACTCTTTTCGTACTCTTTGTCCATATTATATGGAGGAGAAGTTATGATGAGTTTGAAAGTTCTATTTCGGCTTATTAAACTATCGAGACATGATTTTGCATTTCCATGAATATAATTAACATTATTTTTATATATGTTTAATTTATCTTTATTTAGAATATTGTTTGCCATAATTTAGTCATAACAATAAATTAAACTGGATTATTTATGATTATCGACAAATGTAATAAAAAGAAACTTGATTATCGTCGACTCTTGAAAACAATTTCACCTTTGTATTTTGGGTTATCTAACTCCTGATTATCAATCATTAACTCGTTCTGATTCTACATGAACTTTCTTTCCATTAAGAGCATCGGTAGAAACTTCAATCAATTTTCATGTATTTAAAAATCAATGTCGAATCTATCATCTTTTTAACTGGTACTCAATTTTTTTAACACTTTAAAATCGTATTCATGAAATCTGTGATTCTCAAATTTAAAAGTTTTATAAAAAGGAATTGCACCTCCTCGATGTTTTTATCTTGAAAAGTTTACATGGGAATAGAACCCTTAAGTGTAGCTTTTCTAAGGTTAGAATCTCTGTGGACAAACGCTTAATAGGTTTCTCGCAATAAAAGGCACCAAGTTGTTTCTTCAATTGATAAAAAACATGGCCGCGGGATTTTCGTTTTTCTTTTTCCGGTTACCCGATGGCAGAATCAAGTAAATAAGTGTAATGTTTCAACTTATGCGGAATGACATCTGCCAACAAATATAAATGAATTAGTTTTTCCATGAAGAACGGCGCCATCTTCGGTCAAGGGCTGTTCTATGGTGACTTTGGTGTACCCGAAGAAGGTGTTGGGATAGATCTTGCTGATCTCGCTCTCGCCGAAGCGGGTGTAGGTGTCGAGGATGGTCTGCTGCTGATCGGGGTAGATCTCTTTGCGCTTGCTTCCGAGGGATTTCTTCATGGGCTTGAACAGCGCGCTTCCGTTGATGAGCTGCACCTTGCCTTTGCGCGGGGCTTTCTTGCGGTTGTTGAGGATCCAGATGTAGGTGGTGATGCCGGTGTTAAAGAAGAGGGAATCGGGCAGCTGCACGATGCACTCCAGCCAGTCGTTCTCGATGATCCACCGGCGGATCTCCGATTCCCCGCTTCCGGCGTCGCCGGTGAACAGCGGGGAGCCGTTGAACACAATGCCGATGCGCGATCCTTTGTCTTCCATCTTGGAGATCATATGCTGAAGGAACAGCAGGGAGCCGTCGGATGTGCGGGGCGTGCCTGCGGTAAACCGGCCGTGGGGATTCTGCGATTCGCTGCTCACGAACTCTTCCTCGCTCTTCCAGGATACGCCGAAGGGCGGATTGGTGATCATATAATCGAACTTCTCGCCGGTGAACCCGTCTTCGCTCAGCGATGAGCCGAGCTTGATGTGATCGGGGTTCTCGCCCGATATAAGGAGGTCTGATTTGCAGATGGAATAGGTCTGCGGATTGAGTTCCTGTCCGTAAATCTTGATATCTATCTGCGGATTGACATGCTCCAGAACCCAGTCCTTACCTATCGTGAGCATTCCGCCGGTACCGCAGCAAGGATCGAACAGCGAACGGATCTTTCCCTCCCCGCGAAGGTCATCCGCAGTCCCCGAAAAAACAAGAGAAACCAGCAGCCGCACGATATCACGGGGGGTATAATGCTCCCCGCTCGTCTCGTTCGACATTTCGGAAAAGCGCCTGAGCAGCTCCTCGAAGACCTGCCCCATGGTATGGTTGTCGACCGTCTTCGGATGCAGGTCCACGGCGGTGAACTTCTCGATGAGCAGGAACAGCCTGTTGTTCTTATGTAGCTTCTCCACCGGCTTGTCGAGCTGGAAATTCTCGATGATGTCGTACACGTTCTTCGAAAAGCCGTTGATGTAATTGCGGAAGTTGATCCCCACATTCTTCGGATCCTGCTTCAACCGCGAGAGATCATACTTCGACGTATTGTAAAATTCTGCTTTGATCTGACTGCGGATGACCGGCGACGGATCCTCCACCTTCGTCCGGTACTCCTCGTACAGACGGTAGATATCATCCTTCCGCGGCTCCAGCACACAATCCAGCCGCCTCAGAATCACAAATGGCAAAATCACATCCCCATACTCATGCGGTTTGAACAGCCCCCGCAGCACATCGTCGGCAACGTTCCAGATGAGGGAGGAGAGGGAAGAAGAGTTGGTCATAATCAGTTAATGAAATAAATTCATTTAGAATACCTTAAAAGCAGTCATGAGTGCCGTAAGTAAATCTTTGACATTCACATCTCCCGCGCCCATTTCTTTAAAAATTGAACCCGGAGGTAAATTACCTTTGATTGATTCAAGAAATTCAGTCATGTCTGTCTTGAGTAATTCCGGCAATTCAAAGCTATGCACGGGTGATAGCAATAAACCGAGCCTGAAAATGTCATTTCTATGCTTATCTATCTGCTTTTGATCTACTTTCCTTCCCGCTTTTTTTCGTTCGGTCAGTTCAAGAAAAGCCTTGGCTTTCAGGCAAATCAGCGCTTCAATTTTGGCGTGATGCACCCCCTCATATACGGAAGAGTGGTTTAAGGTATAACCATAATATTCATCGTTCAGCAGTATTGCCGACAAACTGGAGAGATCGTCTTCTGCAGGTACCGGTGTCAGATAAGGTGATCCATGCAAATCAATTAAATCGGGTTTTCTTGAAAAAAGTTCAACCTGCTTAGGAAACCCGGGTTTTACGGGATCTTTGAACCTGTAAAAGTTTTTATGCTTCGCTTCTTTCTCTTTTATCCTGTATTGTCCATCTTTAATAAATTTCCAAAATTCAGAAACAAACTCTGTGCTTAATGCCTCTGCAATAATTACGCAATCAATGTCTTTGGTCACTCTCGGGAGTAATCCGGCTTCCCCAATAATAATATCGCATGCTGTACCGCCAATTACAATATAATTTCCGGAAAAATTTCTGAAATGCTCTCTGAATTTATCCAATCCTGTTACCAAAATACCTTCTTTAACATGTTTTCAAGTTCTATTTGAACCCTTTCATTTTGTTCTTTCCTGAAGATCAGGTAAAGAGACAGACGGTCTATAAATTCCTCGTTTTTATCAACAATCGGATTATATTTCCAGAGCTGTACCTCATATCTTCCATCATGTTCACTGTACAAGCTGATCAGTCCTTGGCGATGCATTTTGTGAAACTCCCTTTCGCTTACTGCATACTGATCAGTAGGAGAACCACTGATGTTGGTATAATGTGCAAGAGCATTAATGCCAGATACTTTAAATTCCTTACGTGGAATATCCTGGTTGACAAATATCGTTTTCTTCACAGGATTAAAAAAAAATGGCAGAGCTTTTTCCCATAAGCCACTTCTGTCTGCCTCAAAATGCAGAATTTTTTCCTTTGCCCCTTCTGTCCTGCATAATCCAAACCTGCACAGGTTTTCAACTGCACGGCTTACCGAAAGATATACTAATGGCATCTTCTGGGTCAGTTGACGGTAGGTCGTATGATCAAGAGATTCTTTTTGAAGATGATACAGTAGAAGGTGTTGAGCTGGTGGTATAAGATTTCCTTTTTGCTTCGTTTCAGGTTTAAGATAATCCTTCAAGTCCACAAGAAAATCAGGTAGATACATCTGTTTATTTACCATAATAAAATTGATCCCTTGTTGTATTATCCTGTTACGTTTGTAGCTCTCAACCCTTCCCAGAACCAGGATCACAGGAGTACCTACTATGTTTCTAATGTTGTCGATCTGTTTTTTCAACTGGTCGGGAGGAAGAAGCTCTTTTTCTATATTTTCAATGAAAATAACAGGTTTCTGGAACAGGGTACCTTTCCAAAAATTATAGGTGCTGCCCAGATAAAAGGGTAAGTTTTCAATTTCTTTCGATACTGGAACCAAATGGATCGGCACTCCAAATGTTTCCATTATATAATTGCTAATATCATACATGATTCATAAATAGATATTTATCACAAATAATGCATATTATCAAGGAATAGTATAAACGTGCAAATATAATGATAACATATTAAATAATAACCATATTAATAAATATTTAAAATCTGTACGGTATCTTCTGCCATAGACTTTTCATTCTTGAAACTTCCTAAGAACAATCCCGTAACCACATCCCCGTACTCATGCGGCTTGAACAGCCCCCGCAGCACATCATCGGCTACGTTCCAGATGAGGGAGGAGAGGGTTTGGAAGTTGGGCATAGAAGTCTAGGTTTAATGACCCCTCCCTTGTCCCTCCCCTTGAAGGGTAGGGGGTTGGGGGTGAGGTCAGGGTATTACATTTCTTCTGCCTTTTCACCCTGGCCAGGGATTATAATGACCCCTCGCTTATCCCTCCCCTTGAAGGGGAGGGGGTTGGGGGTGGGGTCAGGCTTTGCGTGTTATCCTTTTAATGATCTCTTTCTTTATCGACTTTACAACGTTAGCAATATCTTTTGCGATCTGATCATTCCGAAATCGCATCACAAATATTCCCA
>Ga0172373_10002537_pt1 | contig 27755 bp, 26 predicted proteins | sample Lak10m_2_FD_114546 | JGI IMG/M metagenome (GOLD analysis project Ga0172373, IMG submission 114546) | Freshwater microbial communities from Kabuno Bay, South-Kivu, Congo - kab_092012_10m | ecosystem: Environmental > Aquatic > Freshwater > Lake | place: Democratic Republic of the Congo...
TTTACCTGTATTGTGAGTTCTTCGCCGTCGTGCGTTATGAGTTCTGCTTTCATTTCTTTATGCCATGATGTCATCTATCGCATTAGTATAGCCCACTAGCACATCAATGAAAATCAACACCCCCCTATAAGCGCCGGCTAGGACGAGCAAAGTCCCGGCCAATTGGCTGATCGTAACGCTTTCATGCAGGATGATAAAAGCCAGCGCCAGGGTGCCGATCGGGCCTGTGGTGCTGATTATTGATGCTTTGCCGGCGCCGATCCGGCGTATCCCGGCATTCATGAAAAATGCCGGTAACACGGTAGAAAAAACCGCCATGACAAAGCCAATCCATAGACCTCTGCAGTAAAGTGGATCGGGGCTATGCCGTGCCGGATCACAAAATGCACCAGCGTTGCGATGCTGGCGACCGTCATCGTATAAGCGGTAAAACGGGTTGAGCCTATGCGATGTGTCATAACGCCGCTGCCCATCGTAAAACAGGCAAATACAACGGCGCTGCCCAGCACTAGCGCCGAACCCAGCCAGATAGCCGACGCCGCCGATGAGAGTTGTTCGATAAAAACCAAGATCATGCCGGAGTAACTTAATGCCAGGGCAAGGCCGGTTTGTGCGGCGATCTTCCGTTTATAGACCAGGGCCGAGAACAGCACGACAAAAGTCGGGTATAAAAACAGGATGATGCGCTCGAGACCCGCCGAAATGTAATTCAGCCCGGTAAAATCCAGGTAGCTTGATATGTAATAGCCGATCAGCCCCAGCGCTACGATAACCAGCCATTGCTGTCTATCCAGCGGACTTATGCCGGATTTTTTATTGTGCCAGATCGCGACCAGCAAAAAAAACGGCAGTGAAAATAGCATGCGCAAAGCCATCAATGTAATCGCATCGACCTCGGCGTCGGCGGCGTAAGCCAGCTTGATAATGATGGCTTTGGCGGAAAATCCGAAGGCGCCGAGCAGTACCAGGCAAAAGCCGGTCCAAAAACGATGTTTTTCTGTAGAAGTGTTAAGCAATCGTTAAATCCTCATCTGTTAAAGCAGTATTCAGCCGCGATGCGCCGTGTATTCCCTCGCGATTTTGACGTATGGCGCGCTATGAAAAAGGTTAAGATTACCGGAACGAGTCGATCAAGGCCTTTATCGCGGTTTCCTGGGCCGTGATGGACTCACATAAGCGAAATTGCCGGCTGGCGCGTTGTAAATTCTGTTCAGGCCCGGTGACTTTAAAATACCGGTTTCCTTCCAGGTAATCCGTATAAAACCGTAAGCCCAATTCAAATGGGATCAGTTGTATGGCCGGGTATAAATAATCATATTCGCTTGCTGAGAAAAAGGCTTTAGCCTCGGCCAGGTAATGTTCCAGGATAGCCGCACATATCTCCAGGTCGAATGCGTTTGTCGCCGGATGCCGGCAACAGGAGCGCAGGCAGTCGCCAATATCGTAATGTACCAGCCCCGGTTTGACGGTATCCAGGTCAATAAGGCTGACGACGGTTTTGCTGTGCCGGTCGAACAGGAAATTGTTCAATTTGGGGTCGCCGTGGATAACGCGCAATGGCAGCAGGCCTTGCTGTTTGGCTGTTTCCAGGGCGGCGGCGATGTGCCCGAAGCGGCCGATAATTCCTGCGCAGTAACGGTCTCTCACCGGGGATTGCCCCGCAATTTCGTGATAGCGCGTAAGATAGCCCGGCGTAATATGAAAACCGGGCAAGGTATCGTGCAGCAAGGCGGGGTCAAGGTCGCTGAGCAGGCGATGGAAATGGCCTAGTGCAAAGCCTGTTTGTTCGGCGTCGGCAAGCGTGCCCAGTGTGTTAAGGCTGCTTGTGTGGTCTATAAAATGTTGCGCCCGCCAGTAATCGCGGTTGTCATCCCGGTAAAACGGTTGGCCGGCAGCGCTTGTTAAGATTTCCGGTATGTGCAAGCGGGTAGCGTTTTTTTGCTTAATATGCTGGTTAATGATGATGAGGTTTGCCGTGATCAAGTCAGGGTCAGTGAAGACCTTTGCGTTGATGCGTTGCAGGACAAATTTGGATGCGGCGGTGGTGACCAGGAACGTATCATTAATCAAGCCCTTGCCTAGCGGCGTTATGGCGAGGGTTGTACCGGGATGGAACTGATTGGCTATCTGAACTAAGGCATGCATTGGGAGTGAAAATTTAAGCTGATAATGCGGTTTAGGGAGCAGGCTGAAATCACGAAGAATGTAACGGATACGGCGTTTTGCCATCGCTTTTTTGGGTAACGACAAGCGCAGCGAAACGCAAGGTGGAACCGCCTGAATCGCTTCCTTAATTTTTGCGGCCATGTCTATTTTCTTATGGTTTAATGATTTTTCGTTTAAGCTTCTATCTCAAAATAGAGGAATAATGTCCATCTGTTTTTTTAGGTTGTCATAAAATTAAGGCCGCAACCCTTGGATTCGTCCGCCGCATGTGGAAAACTGCAATAGTTACATAAAAGGTAAGAATATAACCATGTTTAGCAGCACATCAAAATACAGCGCTATCTTCTCGAACCTGAAATACGATATTTCTGCAGGTATTGCGGTTTTCCTGGTCGCCGTGCCGTTATCGCTAGGTATAGCGCTGGCATCGGGCGCACCGCTGTTTTCCGGCCTGATTACCGGCATTATCGGCGGCTTGGTCGTTGCTCCGTTAAGCGGTTCATCGCTGGGGATCAGTGGCGCGGCTGCGGGGCTTGCGGTCATTGTGTTTACGGCAATACAGGAGCTGGGCTTCAATGTTTTTTTACTGGCGGTGGTTTTGGCGGGCTTGTTCCAGATTGTCATGGGCTTGTTGAAAGCCGGGGTTATCGCCTATTACTTCCCATCCTCGGTGATTAACGGCATGCTGTCGGGCATAGGCATTATTCTTTTCCTGAAGCAGATCCCGCATGCCGTCGGTTATGACCGTGATTACGAAGGCGATATTACGTTTTTCCAGACGGATGATTACTCGTCGTTTACCGAATTACTGCACATGCTGGACTTTGTTTCGCCGGGCGCGATCTTGATTGCCGCCGTTTCGCTGGCGACATTGCTGTTATGGGAGTGGCCGACGCTAAAACAATACCTGTTTTTCCAATGGACGCCATCGGTTTTGGCGGCTGTGGCCGCAGGCGTGCTGAGCAATCAACTGTTGCAGGATTTTTATCCCGGCCTCGCGCTCGGCAATGGGCACTTGGTCGTAATTCCGGTTATGCAAAATGCCGCCGATTTAATAAGCCAATTGCATTTTCCCGATTTTTCGGCGCTCACGCATCCCAACGTTTACCTGACGGCACTGACGCTGGCCGTTGTCGCGAGCCTGGAAACCTTGCTTGCGGTGGAAGCCGTCGACAAACTCGATGTATACAAAAGACCCACGCCGACCAATCGCGAATTGATTGTCCAGGGACTCGGCAATATCAGTTCGGGCTTGATCGGCGGATTGCCGTTGACACAAGTGATTGTGCGCAGTTCGTTTAACATCCAATCGGGCGCCAAAACCAAGGCGGCCGGTGTTGTGCATGGCTTGCTGATGCTGTTCACCGCCATTTTCATACCCGCTCTGTTGCACAAGATTCCGTTGGCGAGCCTGGCCGCGATATTGCTTGTCGTCGCCTATAGGCTGGCGAGGCTGCAAGTGCTAGAAACCATGTATAGGGCCGGTTTATATCATTTTGTGCCGTACTGCGCGACGATTGCCGGGCTGGTGTTTACCGATATGTTGACCGGCATTATTATCGGCCTGACGACGGCATTGTTTTCGATATTGCTGGAAAATTACAAGACCTCGTTTTATTTCCGGGAAATGCATATCGGCAATAAGATCATATTGCGCCTGGCTGAGCAGGTGTCTTTCCTGAATAAGGCGAATATCCAGCAGACACTTGAACAATTACCGGCGGAATCGGAAGTCGTCATTGATGCGACGCGCTCGAAATATATCGATTACGATGTGTTTGAGATTATCCAGAATTTCAGGCGCGAAGCCGAGCTGAAAAATATCAGGCTGACGATTGAAAACCTGCGCGGATACGGTACTTTGGCGCCCGTCAGTAATGCGCGCCCGCCGACTTATGATGCGCAGCAGTCGTTAACGCCGGCCCAGGTGTTGGCAATACTGAAGGACGGTAATGAGAATTTCGTTAATAATTTAAAAGCCAACCGGAACTTGCTGGAACAGGTTAATGATACGCGCCAGGGGCAATTCCCGATTGCGATTATTCTCAGCTGCATGGATTCGCGCACGTCCGTGGAACTGATTTTTGACCAGGGCCTGGGCGATGTGTTCAGCGTGCGCGTGGCGGGCAATATCATTAATGACGATATTCTGGGGAGCATGGAATTTGCCTGCAAGCTGGCCGGCTCGAAACTGGTTGTCGTGCTTGGGCATACGCATTGCGGCGCTATCAAAGGCGCTTGCGCACAGGTGCAGCTTGATCATTTGACCGGGCTGTTGGATAAAATCAAGCCGGCCGTCGATGCGGTAGGCAGGGATGAAGCCGTGCAAATAACGGCGGCTGACGGTGATTGGGTACAAAAAGTAGCCGATAAAAATGTGCAATTGACCGTTGGCGAGATCAGGCGCCGGAGTCCGTTGTTGAATGCAATGGTTGAGAAGCGTGACATCGGTATAGTCGGTGCGATGTATGATATTGAAACCGGAAAGGTACGGTTTTATTCGGATGTGCCGTCGTGATGCATTAACAAAACGGCCTTTAGTCGATTTGGTTTTATCGATACGGGGCCGTCCAGCCCATATTATCCGCTGCAGCAATGCTTAAATTTCTTGCCGCTGCCGCATGAGCACAGTGCGTTCCTGCTTTGCGGCAGCGCTTGCTCTGCTGCGGTAAAATACCTGACGGTGCCGTCCAGGTAAAACCAACGGCTATCCGTTTTATTAAAACGACTGGTTTCATTCATGATCCATTCCTCGCCATCGAGCAGGTAATGCGCATTAAACGTTACCGTGGCTTTATGGTCTTTAATACCGCCTTTTTTCGTACCGATGATGTCCAGTTTCAGCCACTCAGTTTTTTCGTCGGTAAAATCGATGGCGGCAGGCCGTTGCAAGCGGTCCCAGGTCGCTAATAAATAAGCTTCATTATGCAGGCAGTAGGCGCTGAAACGCGAACGCATTAAGGCTTCGGCGGTGAGCGGTATTTTTTCACCGCTATGGAAGAGCGCGCAACATTGTTCATAGCGCGCTCCTGAGCCGCAAGGGCAGGCGCTTGGGGTATTCATTGCAGGACTGTCCGGGTGTGTAGTGTGGCTGCGGAGGGTAAAATAGGCATGGCGTGAGTATAACAAAACCTGGGTTGCGACGGTTGGTTGAAAAGCTCTTGCATATTGCGGTCAGTACAAATAGCTTAATTTCACGGTAAACAATGAGTAAGGTTAAAAAATATCAACGCAAACATCGGTTGATTCAAAAAGCAAAAGCCATTATCCGGCTGGCTTGCCTGCCTTTTCTTGCCGGATGCACAAGCCTGGAATTATTCGCGATTAATTCGCTGGCCCTGCTTGATGATTACCATGTTGTTGCAGACATCGCCTATGGCGATGGGCCATTGAATCGCCTGGATTTATATTTGCCTGCACAGCAACAGGAAAGCCGTGCGACCGTTATTTTCTTTTACGGCGGTTGATGGGGCGGGTGCAGGACGATTAACAAGGCATATTACCGGTTCGTCGCCCAAGCATTAACGGCGCACGGTTATGCGGTAGCGATAGCCGATTACCGCCGTTATCCCGAGGTCAGGTATGCCGGGATCATGCACGATACGGCGCAAGCCGTCGTATGGGTTAAAATGCATATCGCCGGGTATGGCGCCGATCCCGACAAGCTTTTTTTAATGGGGCATTCGGCCGGGGCGCATCTGGGCGCTATGCTGACGTTGAATGAAGCGTATTTGCCTCCCGAAGTATATCTCAGCATCAAAGGCTTTATCGGCCTGGCCGGTCCCTACGATTTTTTGCCGTTTACAGACGCGTATCAACATGAAGTTTTCGGGCCTGAAGAAAACTATCCCGCATCGCAGCCCGTCAATTTTGTGCAGGGTTCCGAGCCGCCTTTGCTGTTGCTGTACGGCAACGACGATGCAACGGTAAAACCGGTCAATATTGAAAGCTTAAGCCGTAAAGTCAAGCAAGCCGGCGGCTGCGTCGAAACACATTTTTATGATAACCTGGACCATGTTGCGTTATTAGGAGCGCTTTCAATACCGCTGCAAACACGCCAGCCCGTGCTGCCGGATATTGTGCATTTTCTGGACTATTACTCGCAACAAGGCAGGCAATGCCGGGCATGATGCATCCATCTCAAATAAAACGGTGAAACTTTAGCTTATGAATATCGGCAAACTTTATATTATTGCTGCGCCTTCCGGTGCCGGAAAAACCAGCCTGGTTAAACAATTGCGCACTGAGCTCGCCAATTTGGCGATCTCGGTTTCCCATACCACGCGCCGGATACGCCCCGGAGAAATGCATGGGCAGGATTATTATTTTGTGTCGGTTGCAGATTTTCAGGCCATGCTCGAGCAGCAGGCATTTCTTGAGCATGCGAAGGTCTTTGATAATTTTTACGGCACGGCGCAGCAAACGGTGGAAGAATCGCTAAAAAAGGGATTGGATGTCATCCTGGAAATTGACTGGCAGGGCGCGCAGCAGGTAAAAAAACTATTGCCTGACAGCATCTCGATTTTTATTTTGCCGCCCTCGACGGAGGTTTTGCGGCAACGCCTCAGGAATCGCGGACAGGATGACGAACACATTATCGAGCGGCGTATGCGCGATGCAGTCGCTGAGATGCGTCATTACGACGAATTTGACTACCTGGTCGTCAATGATGTGTTTGATGATGCGCTGATGGCGTTAAAAAGCATCCTGATCAGTCATCGCCTGACTAGGGCAAGACAGGAGCTCAATTTACAGCCTTTGCTGGCCTCGCTAGTATCGTGAGCCGCGATAGCGCTTGTCGTTAAACTATTACGGCGCTAATCAAGTTCAGCGGATTAGCGCTGACTAACATTTTACCCACCATTTAATATCACTATGACACATATTCCAACCGTCGGCTTCATCAGCCTGGGCTGTCCAAAAGCCTTGGTCGATAGCGAAAGAATTTTAACCAAACTCCGTTCCGAGGGTTATAACATTTCCCCAACGTATCAGGACGCCGATCTTGTCGTTGTTAATACTTGCGGCTTTATTGACGCCGCGGTAGAAGAATCACTGGACAGCATCGGCGAAGCGCTTGCCGAGAACGGCAAGGTGATTGTTACCGGTTGTTTGGGCAGCCGGGAAGCGGAAATTCGCGAGCGTCACCCGCAGGTCTTGAAAGTGACCGGTGCGCATGCATTGGATGAAGTTGTCGCTTCGGTGCATGAATATTTGCCGCCCCCGCATGACCCTTTTACCAGCCTGGTACCGCCGCAGGGCATAAAATTGACGCCAAAACATTATGCCTATTTAAAGATTTCCGAAGGCTGTAACCACCGCTGCACGTTTTGTATTATTCCGTCCATGCGCGGTGATTTAGTCAGCAGGCCTGTCGATGAGGTGCTGTTGGAAGCTGAGCGTCTCGTCAATGCGGGTGTCAAAGAGCTATTGGTGGTTTCGCAGGATACCAGCGCCTATGGCTTGGATCTCAAGTACCAAAGTCGTGACTGGAAAGGGCGTCCCACTAAAACCCGTTTTTATGATTTGGCCGAAGCGCTGGGTGATTTAGGTATCTGGGTGCGCATGCATTATGTGTATCCGTATCCGCATGTTGACGACGTGATTCCGTTGATGGCTGACGGCAAGATATTGCCGTACCTGGATATTCCTTTTCAACACGCCAATAGCCGCATACTTAAATTGATGAAACGTCCGGCGGCGAGCCAGGATAACCTGGAAAGGATCAAGGCCTGGCGTGATATTTGTCCCAATATGACGTTGCGCAGCACGTTTATCGTCGGATTTCCCGGCGAAACCGAGCAGGAGTTTGAAGAATTACTGGATTTTCTAAGCGAAGCCAAGCTTGATAGGGTAGGCTGTTTTGCCTATTCGCCGGTCAAAGGCGCGGCGGCTAATGAGTTGCCGAATGCCGTGCCGGAAGAGCTGAAACAGGAGCGTTTGGCGCGTTTTATGGCGCATCAGGCCACTATCAGCGCCGAACGTTTGCAGCAGCGCATCGGTAAAACTGAGACGGTTTTGGTTGATGAGGTCGTTGAAGAAGGTGCGGTTGCCCGAAGTAAGGCCGATGCCCCGGAAATTGACGGGCAGGTATTTATTGACGGGGCGACGCATTTGAAAGTCGGCGACTTTGTCGACATCGTTGTTGAGGACGCGGATGACTATGACTTATGGGGACGCCTGGTTTAAAGCGATTTAAAAGGCTTGATGTTTTTTTGGGGAAACAAAAAACCCAGCTGTGAAAGCTGGGTTTTTTGATCTTAAAGCGTAATTATTTACAGTTCGATTGAACTGGAAACTTTTTGCTTAGAACCATCTGGATCATCCATACAGCCAGATAAGCCAACAACCATCAATGCCATAGCCAAAAGTGCTACAATCTTCTTCATAATATTATCCTCCAAAGGGGTTTAACTTATTTTATTTATTGTGCGTCAATGTATGAAAGCACGGGCAATTTATATCATGACTGGAATGCCGATGCAATAACAAAAGTCGATTAGGGTAGGGCCAGTCGATTAAAAAGCGGTAATCAAGTAAAAAGGCTTTAGGATAGTAACAAGGCGCTTTGAGGATATAAAACTACTAATAAGCAATGACTTAAAGGATAGCGATAGCGCCGGCAGCCTTCCTGATTCAACGGGGAAGTTTCCGTAACTAATGCTGCAAGTCTTTTATTTAAATCTTATAATGGCGTAGAATAGGCATTGCAGTCTTGTAACCGATGGATGCATAGCGCACCGAAAATATCGGAAAAAAGCATGCTTGAGGATACTAGAATGTGACCATTTTTGATAAGGAGGAATTTTTATGATTTCTTCCATTTCCAGCATGACGCCCTCGATAGGCGCTTATCTTCAGCAACCAAGTCTTGCGGTAAAAAGCGGCTCGACGGATGACAGCGGCTTGCAACAAACAGCCAAGCCTGCCGCAACAGACACTAAAAAAGCCTTACAACTTTCTGAAGTCGACCAAAAAATAGTCCAGCAGCTTACAAAAAGGGATGCCGAAGTTAAGGCGCATGAGTTGGCTCATTTGGCGGCAGCCGGAGGAATTGCCATAAGCGGTGCCCATTTCGAATACCAATTGGGCCCGGACGGCGTCCGCTATGCTGTCGGCGGCGAAGTGAACATCGATACCTCCCCCGTCTCCGGCAATCCTGCCGCGACCTTAAGAAAAGCCGATATTATTAAAAGCGCGGCATTGGCCCCTGCACAACCTTCTGCGCAGGATTTGCAGGTCGCCGCCAGTGCAACGACAATGGCGGCGAAAGCGTCGGCGGAATTATTGGCGCTATCCAAGCGTACGCAAGAGGGCGATAAAAGTTCTTTGGGATCTCTGCTCGATGTATCCGCTTAAAGCTGCGAACCTGGGCGGCTCTAAGACATTTTGTCAAAGTATTTGAACAACAGCACGATGATAATGATGGGCATCACCACGGCGGTAAATTCCCAGAGCTTCATGCCCAGCAACGCTATTTGGTTGCCGATCAAAATAGCCGCATAAGCCAGTGCAGCCCAGCGCTTCAAAAACCATAAACCGGCAATGCAAGCCAGGCTGATAATGACGGATAGGGAGAAATAAACGGGATAGATGGTCCCGAGCTGCTTCGTCATTGGCGACAAAATCAAGTTAAGCATTTGTGTCGCGTTGATAATGCCGATAACGCAGATTGCAGTGATCGCCGGCGGTCTTGCGGTATTCAGGCGCATGCTAGTTCCTCTTTGTTTGAGTTTAAAACCGGCTTGGCAAGCTTGTTTTCTGTATGGTCTATTTAGTAATCAGCTCAACAAGCTTTACAAAAGCAGGATTGAATAAGGTCAAGCCAAATACGGCAATGCCTATCAGGACTTTTAATAATAGGCCTAATTGCTTGATGTCGGTGCGAAGCACTGCTATTTCAGCGCGAAGCTCTGAGATTTCAGCGCGGATTTCTGTACGCAATTCATTGATTTCCGCCCGTACAAACTCCTTCGTAGCCAGTTCGGTGCGCAGTTCGTTATACAACTCCGATTTAACGGCTTCCTTTTTGGCGATTATTTTTTCATCAGCTTTTTCTTCAATAGCTTGAATGGCATGTTCTATTGCCGTGGCAAAAATCTCCGCTTTTGTCCGGTCCTGATTAAATACGTCTTCCAATAGAAGGAATACGTCGCGTGGCAGTGAGTAGCTCATAGGGCTTCCTATTAAGTTTGACCGGATTATAGCGCGCTATAGGCCTGCTTGAAATAGCGCCTTATTTAAGGCGATTTCCGGCGAAGAATATACCCAACTCGCAGGTCTTTTTGTCCATTTTCTGCGTTGTAAAAATAGTTACATAGCTCGCTATGCGCCTATTTTTACGCCTTGAAAATGAACAAAAATCCTCCGCGATTGGGTATATTCATTCTTGGAAATCGCCTAAGCAGTAAAGATTTCGCAAGCTTAATAACCGCCTGTTCGCTGATCTCTTTAATGGAGTAGTCGTGTTTGTCCAGACGGTAGGGATTGACGGTGGACGGCGATTTAAGCACTTTGTTGATAGGGGTTTGATAAACCCGGCTGACCGGGGTGGGGCCGAACAAGGTTATCGAGGGTTTGTTAAGCGCCCAGGCGATATGCGTAGGCCCGGTGTCATTGCCGATCAGTAAATCCGCATGGGCGACCAACGCTTTCAGGCTGTTCAGGTCCAGCCTGGGCATCACCTGGATGAAGCCCGATTGTGTCGCCATCCAGTCCGCCGTACTTTTCTCCGATTCACTGCCCCAGACAATCAGGCAATTCTGCTGCAAGGCTTCCGCTACGGCGACAAATTTTTCGGCCGGGTAATTGCGGCTTGCCCAGGTCGAGCCGATTACCAGCACGATATTTTTCCGGTCTTTTTTGAAAAAATCATAGAGTTGCTTATCTTCATCGCGAAAAAACAGGAACGGTTTCTTGTCCAGGATCTGTTGCGGCGTAATGTTGATGCCTAACGGTTGGGACAGGACTTTGGCATTCCTGTCTATCGTATTGGCATCGTAAGGACAGGCAATTTTGACGTCATAAAACCATGATGCGGCTTTTTCCCGTACCGAATCGGCATCGAAGCCGGCGACCCTCTTGCCGACAAGCTTTGCCGTAACCGCCGATTTAATGAGGCCCTGCGCATCGATCACCAGGTCATATTGGTTGCCGGCATAACTGCGGATGGTTTTGAATTGCTGAAAAATGCCGGACTTGTCGGTTTTCAGCGATTTCAGGTTGACCGTTAAAATATGATCGATATCGGGATTGTGTTTTAACAAGCCGGCAAAGCGCTCCTCGACAATCCAGTCTATTTGCATATCCGGGAAACTCGCTTTGATGAATTGCAAGGCAACCATCGCATGGACAATATCGCCCAGGGCCGAGAGCTTGACGACGGCGATTTTCATGGCGCTATCAATTCAAGCACCCGCTCGGGCCGGATGCCGGTTAAGCAGTGGGTATGCGCTTCATGCTCCGGCGGGTATAGCGGGCACTCGCGCTTGAAACACGGCGAACAGATAAGGTTTAACGAGAGGATATGCGCCTTGGCGCTTAACGGCGGTGTAAATCCGGGGGAGGATGAACCGTACAACGCGATGATGGTTTTATTCAATGCGGCGGCGACATGCATCAGGCCGGAGTCGTTGGTGACGACCGTATCGGCCAGCGATAATAAATCCACTGCTTCGGCCAATGTGGTGCGGCCTGTAAAATCGGTGCAGAGACCGCCGGCCATCTGGTTGATCTGTCCAGCGACCGCCTGGTCCTTATCGGAGCCGAACAGCCACACCTGCCAGCCCTGATTAAGCTTTTGCCTGGCTACGTCGGCATAATAGCCGGCCGGCCAACGCTTCGCCGTACCGTATTCGGCGCCGGGACATAGCGCCAGGGTTTTTATCGCCAGGGAGGGTGTGTATGCCGCAAGCCTGTCGGGAACAGGCGCGGCGGCTGATCGCGTCAGCCCGAATTTTTGTATGGCGGCTTGTTGCCTGGCCTGCTCGACGATTAATGCAGGCATCGGGTAGGCGGGCGGCAAACGGGCATCCTTAGGCAAGGCCAGCGCAACGAAACGCTGTACCGTCATCGTCAGCAAGGATTTGTCGAGTTGCCTGGCATCGTTCAGCAGGCCCCAGCGGCATTCACCCAGGAAACCTGTGCGTATCGGGATACCGGAAAAAAACGGCGCTAACGCCGATTTCCATGAGTTCGGCAGGACGATGGCCTGATCGTATCGTTCCGAACGCAATCGCCTGCCGAGTTGGATGCGCGCCGATAAGCCTAATTCGCCATGCGTTAACGGCATCGCTATGGCGTTAGTGACTTCCGGCATTCTGTCGAGCAGCGGGAACGACCAGGCCGGGGCCAGCACGTCGATAAGGCAGTCGGGCGCAGTCTGTTTCAGCGTTAAAAACAGGCTTTGCGCCATGACCATATCGCCGACCCAAGAGGGTCCGACGACCAGGATTTTTTTAGCCAAGGTAAGTCAACCATTCAGCATGATCGTCTTTGCGGCCATGCACATAGTCGAAATATAAGGCTTGCAGTTTTTCGGTGACTGGGCCGCGGCTGCCGCTGCCGATAATGCGGCTATCCAGTTCCCTGATCGGCGTCACTTCAGCGGCCGAGCCGGTAAAAAACGCTTCATCGGTGATATAAATTTCATCGCGGGTAATGCGTTTCTCGATAACCTCGAAGCCCTGCTCGCGGGCTATTGTCATCACGGTATCGCGGGTAATGCCTTCCAGCGCCGATGTGGTTTCCGGCGTATAGATCTTGCCGCCGCGGACGATAAACAGGTTTTCCGCACTGCCTTCAGAGGCAAACCCTTCATGATCCAGCATTAAGGCTTCATCATAGCCGGTAGCCAGCGCCTCTTGCAGCGCCAGGATGGAATTGATGTAATTGCCATTGGCCTTGGCCGAGCACATCGTGCTGTTATGGTGGTTGCGGGTATACGACGAGGTACGGATGCGTATGCCTTTCTCGATGCTTTCAGCGCCCAGGTAAGCGCCCCAGGGCCAGGCGGCGACCATGACATGCACTTTCTGGTTATCGGCCCTAAGTCCCATGCCTTCCGAGCCGAAAAAACACATCGTGCGGATATACGCGCTGTCCAGGTCATTTTTAGCAACCGCATCGCGTTGCGCCTGGTTGATTTCTTCTTTGCTGAACGGCAAGCTCATATTCATGATATGCGCCGAGCGGAACAGGCGGTCGGTATGTGCCTGCATTTTGAAAATCGCCGTGCCTTTTTCGGTGTGGTACGCCCTGATGCCTTCAAATACGCCTAATCCATAGTGCAAAGTATGCGTTAACACATGGACTTTTGCTGCACGCCACTCGACCCATTGTCCATCCATCCATATAACGCCGTCTCTATCGTCCATCGTCATCGTTTATTCTCCACACATTAAGTTTATTGGTAAAAATTCAAGTCGCGGTCAATGCGACATTTCATTCCATGATTTCATGCCAGGTTTGTTCAACCTGGGGTCTTATATCGGCAACATCATGTTTATCGATAATCGCACGGTCGCCTTGCAAGACTTGTTTATGGCCATAATCCCGGTAGGCGCAGTAAGCGGTTTTAAGCATTGCTGCTGTTGCATGGGGCATAAATCCTTGCGCGTCCAGGCCTTCCAGCAACCTGACATTATCCGTGTAAGCCGTTAATGACGGGTGCTTTGCCGCCAGTGCTAAAACGGCAAATTGTACTATAAACTCAATATCAGCAATACCGCCTTTACTTTGTTTTAAGTCAAACTTGCCGGATTCCTTAGTCGCCAACGCAGCGCGCATTTTTTCGCGCATTTCGCGCACGTCTGTTTTTAATTGCGCGATGTCTCTCGGCAAGCTGAGAATCCGTTGCCGAATGCCTTCGTACCGGGTTTTCAAGCGCTGGTCGCCGGCGATAAACCGGCCGCGAATCAAGGCTTGGTGCTCCCATGTCCAGGCCTGGTGTCCCAGGTAATCTTCGTAAGTGCCGATAGGCGTGACCAGCAGGCCGGACTCACCGTTAGGGCGCAGGCGCATATCGACTTCATAGAGTACGCCGGACAATAAGCGGGTGTCGAGAATATGCCGGATTTTTTGCCCCAAACGGCCATAAAATTGCGAGCAGGAAACAGGCTTCTCGCCATCGGTCATCGCTAGGCCATTCGGGCAGTCATATAAAAACACCAAGTCCAGGTCGGTGCCATAACCCAGTTCAATGCCGCCGAATTTGCCGAAGCCCAGTACGGCAAAACCTGTTGCGATATTATTGCTGCCTGGCGGATAGCCGTGCTTTTCAACCAGCATCAGCCACGCCCGTTCTATGGCATGCGTGACGATGCTTTCGGCGATGTAAGTCAAGTAGTCACTGACGACCATCAGTGGAATCACGTCCATAATGTCGGCCGCCGCAACGCGCAGTACATTCAGTTGCTTGAATTCCCTCAACACAATCATCAGGCGTTCAAGATCCTGTACGTCTATCGGCGCCAGCAGCTTTGCCAGTTGCGCATCAAGGCCGGCCCTGTTTAGCGGCTCGAACAAGGTTCGCGTATCGAGCAATTCGTCGAACAATACCGGATATCGCGATAAATAGTCACACAGCCAAGGGCTGGCTGACGATAAGCGCAGTAATTGTGCCAGCGCGCCAGGATTTTCCGCCAGTAACGACAGGTAAACGCTTCTGCCGGCTATCGCTTCAAGCAGGCCGAGTACGCGCTTTAAGGTCTCGTCGGGCTTATCAATCTGCTGCAGCGCCGCGATCAGTTCCGGCATCAGGCGGTCGAGCGCCGCCGCGCCTTTGTTGGTCAAGCGCCTGATGGCGGCGGATTGCTTAAATTGCCTGATGGCGGCCAGGCTGCCTTCGGTATCGATGAAGCCGTAATGTCGCAAGTGCGCCAATAATTCCATATCGTCAGCCGCGCCTGTCCATATCTGCCGGCTGTGCGGGTCGTTTGCCTCTTGCCTGGACAGTGAAAAAACCGCATCAAAGACGGCGTGTACCTGCGTCCTGACTTGGTCAAGCGCCGTTTTAAAGCTATCCCAGTCGGGATAATCCAGCGAAAAGGCCAATACCTGCCGCACCGCCGGGTCGGCCGGCAAATCGTGGGTCTGCTTGTCCTGGTATTGCTGGATATGGTTTTCTGCGCGCCGCAGAAAGCAATACGCTTGTGTTAATTGCTGGGTATCGCTTTGAGTCAGCAATTCAAGTTCACCCAGTCTTTGCAATACCTCGAGAATGCCACGTATTTGCAGGCTAAGCTCATTGCCGCCGCGTATCAATTGAAAGGCTTGGCCGATAAATTCGATTTCGCGAATACCGCCGGGGCCCAGCTTGATATTTTCCATGCGATCCTTGCGCCGTAATTCCTGTGTGATTTGCGCTTTTAACGAGCGCAGTTCCTCAAACGCGCCGTAGTCCAGGTAACGCCGGTAAACAAAGGCCTGCAGCATCGCCGTCAGTTGCGCTCCGGTATTAAAATCTCCCGCTACCTGACGCGCTTTAATCATCGCATAACGCTCCCATTCCCGCGCCTGGGTCTGGTAATAATATTCCATGCCGTCGAAGGTCATCACGATTGCGCCGCTATCGCCGAACGGCCTTAAGCGTATATCGGTACGAAACACAAAGCCGTCTACGGTGATGTCATCGAGCACCCTGACCAGGTTTTGGCACAGCCGGGTAAAAAACTCGCCGTAAGTTGTGGCCTTCCTGTCCGGTAACACGCCGTCCTCGGGGTAGGCGAAAACCAGGTCGATGTCCGACGAATAATTCAGCTCGAAGGCTCCCAGTTTGCCCATGCCCAGCACGACAAGTTGTTGCGGGCTGCCGTCCGCCAATAACGGCGTGCCGCGTTTTGCCGAGAGCTGCCGGTAAAGAAAATCCAGCGCGTATTGGATGCAGGCATCGGCCAGCCGCGATAAATCCAGCAAGGTTTCCTGCAGCGGCGCCCAGCCCGCCAAATCCCGCCAGGCGATCCTGACCATTTCCCGGCGCCGGAGCTGCCTGAGCCGGGTCATTAATTCGGCTTCATTTTCAACGGCCAGTTGCCGTATATGATTGGCATAGTGTCGGCTGGTATATATTGCCGATAAATCGCCCGATGTTATCAAGTCAATCAGCATGGCGGGTTGCCTGAGGCAGCTTTCGGCGACATACCGGCTGGAACACCAGACGCTTGCGATAGATGCCGTAATTTCAGGCGGCGGCTGGAAAGCCGGGTCGATCACGGCCAGTTGTTCTTGCCACTGTTGTAATAAGGCGGAAACCGAAGGCAGTAATGCTTCGGGAATTTGCGCTAGCCGGGATTCTATAGGGTTAATGAGAGACATGGGCGGAATAGGCGTGGATAAAAAAGCATTAACCGGCAAGCGGCTACCGAGTCCTGTCGTTTGCTTGGGAACGCTAATCGGTGGGGGTAATTTAGAACAGGTTTCAGAACAATTCGATATCACTGTGGTGGTCAGCAGCGCGTTGCGTAACTATCATGTCTTCAAACAGCACGACCTGGTTCCTGCCGTTGTCTTTGGCGAAATAAAGCGCTTTGTCGGCACGGTCAAGCAATATTATCGGCAAAGCATGATGATCCTGGATGCAGGTAGCGCCAATGCTGACCGTTACTTTGCCGACCAGTGGAAAATCATAGTGCTCAACGGCCATGCGAAAGCGGTTTAGCGTATTCCGCGCTTCGTATTTATTGAGTCGGTTAAGAATAACCACAAATTCTTCGCCGCCAAACCGGAAAATAAAATCAATATAGCGAAACCTGCTTTCCATTAACTGGCTAAACTGCAACAAGACTTCATCGCCGTACAAATGGCCGAAATTATCGTTGACCGCCTTGAAATGGTCTATATCCAGCATCGCAATCCACGACAGTTTATCGTCCGTTTTCTTGCTGAACGCCGCACGCTGGTAAAATTCGCAAACTTCCATCAGGCGGGCGTCGAAAGATTGCCGGTTAGGCAGCCGGGTTAAGACATCGCGTTCCTTATGGTCATGGAGGATCACCTGGTTATGGTACAGGTTTAGCAGATGATTCAATAACGCCACGGATTCATCGTTAAAAACGCCCTCCAGCACAATAACCCTATCCGGGCCGGTGTCCGTTATTACCGGCAAGAGGGCTATGGTTTTTTCAGCCGATGTGACAATTTCAATATGCTCGGGCAGTTGCCTGTTATTAAGGAAGGGGTAAGCGTTTTCTCCAGTTTCCGCGCTAAAATCCAGGGGCAGTTTGCGAATCAGGATTTCACTGGCAAGGTGATGGGCTTGCGTGCGTTTTTTCCTGTCGCCGTATATTTCGTAGGCGCAGGCCGAATCAACCCAGCTAAAGCTTTCAAGCAGTTCGATAAAAATATAAGTTAAGGCTTGATAATTCTGACAACGGGTAATCTCATTCGCCCATGAAAAACATTGCTGCATAGAAACGGTTTGCGTCGTCATTTTTTTGAATTCCAAACTGAAGGAGACTCATTTTAGTAGTTATGCTTACCTGTCGCCACCGTAAATATCAAATTTAATGCCGCACAGGGCGTAATCTATAGCGGATTTGCCGGCGGTAAAGGGGATGAATACGCCTTTAAGGTTTTTTGCGTTGCTTGTCGCCGATTTGTTACACTGGGTCAGGGCTTTATTTGCGAATAGGCGTGTTAAAGCCTTATCTTTTGTTTTAACCCTAACTTGCCGGGAGGCGTCTATGGTGCGTAATGTGATCGCGGGAGTCCTGTTGCTTAGCGGGCTGGGTATTGATGGCGCATGGGCGCTGGACCGCACTGACCCAAAGCTTGACACGAAATCTTTTGATGAACGCAGCTATTGCGAACGGCGGCTGCACGGCAAATTCTTTTCCAGGACCGAGCTTATTTTCGGCTTATCGAGAGCCGATGCGGCGAATATTACTGAAGAAGAGTTCCAGCATTTTATCGATACGTCCGTTACGCCGAGTTTCCCTGAAGGATTGACGGTATTAAGCGGTACAGGGCAATTCAGCGGGTCGGCCGGCGGTGTTATCAAGGAAGGCGCTAAATTGTTAATATTGTTCTATCCGTCCGGCAAGCAAAGCAACGAAGCGATCGAACAAATCAGGGCGGCCTATAAAAGCGCATTTCAACAGGAATCCGTGCTGCGTGCGGACGAACTATCGTGCGTTTCTTTTTAATAAGTGGACATTGGTAACTATTCCCTAGACATAGGAAGATTATTATGACTGGTTTGGCCTGGTTTAATCGATCCGCACAAGGCAATTCGTGCTGGTCGGGATTGAAAATACAGTTGCTGGCGATTGCCTGTTTGATAATGGGACAGCCGGTGCGGGCGGTCGAGCTCTGGTATGAGGATAACAACCTGGGCAAAGCTAACGGGATGCCGGCTGATTTCGTCGAAAAGTTCGACCGCCAGGAGGAATTCAAGAACGCGACGAAAGTCATCCGGGTGTACATGGTCAGGTCAATGGTGCTCGCGAAGATGCCTGATGACTTTTTGGCGAACAAACTGCTGCCGTATCTTCGCAAGAACGATATAAAACTGGCCGTCGACGCCGTGGGTTCAACGTGGACGCAACATGAGGCGCGGCAGCGGGTCGCCTCGGACGAAATTGACTTGTTCAAGCGATTACGGCGACTTGGACTTGATGTCGCTTATATCAGCCTGCAAAGTGTGCTCTCCAAGCCGTTGATGGTCGGCGGCGCGCGCGCGGAGTATTCGATGGCGCAACGCGTGGCGGATGTTGTCGCCTATGCAAAGCTTGCCCGGACTGTTTTTCCGGCTGCGGCAATCGGCGTCATCGACGCGCTGCCGTCCCACGGCAAGCCCTATCGCGAACCGTATCGACAACTGAAGGACGCTTTGGCGAAGGCCTCGATAGGCTTGTCATACCTCCACCTGGACATCCCCTTTGAGCTGGTATTTACCGGCCAGCACGGATTGACGTGGCAGGCCGTTCGCGAAGTGGAGCGATTCGTGGAAGAAGGCTTGGGCGTCCGTTTCGGCTTGATTGCAACATCATCCCAAGGTGGCGTCGAATCCAGCCGGGCCTTCCATGAAGGCGTAATGGCTGCGCTGGAATGCTATTGGCGCGCGGATGGGACGCCTGATGACTTTGTTATTGCGAGCTGGTTTACGTTCCCGCAACGGACAATCCCGGAATACTCATCGGGTGACGAGTTTCCTGCGATGCGCACGGTACTCGAATTTGGCCGGCGTATGGGTCAGTTGGAGAAAAGCCCATCGAAGGACATTGACGCCCTGTTGAGCGGGCGCCAGTGCGTGGCGGGCGCGGACCGCAAGATGCGGAAAAAAGCACGGATGCCGGTAAGATAAGCCGGGCGCCATTGGCATCAGGATCACAGCGTAGGGGCTTGCGGCGAGACCTTTCCCGCTACGCCCAGCAGAGCCGCCTTGTGAACCATGAACGGCATCAACTTATCCAGGACTTCCCTTAAGCAATACCTGCGGCGCCTGAAAATACCGCTGCACAGCACTCTAGTATAGTTAGGCGCTATCCCAACAGTTGCATGGAATGCCAACGATGCATTCAAATAATTGTGTTCATTTATCAGTCCTTCGTCCTGGTTTGCGGCACTTGCCAAGCGTGATAGACTGAGCATTAACTAAAAGCAGGAGTCAATACCATGACCACCATTACCCAGGGCTACCTCATTTGACTTTTTAATTTATTGTTAAATCAATTGGTTATAGTTTTTTACGCCATTTTAATGCGTTTTTTATACTTGTATCATATTGATTCTAAAATATTTTTATTTTAATGAGGTAACCCTGCACCATTACCTTCGACACCTTGAAATTTGTAGAACGACTCAAATCCGCAGGTGTTTCAGAAGAACAAGCAAAAGCCGAAGTAGAGGCATTGAACGAAACTATTACCATGCGCGAGTTGGCTACTAAGTTTGACCTTGAAAACCTTAAAGCCGACCTCGTTAAATGGATGGCGGGTCTTTTGTTGGCACAAGCGGCAGTAGTTGCTACGCTGGTCAAGCTGCTTTGAGACTTGTCTCTCAAGGCGCTCATTTCAACTATTTGAAAATAAATAATATTTTATGAGCGCCATTACCACACCTTCCGCCTTTTGGGGGGTTACTACGCTAACATGGCGCTCAACCGGAGCACGGTTACAATGCGGTTTGCTTTTTTCAGCTTACCGTAGTTGCGCCCGGGAAGTTTTACGTTAGCCGCTTTCATATGGGCTTAGGTTATGACTGGGACGGATGTCATTATTATCGGTGCGGGGGCATCGGGTTTGATGTGTGCGATAGAGGCGGGCAAACGCGGGCGTAGCGTAATAGTGTTGGATCATGCCAATAAAGCCGGCAAAAAAATCCTGATGTCCGGCGGCGGCCGCTGCAATTTCACGAATTATTCGATAGAGCCTGATAACTTCATTTCAAACAACCCGCATTTTTGCAAATCCGCGCTGAGCCGCTATAGCCAGTGGGATTTTTTAGCAATGATTGCGCGTTACCAGATCCCTTATCATGAAAGGGAGCACGGGCGCCTGTTTTGCAACGACAGCGCAAAAGACATCCTGTCCATGCTGTTAACGGAATGTGGCAATGCCGGCGTTACCCTGCAGTTGAACACCCACATCGACAGCATTGGGAAAATAGCCGATACCTACCACATCAATACCGGCAACGGCAAGTTTAACTGCCGGTCCCTGGTCGTCGCGACCGGCGGCTTGTCGATACCCAAAATGGGCGCGACACCGCTGGGTTATAAAATCGCCGAACAATTCGGCATTAATATCGTGCCGACGCGGGCAGGGCTGGTGCCGTTCACCTTACAACCGGATGATAAAGATAAGTTCTCAGCCTTAGCGGGCATCGCCGTGCCGTGTGTCGTCAGCAACCCGCGCCGCAGTTTCAGGGAAAATGTCCTGTTTACCCATCGCGGCTTAAGCGGGCCGGGTATTTTACAGATTTCATCGTATTGGCACACAGGAGAAGCCGTTAGCATTAACCTGTTGCCGGACATAGCCCTGGATGCAGAGCTGAAAGCAAAGCGCCGTCAAAAACAAAAAAATACGCTAAAAGCCATACTGGACGGCTATTTACCCAAGCGCCTGGTCAGTTGTTTATTGGCCGATGATTTACTGAACACCTCATTACCGGACTGTTCCGACCGCCAGATTCTGCATATCACCGATCAGTTACAGCACTGGGCGATTAAACCGAACGGTACGGAAGGCTACCGCACCGCCGAAGTGACTTTGGGCGGTGTGGATTGTGACACCGTTTCGTCCAAAACGATGGAAAGCAAACTCGTGCCGGGGCTTTATTTTATCGGCGAAGTGCTGGATGTAACCGGCTGGCTGGGCGGCTACAATTTCCAATGGGCGTGGTCGTCGGCCTGGTGCGCGGGGCAGTATGTTTAGGTGTCAAGTTCCGTACGACTATACTTATCCAGATCAATGTGTCCTTTCGTAGATACCGCCATGCGCGCCTTACGCATCCAGATTGTGTTGTACGTCAAAGCGCGCACGGCGCGCCCTCAGCAGATACCTTGGGCCGCGAACACAAAGGGAAAAAATGTAGCGCATTTACCCTTTGCGGTAGCCGCTTATGCACCAAATTTGCACATCCTGCGCCGTTATTTTCCACAATGCTATCGCTATATCTGCATAGCTGATGCGTAGACTGTGTCGTGACGATAAACCAAAGGAGTTACGACTTATGAAACAAAACTTTTACTTCAAATTAGGCGTTATTTTTGCACTGATTTTATGTTTGATGCTGCCGCAAGCCTTTATAAAGGGTTTAGTGGGCGAACGCCAAAGTTGGCGGCATCGAGCATACCAAAGTATCGAACAAAGCTGGCCGGGCATGCAGACTATTGCCGGGCCGGTTCTTTCCATCCCTTATCAGCTGACCTACAACACCAAAGAAAAGATTATCGGTACAGACAAACAAGAAACAGAAATTATCAAGGAAGCTACTGTGCATGATGTCTTGTACCTTATCCCCAAACAATTGACTATCGAAAGCAAACTGGAAAGTTCGCTACGTTATCGCGGCATTTATGGTGTGCCGGTTTATACCAGCGCTATGCAGTTTAAGGGTGAATTCAGCACCCAGGCTTTTCTCGACTTCATCGGCAAGAACAAAGACTATAAAATTCGCTGGGAAAAACCGCAGCTCTCCGTATTAGTGGGCGACCAGCGCGGTATAGCGACACCGCCCAGCCTGGGCTGGGCTGGAAGCAAAATCGCCTTTCAACCCGGTAGCGCGTTGCCCGGTACGGAAGCGGGTATGCACGTCATGTTGCCGGATATTGCAGAGGGACAGGAAACCCGGATCCCGTTTAATTTTGATATGGAATTACGCGGTATGCGTTCGATCAACTTCGCGCTATTATCGGAAAATACCGATGTGCATCTGGCCGCTAACTGGCTGCATCCGAGCTTTACCGGTGCATTACTGCCCGAAAAGCGCGACATTAACGACCAGGGTTTTACCGCCCAGTGGCGTGCCTCGTCATTTTCTTATGACGTGACTGGTGCGATAGAACAATGCCGCAAGGGCCAGTGTAGCAGTTTGTTGCGGCAGGCGGTCGGCATTGACCTGATCCAGCCGGTAGATGTTTATCAGCAATCCGAACGTAGCATCAAATACGCCGAATTGTTCATTATCCTGACTTTTGTCGCGTTAATCCTGTTCGAGTTGCTGAAGAAACTACGTATCCACCCGATTCAGTACACGTTGGTCGGCATGGCGTTGCTGGTATTTTACCTGCTGCTGATTTCACTCTCTGAACATATACCATTCCTGCTGGCCTATGCCATAGGCGCATCCGGCAGCACCACATTGCTGACCTGTTATTTCGGCGCTATTTTGCATAGCCGCAAGCTGGGCTTGATGCTGGGCGTGGGCCTGTCGGCCTTGTATGTATCGTTGTACGTTATCCTGCAAGCCGAAGAAAGCGCCTTGCTGATGGGTAGTTTATTATTGTTCATCGTGCTTGCAGCGCTGATGCTGGCAACCCGTCATTTCGACTGGTATGCGCTGACCAGCCAGGGCGACGCCGCGACGGAAACGCAGGAGTGATAGCCAGCCCATGAAAAAAATCGCGTTGATCCTGTTATTCGTTGGTGCAGCAATCGGCTTTTTGATCCCGGAAAGCCACAGGATTCCAGTTGCGGGAGCAAGAGCCGCCGACTGGAACCCGAAATCCTTCTGGTACAGTCCGTGGGGACGCTCCGGCACTCACAAAGGCATCGATATTTTCGCCAGGGAAGGCGCCCCGGTATTGGCGGCGACGAGCGGCGTGGTGGTTTATACCGGTTTTAACGACATAGGCGGTAATGCCGTACTGATTTTGGGAGCAAAATGGCGGCTTTATTACTACGCGCATTTGCAGCATATTGACGCCCGCGCTTTATCGCTGGTTGGTGCAGGCGATATGATCGGTACCGTCGGCAACACCGGTAATGCCCAAGGTAAACCGCCGCATTTGCATTTTGCCATTCGCTGTGTGTTGCCGTTGTTTTGGCAATACGATGCCAGTCAATCGCAAGCCTGGAATAAAGTTTTTTATATTGATCCCGGTAAATTTTTGGTTCTATATGTGTTTTAGGGTCTTTTCAGCCCACCTCTTAAAGTTTAAGAAATAGGAGAACAAAAAGGCGGTTAGGGTTATAAACCTGTGGATACTGGAGTACAAACCTAGGTTTGTACTCCAATGAAAAGGCATTTAGAGCTTAATCGCCCCTTCTTTCAAAAAGTCCCTGAAACCCATATTGAGCCAAATTTTTAACGTCGTAGATGTGCGTCGCGTACCCATCTGATAATGGATAAGACATGAGCAAACATATTCTCATCGCCGATGATGACCCCCATATCCGGGAGGTCATCCGCTACGCGCTGGAAAAAGCCGGCATGCACGCCATACTGGCAGAAGACGGGCGGCAGGCGTTGCAGCAATTCAGCGCATTGCCCGTCGACTTGATCGTACTGGACATCAATATGCCGGAGTTCGACGGGCTGGAAGTCTGCCGCGAGCTGCGTAAAAGCTCCGAGGTGCCGATTTTGTTCCTGTCCTCCCGCGATGAGGAAATCGACCGGATATTAGGCCTGGAAATCGGCGGCGACGATTATGTCACGAAGCCTTTCAGCCCGCGCGAGCTGGTCGCGCGCATCAACGCCATTCTCAAGCGTATCCACGCTGCACCCAAACCGGCCGGCGAAGCCAACCGCTTCAATCACGGCAGGCTAGGCATGCAAATAGACCAACATGCAGCGACCTGGAACGGCCAGGCCATCAGCCTTACCGCCACCGAATTTGCAATGCTGCTGCTGTTGATACGCCAGCCCAGCCGTGTGTTCAGCCGCGATATCATCATGCACAGCGCCTATGCCCATAATGTCTACGTCAGTGACCGGACCATCGACAGCCATATCCGCCATATTCGCCAGAAATTCACAGACGCCGGCTGCGAAGCGGTGATAGAAACCGTTCACGGCGTCGGTTACAAGCTCGCCTCATGCCTATAAACGCAGAACTGCCGATATTGAGTCGGCGCTTGTTCCGGCTCAGGAATATTTTGCTGATCGTCATGCTAATGGTGTTGGGATTGCCGCTGGGCGGGCTGTATTTCTTCCGTATTTACGAAAACGAACTGGTGCAACAAACCGAGCGCGAACTCATTTCGCAATCCGCCGTGCTGTCAGCCGCATTTCGCCAGCTCGTGCGTACATTGCATGATGGGAACCATGCTTATGGGACGCTGTTGCCGTCATTGCCTGCGTCTAGCGATACTTATCAACCGGTTATTCCGGCCTTGAGCCTGGTTAACCCGATACTGCCGCCGCGCCCTGATGCTGGACCCGCGCAGCCGGCCGATGAGCTTGCGCAAAAAATGGGTATCTTGATGCGGCCGGTGATGATGGATACTCAACAAGTCACCTTATCCGGTATGCGGCTTTTGGATATGAACGGCACAGTGATTGCCGGGCGCGAGGAAGTGGGCTTATCGTTCGCAAACATTCCTGAGGTCCGGCAGGCGCTGCAAGGACATTATGCCGCCGCTATTCGCCAGCGGCTTTCCGATGAACCGCCGCCGCCTTTGCATTCAATGAGCAGGGGCAGTTATATCCGCGTCTTTGTCGCTTTTCCGGTGCTGGAAAACCGGCGCTTGCAAGGCGTCATCTATCTTTCACGCACACCGGATAATATTCTCAAGCACTTGTTTGCGGTCAGGAAAAAAGTGTTTATTGCTTTTTTCAGTGTGCTGGTATTGGTCGTATTGCTGGTGCTGCTGGTGTCGGCATCTATTTCACGACCTATCCGTGAACTGATCCGTCAAACCGAGCGCATCAAGCAAGGCGAGCAAAAACTGCTCGAACCGCTGAAAAACCCGGTGACCTATGAAATCGCCCAGCTTTCGGAAAGTTTCGCCGGCATGTCCCAGGCCTTGGCGGAACGTAGCGACTATATCCGGCGTTTTGCCGCTCATGTGTCGCACGAATTTAAAACCCCGTTGACCTCTATGCAAGGCGCGCTGGAATTGCTGCAGGATCATCTGGAAACCATGCCCGCTGAGCAACGCCGGCGCTTTATCGATAACCTGCTGGCCGATACCCAGCGCCTCAGGCAACTCGTCAACCGCCTGCTGGAACTTGCCCGCGCCGATGCCCTGGAGCCCAGCCGGCAGGATAGTTTTCTTCCTGCCGCTTTCGATGCGCTGCAAAACCGTTATTATGAACGTGGCTTGCAGCTTAATTATACCGGCTTGCCCGATGCCGCCGTCGCGATTGCGCCGGATGCGCTGGACACGGTATTGATTAACCTGTTCGAAAACAGCTTACAACACGGCGCAAGCCTGATGGAAATCACCGCCGTTACCGGCAAAAATACCTTGCAACTGGGCCTGCATGATAACGGCGCCGGCGTTTCAGCCGCCAATCGCAACAAGATATTCACGCCATTTTTTACCACTCGCAGGAATACCGGCGGCACCGGTTTGGGCTTGGAAATCACGCTGTCTTTGTTGAAGGCCTACGGCGGCAAGATTGAGCTGGCGGACAGCGGGCAGGGGGCCTTGTTTGTGCTGAGCCTGCTGTTAAGCCGGTTGGACAAAGCGCCGTGACGCTAGTTTTTTTACAATAGCCCGACAGGATGGATAACACTATGATTTTTGTTTTGGTTCATGGCATCAATGATACCTGTCTTAAGTTCAAGACGATGCAGGCCGCGTTTGAAAACAAGGGTCACCGCTGCATTGTGCCGTCCCTGGCGCCCAAAAACGGCGGTAAAGGCCTGGAATATCTTGCAAGGCAGCTACAAGATAGCATCAACGCCGAAGCGGGTGCGGGGAATGTTCCTGTCTGCCTGGTAGGTTTCAGCATGGGTGGGTTAATTTCCCGGTATTACCTGCAGGAGTTAGGAGGCCATCGCATGATCTCCCGGTTCTTTTCTATTTCCACACCCCATCACGGCAGTCTTGTCGCCTATTTGTCGACTACCCTGGGCGCGAGACAAATGCGCCCCGGCAGTGATTTTATCCGGTCGCTGGAGCAAAGTTCGGGGCGTTTGCAGGGGCTGGCTTGCTATGCTTACTGGACACCCTTTGATTTGATGATTTTACCGGCGACCCGCTCGATATGGGAAAAGGCCGAGAATATCAGGGTCAATGCGCTATGCCACCCGTGTATGGTCAAAAACGGCAGGGTTATTGCCGATATTCTTGACAAGGCGGCGGAACCTATTGGTGTCGACTTGCCCTGATGTGCCGGCATTTGTTGCAAATGAGGCCTGGCCTCCAAACTGACTTAACAATGAACAGCGGAAATTTAGTGCAGGCCTTTGGTTTTAAGGAAATCAGCAAGCAATTTATCCGATCCAAGAATATGGTGTTGCAGCCAATCCTGTAAAAAATGCATGGTTTCCATCGTGATATGGGCATTTCCGCTGTGCAGTTTTTGCTGCAAAGTAACCGCAGTATTTACCAGGTCGCTGTGTTCGTGTTGATGGGTTTCTGAATTTGGATAAGCATATTTCAGCATCAGTTGCTCTTCAGTCTCGAAATGAAACCCCGTATATTGGATAACCCTGTCGAGCACCTTAGCCATGATTTCGCTGGCATCGCCCGCCAGCATATGGTTATGCAGGCCGTTAATAAGCTGGACGAGTTTTTGGTGTTGTTGGTCGATTTCTTCTATGCCAACGGTAAGTTGGTCGCTCCAAGTGATTAAAGACATGTCGTATTACCCCTCTAGTCAATGTGCCGTTAATTAAATTCGATATTGGACTGATTGCACCGCGTAATAGGTGTCGGCGTGTCGCGGGCGAGTAGCACCGGTATCTTACTCCGGGTTGAATATTTACCCTAATCGGGTTGAGGTAACAGCGATTACATAAACAGGGTTCGCACAGGCATTAGAGATTGCGAAAGTATTCAGTGTTTGGAGTAAAAACCTAGGTTTGTACTCCGTACATATCATAAAAATCAATAGGTTGAAGATTTTTAAGTAGGGTGTTGATTTTCATTGATGTGCTAGTGGGCTATACTAATGCGATAGATGACATCATGGCATAAAGAAATGAAAGCAGAACTCATAACGCACGACGGCGAAGAACTCACAATACAGGTAAA
>Ga0172373_10002540_pt1 | contig 27734 bp, 28 predicted proteins | sample Lak10m_2_FD_114546 | JGI IMG/M metagenome (GOLD analysis project Ga0172373, IMG submission 114546) | Freshwater microbial communities from Kabuno Bay, South-Kivu, Congo - kab_092012_10m | ecosystem: Environmental > Aquatic > Freshwater > Lake | place: Democratic Republic of the Congo...
GAGCGAGAGCGGGGAGTGGCGGTGATCAGTGCGACGCACGACATCGGCGAAGCGTCGACGTGCGATCGGGTGTTGCTGTTGGCTGGACGGTTGATCGCCGATGGGCCGCCCGATGTGGTGCTGACTCCGGAGAATCTGCTGGCGACGTTCGGTGTGGGGCTGACGAGAGTGCACGACCAGTTGGTCGTCACCGAACACCAGCACGAACACGGGCACGAACACGGGCACGAACACGGGCACGAACACGGGCACTAGCTCGAGATTCTGGTTAGAAATTTTCACCCTGGGGGTAGAGAATTGCCACCAGAAGACCGGTTGGATGTCTAGTGTTCGTCCCAGTGGTCGTCGTGTTGGGCGTGTAGGTGCCCATCGTGCAAGTAATCCACGTGATCACCATGCGGCACCGCCTGATGCCCACACCCCGGACCATGCACGTGCTCGTGATGTGAGTGCGCCACGCACTCCTCCGAATCGCACATGTCCCAGTGATCACCGTGCTGACGATGTCGATGCCCATCGTGAACGAAGTCGACGTGGTCGTCGTGCTCGACCATCACGTGTCCGCAATCGGGTCCGTGCACGTGCGGGTGAGTCGGGGCCGGGGCGTGCTCGCTCATGGTCCCATTATCCCCGTTGTGACCCCTGGCGGACCGCCAATCGGACAGCGATGTCGCATCATCGGCCGAGTTCCGCTGAAATGAACACGTGCTCGACCGCTTCGCCGACCGCCTTCTCGACGCCACCGTTGTCGGTGGGTTCTCGCGCCTCGGCCCGGCCGTGCGCTCGCGCCTCGGGAACTGGGAATCGTTCCCACCCGGTTGTCTGTCCGGTCGAACCGTCGTGGTCACCGGTCCAACGTCCGGACTCGGTTTGGCCGCCGCGCTCGAATTCGATCGTCTCGGTGCCGATCTCGTCTTGATCGGTCGCGACCCTGATCGCGTCGAATCCGTGCGCACTCGTCTCAGCGGCGCCGAACGTGTGGTCGCTCTCGTTGCCGACGTGGGCGATCTCGTCGCCGTCCGTCGAGTGGCTGCCCAACTGTTGGCGACCGGTCGTCCCATCCACGCGCTGGTGCACAACGCGGGTGCACTGACGTCCGATCGACAGATCACTCCGCAGGGTCACGAGGCAACCATCGCCACCCACGTTCTCGGCCCGCGTCTGCTCACGCGCGAAGTCCTCGCGCTCCTCGACGGCGGTCGTGTGATCACGGTGTCGTCGGGCGGAATGTACGCCGCGCCACTGCCGGGATTCGATCGCGGTGAGTCACCCGAGATGAGCCCGCAGCGATACGACGGCACCAAGCAGTACGCCACCGCCAAGCGCATGCAAGTGACGCTCAACGAGATCGATGCGACGAATCACCCGAACGTCACCTTCTCGGCCATGCATCCGGGCTGGGCCGACACACCCGGGGTACGCGCGTCGTTGCCGGGCTTCGCCAAGGTCACCGCACCGATCCTGCGCACCGCCGAACAGGGAGCCGACACCATCGTGTGGTTGGCGGCCACCGGACGTCGTTACGACTCGGGCCGGTTCTGGTGCGATCGGGCCGAGCGACCCATCCACCGCCTCCCGACCACGCGCCGAACCGACGACGACGCGAACCGTTCGGCACTGACGAAGTGGGTCGACGACGCGATCAGCACGACATGATCTCGTCGGCGTAACGGCCGGCGCGCAACAGCTCACCCATCGTCGTCATGGCCGGAGCCGTGTGGCGGAAGAAGTGCAGGTATCCGTCGCAGAGATGATTGAGCCCGGGCTCGCCGTCGGCCGTGGTCGCGAAACGATCCTTCGGGCATCCACCGTGGCACGCGAACAGAACATCGCACTCACGGCACTGACGGGGGAGTGTCGACTGCTTGGCCCGCCCGAAGGCCCGCTGCCGTTCGTCGTCGACCAACGCTCGCAATGGTGTGTCGTGGATGTTGCCGATCAGGTGATCGGGCTCCACGAAGTGATCGCACGAGTACACGTCGCCGTTGAACTCGAGAGCCAACGCGTCGCCGCAGGTGGGTGAGTGGATGCACAACGAGTACTGCCCGAGGTGCGCCCCTAACGTCACGTCGAACATCTGCACGAACACCCGGCCCACGTCACGCGAGACCCATTCGTCGAACATCGCTGTGAGGAACTCGCCGTACTGCCGGCCCGTGATCGAGCGACTGGTCGTGAGGTCGCCCGACTGGGTGTAGAGGATGCGTCGGCGCCCGGGCCTGTCGCTCCATCCCTTCTCGGCGATCTCGAGTGTGACCGGGGTGGCCCGTTCGACGATCGGGATGAACTGAACGAACTCGGCTCCGAGTTCGTCGCGGAAGTAGCGATACACCGTAAGAGGTTCGTGAACGTTCGCGCTCGACACCGAGCACAACACGTTCACGTCGACGCCGCGCGAACGCAGAAGAGTCCACGCTGCGACCACAGCGGAATGTGTGCCGTCACCCTTCTTGTCGACCCGATGGACGTCGTGCAGATGGACCGGACCATCGAGGCTCAGACCCACGAGCACGCGATGTTCGGCGAACAACCGCGCCCATTCGTCGTCGAGCAGCACCCCGTTGGTCTGCATGCTGTGGAGCAAGGTCTGGCGCGGCCGTCGAACCCGCTCGGCCATCTCGATCGCGGTTCGAAAGAACTCGACACCCATGAGGGTCGGCTCGCCACCTTGCCAGGCGATGTTCACGTCGCCATCGGGTTGGGCGTCGAGCAACTGTCCGATGTACTCGGCGAGGGTGGCCGACGACATGCGGTGTCTCTGGTTCGGATACAGCGCGTCCTTCGACAAGAAGAAGCAGTACGAACAGTCGAGATTGCAGGTGGCCCCGGTGGGCTTGGCCAGCAAGTGGAACGCGCGTCGCGTCACGACGTCATGATTACCACGAGCGATGCCACAGCAGCGGATTGCTCGGACCATCGGCAGTCGCACCGGTCTCGCGACCGCCGAGCCACAACGCCAGGTCGAATTGGCGCGCCGGATGATCGGCCTCCGAGATTCGTGTTCCGTCGGCGTAGTAGATGACGGTGAGGACGGCGCGCATGAGATCGGACTCGTTGGCGGGAGCCGAGTGCAGAGTCCAGCCGCGATGGAACGTGGCGTCACCGGCGGCGAATGGTCCGTGAGTCGACAACGTGAATCCGCGCTCGGCCACGACGGTGTCGAAGAACTCGTGCGAGGCGTCGCCGATCACGAGCTCGCCGAGATTGCCGTGACGCCACGATCCGTCGGCGAATGTCATGCCACCAACGTCGCGCGGAATGTCGACGAGCGGCATCCACATCGTGATCGTGCGATCGGAGTCGAGCGGCCAGTACACCTGATCCTGGTGCCAGGGCGTGAAGCCGCCACCCGGCTCCTTGTAAAGCGCCTGATCGTGATATAGCCGAACGCCGTCGCATTGCAGGAGTTCGGCGGCCACCCGGGCGAATCGCCGGGCCAGTGCGAACTCGGCCACGGCCGCGCTGTGGCGATGCACGTTGGCCGACTGGATGAAAGCCCGGCCATACGTGTCGCGCTCCTCGAGGGGCCGCTTGTCCCACCGCAGAGCAATGGTCGCCTCGTCGATGGCCGGCTTGTACCGCTCCACCAGGGACCGGGGGGCGAGCCCGCGAACCGCCGCATGGCCGGCCGACTGGAACGCCTCGACGGTTCCGGGGGCCAGGATGTACGGCTCGTCGAGCACGTCGGGTCGGTCGATCACCGGCCCAGTCTTTCATATGCGCTGGACTTCACAGCGCAGACGTTGGTGGTCGACCCCCTCGATCGGCGAGACTCACCTCGTGGACTTCACTTGGACCAACGAGCAACTCGCCCTTCGTGAGGAGGCTCGCGAGGTGGCGGCCAAAGCCGTCGAGAAGTACGGCCGCGCCAACGACTCGTGGATCAACGGTTGGTCGAAGGACTTCGCCGCCGAACTCGGTGCGCGCGGCTGGATCGGTCTCACGTGGCCGAAGGAGTTCGGTGGCGGTGGCCGTCCAGCCATCGATCGACTGATCATCGGCGAAGAACTCATCAGCGCCGGCGCACCCATCGGCTCGATGTGGTTCGCCGATCGTCAGATGGGTCCGACACTCATCACCTACGGTCGCCCCGATCAGCAAGCCGAGTATCTGCCGGCCATCCTCGCCGGACAAAGCGTGTGGTGCATCGGCATGTCCGAACCCAACTCGGGCTCCGATCTCGCGTCGTTGAAGACACAGGCCGTGCGCGATGGCGACGAGTGGGTCATCAACGGTCAGAAGATCTGGACGAGCTTCGGCGCGGTGGCCGACTACTGCTACTTGATCTGCCGCACCACCACCGAAGGTCCGCCGCATGCAGGCATCAGCGAGATCATCGTGCCGATGAATACACCGGGCATCGAAGTGCGCCCCATCAAGGACATGACCACCAATCGTCACTTCTGCGAAGTGTTCTTCACCGACGTGCGGGTGCCGGTCGTCAACCTGGTGGGGGTGGAAGGCAACGCCTTCAAGCAGACGATGCGCCAACTCGAACACGAACGTGGCGGTATCGATCGTCTCGTGTCGAACCACGCGCTCTACAAGGTCGCGCTCGAGCGGGCCGATCGCTCCGATCCGCGTGTTCGACAGCAGATCGCACACCTCGAGGAGAAGTACCGGATCGGTCGCATCCTCGTCATTCGCGAAGTGCTGCACCAAGCGCCAGCCGGTTTCTCGGCGGCCACCAAGTGCTTCTGCACCGAACACGAATGGGACGTCGCACAGTTCGTGAGCCATGTGCTCGGCCCCGAAGCCACACTCTGGAACCAGGTGACGCAGGGTCTCGCTTACGCGCCTGGTTACACCATCATGGGCGGCACCTCGAACGTGATGCGCAACATCCTCGGCGAGCGAGTCCTCGGCCTCCCACGCTGACATGCCGTCCGACGCAACGGCGCGCGAGCCCAAGTTCTGCGCGTCGTGCGGCCGTCGTATGGAGTGGCGCAAGAAGTGGGAACGCAACTGGGACTCGGTGAAGTACTGCAGCGATCGCTGTCGCCGTGTGCGCGTGTCCGATCTCGACCGTCGCCTGGAGGCGCGGATCGAAGCGATGCTCGACACCCGATCGGGAAGCCTGTGTCCATCGGAGGTGGCGCGGGCCGAACGAGACGACGACTGGCGTGAACTGATGGAACCGGTACGGGCCGCTGCGCGTCGCCTGAACGTGCGCGGCCTGGTGGTGTTCACGCAGGGTGGACGCGTGGTCGATCCGTCCACCGCCACTGGCCCGGTCCGGCTGCGACGCCCCTGAGCCGTCGGTTACCGTTGGCGTCGACTGCGAGGGGGACGCATGACCGAGTGGAACATCGCCGACGTGTACGAGGCGATCGCCGCCAAGACGCCGAACGCACCGTGCCAGATCCAGGGTGATCGCCGCTTCACGTGGCGCCAGTTCGACGAACGCTCCGCGGCACTGGCGGCCGACTTCATCGAGGCCGGCCTCACCAAGCAGAGCAAGGTCGCGGCCTATCTGTACAACTGCCCCGAGTATCTCGAGACCTACGTCGCGGCGTTCAAGGGCGGCTTCGCGCCGGTCAACACCAACTACCGCTACGGGCCCGAAGAGGTCACGTATCTCTTCGACAACGCCGATGCCGAAGCCGTGGTGTTCCACGCGACGTTCGTGCCGCTGGTGGACGAGGTGCGTGCGCGACTGCCGAAAGTGCGTCGTTGGTACTGCGTCACCGACGGATCGCACGATGTGCCGTCGTGGGCCCTCGATTACGACGAGGTGGTGGATCGCTCGGTTGCGGGTCCGGTGCGCGGACCGTGGGGTCGCAGCCCTGAGGATCTCTTGCTGTTGTACACCGGCGGAACCACCGGGATGCCCAAGGGTGTGATGTGGCGCCAGGACGATCTCTTCAACGTGTTGGGTGCGGGTGGTCAGGCCCTCATCGGCATTCCGCCCGCCGAATCGTTCGATCACCTCGTGAGTCGAATCGGCGAGAGCGTGCCGCCGTTCGTCACGCTCTCGGCGTGTCCGCTCATGCACGGCACCGGACAGTTCTCGAGCCTCATCACCATGAACATGGGCGGTTGCATCGTCACGATGCCGTCGCGGTCGCTCGACATCGACGAACTCCTGGGTGAGGTGCAACGCAACAAGGTCACGTCACTCGTGATCGTGGGGCAGGCCTTCGCCGGCCCCATTCTCGAGAACTTCGAAGCCAACCCGGGCAAGTACGACTTGTCGAGCCTGATCCTCATGTCGTCGTCGGGCGTGATGTGGAGCCAGGAGAACAAGCAGGGTCTCTTGAAACACGTCCCGCACGTGATCTTGTTCGACTCGTTCGGTTCGTCCGAAGCGGTCGGCCTGGGCGGATCGGTGAGCGCGGCCGGTGCGGCCAGTGAGACGGCCAAGTTCCAACTCGGACCGTCGTGCGTGGTGTTCACTGAGGATGGTCGTCGTGTCGAGCCGGGCTCGGGCGAACGTGGTTTGGTGGCCGTGGGTGGTTTCATTCCGCTCGGCTACTACCGCGACGAGGCCAAGACGGCTCAGACGTTCCGCACCTTCGAGGGGCGGCGCTGGAGCGTGCCCGGCGACTGGGCCGAGGTGCTGGCCGACGGCACGATCAACCTGTTGGGCCGCGGATCGGTGTGCATCAACACCGGCGGCGAGAAGGTGTTCCCCGAAGAAGTGGAAGAGGCGTTGAAGCGTCACCCGTCGGTGCGTGATGCGGTGGCCGTGGGAATTCCCGATCAGCGATTCGGCGAGACCATCTGCGCGGTGGTCGAAGCCACACCCGGTGTCACGCCGAGCCTCGACGAACTGAACGCTCACGTGAAGGCCTCGCTCGCGGCGTACAAGGCACCGCGTCACCTCGTGATCGTCGACACCATCGGGCGTGCGCCCAACGGCAAGGTCGACTACAAGCGGTTGAAAGGTGTGGCCTTCGATCGTCTCGGTGTGTCGTCGTGACAGCCGACGCCCTTCGCGCTCGGCTCGCACGGCGCGAAGTGGTGGTGATGCCCGGGGTGTGGGACGCCACGTCGGCGTTGGTGGCCGAGCGCGCCGGCTTCCATTCGTTGTTCGTGTCCGGTTTCGCCGTCTCGGGAGCGTTGCTCGGTGAGCCCGATGTCGGTCACCTGTCGCAGATCGAGATGGCCGAAACCGCGCGGCGGATTTGTCACGCCGTTCCGACTCTGTCGGTCGTCGTGGACGCCGACACCGGTTACGGCAACGCGATGAACGTGATGCGCACGGTCGAGTTGTGGGAAGAAGCGGGCGCCGCGGGAATGTTCCTCGAGGATCAGGTGTGGCCGAAGAAGTGTGGCCACATGCCCAACAAGCAGGTGGTCCCGGCCGACGATTGGTTGGCCAAGGTGCGTGCCGCCCTCGACCATCGCACCGAACTCGTCGTCACGGCTCGTACCGATGCCCGGGGCGCGCTCGGTCTCGACGAAGCCATCGAGCGCGGCAAGCGCGCGCGTGATCTCGGTGTGGATGCCGTGTTCATCGAAGCGCCCGCGTCGGAAAGCGAGCTCGACACGATCGTTCGCGAACTGCCCGATGTGGTGTTGGTGGCCAACATGGCCGAGAAGGGCGGAATCGCTCATCTCACGGCGGCCGATCTGGCCGACCGGGGCTTCCGACTGCTGGTGTCGCCGGTGGGCTTGTTGTTCGCGGCCGTCGATGCCATGACCACGGCGGCGTCCACTCTGGCCGCCACGGGTTCGTTCGGTGCGGTGCGCCCGGGGCGGTTCGACGAGTTCACCGACCTGGTGGGTCTGCCCGAACATCAAACCACCGAGGAGCGCTACCGTTGAGTCGGTAACCTCTCCTCGTCTCATCCAGAGAGGCCCGAGCAATCGGGCCCGGCAACCTGGGCGGAAGCCCCAAGGTGCCTCCTGCCGCTTCGTGCGGTGGGGATGTGGCCGGTTCGCCGGCAACGAAGCTTCCCTGGATGGGTCACCTGTCGCGACGAGTCGACGAAAGGAGCCTGAGATGAACCACGCAGTACCCGTGTCGGGTGCTTGGCGTCCGACCGACCCCGTGGGTCATCGGCAGTTCTTGTCGCTCGATCGCAAATTGGCCCTCGATTCCGGCCAGGTGCTCGACGGTGTGGTCGTCGCGTACGAAACGTGGGGGACGCTCAACGCCGATGCGAGCAACGCCGTGCTGATGTGCCACGCCTGGACGGGTGACAGTCATGTCGCCGGTCCGGCCGATCTCGGCCACCCCACGCCAGGTTGGTGGGAGAGTGCGGTGGGTCCGGGTCTGGCGATCGACACGAACGAATGGTTCGTCGTGTGCACCAATGTTCTCGGCGGTTGCCAGGGGACCACGGGTCCGGCGTCGTTGCATCCCGACGACGGCAAACCGTACGGCTCGCGATTCCCGGTGATCACCATCCGCGACATGGTGCGTGCGCAAGTTCGGTTGGCCGATCATCTCGGTATCGGTCGTTGGCATTCGATCATCGGTGGATCGATGGGCGGAATGCAGGTTCTCGAATGGGCCACCACCTATCCCGATCGAGTCGCGTCGATCGCGCCCATCGCCACGTGTGCGCAGGCGTCGGCGCAGCAGATCGCCTGGGGTTCCATCGGTCGTCGCGCGATCATGACCGATCCGAAGTGGCGTGGCGGCGACTACTACGACGCCGCACCCGGCGACGGCCCGCACGAAGGTCTGTCGACTGCGCGCATGGTCGCCCAGGTGACGTTCCGGAGCGACAACGTGTTCACCGAGCGATTCGGTCGTCAGATCGTGGGCAGCGACAACGCGCTCAAGTCGATCGAACAGAAGTTCGAAGTCGAGCGTTACCTCGAGTACCACGGCGACAAACTCGTGCGCCGTTTCGACGCCAACTCGTATCTCGTGATCGGCAAAGCCATGGACCTCCACGACATCGGCCGTGGTCGGGGCGGGCTCGAAGCGGCCATGGCGCGCATCAACGTGCCCACGCTCACGTTGGGTATTCACAGCGACATGCTGTACCCGGCGTATCAGCAGATCCAGATTCGCGATCTGCTCGTGTCGCGCGGAGTTCCGGCCGAATACATCGAGATCGACTCACCACACGGTCACGATTCGTTCCTGATCGACCTCGATCAGGTGGGTCCGCCGTTGCGTCACTTCCTCGCCAACGTCTGACCCACGCTCGGTGACGTCGCGCGGCGTTCAGTGAGCGGTGATGAGCGAGTCGAGAGTGTTGGTGGCGCGGCTCTTGGCCGGAATCCGTAGCAGAAGGCGAGCCTCGCCCTGGAGCACGAAGAAGGCCTTGTTGCCGGGTGACTCGGGGGCTCGGCCGGCCACCCGATAGACGCCACTGAGGCGCTTGGCCCGACGCGAACGCGAACCGATCACGAGGCTGGCGCCGTCGACGAACGCCCGCATCTCGCGCCACGGGCCATCGGGAAGATCATGGGCGCCCAGGGTCTGCACCCGGCACACGAAACGGCGTCCGTCCTTGCTGACCCAGTGTGGTTCGATCCGCGATGCGCCCCACAGCATGGCGATGCAGCCGGCGATTCCGAGGATGCCGATGAGCGTGTCGGTCACGTGCTCATTGTCTCACACGGCACCGGCGATTGGTTCGTCGCCGATGTGACGACGTGGCCGAGGCCGACCGACAATGGATTCGTGCCCGAGATCCTCGAAGTGGAGATGTACGCCGAGGCAGCCCGGCGCGTGATCGGACGGCGGGTGTCGCGCGTGACGCATCTCGACTCGTTGGTGGTGGGCGAACCGCGCATCGTTCGGGGCTTGGAAGGAAAGCGCATCACCGACGTGACGCGCCTCGGAAAAGTTCTCACCCTGCACACGTCGTCGCTGGCCGTCGATCTCCACTTCGGAATGTCGGGTCGGATCGTCGTCGATGGTCGCTCGCCGATCGACGAGTTGTCGTACGCGGCCTCCGACGATTTGCGCTGGATCCGCTTCGGACTCTCGTTCGGAAAGGGCTTCTTGTACATCAGTGACCCGCGACGGTTCGCCCGTGTGCAACCCACGCGCCACGGAGAGGGTTTGGGGCCCGACGCGATGACGATTTCGAAGCAGCAGTTCCGCGAATGTGTGTCCGGTCGCAATGCGCCCATCAAAGCGGTGCTACTCGATCAATCATCGCTTGCCGGTCTCGGCAACATGTTGGTGGACGAAATCTTGTGGCGAGCCGACGTCGACCCGCGTCGCAAGAAACTCGATGCGGCGACCGTCGATTTGATCCACGCGAAGATGCGGGCGGTGTTGCCCCAACTGGCGCGGCGCGGCGGCAGCCATGCCGGTCGATTGAGTGTGGATCTGCGTGTTCCCGGCTCGGCGTGTCCGCGTGATGGGGCACTTCTGAGCCGGGCGACGGTCGGTGGTCGCACCACCTTTTGGTGTCCGAAGCATCAACGCTGACGATCACCTTCCGGGCTCGATCGAGGTTCGGCGAGGCCGACGCCCGACATAATGGCGGGGTGACCTGGTTGGCCGGCATCGACACCCGCTCCGTGGGCGACACCGGTAGTTCGGTCGTGGTGTTGGTGGTGGCGATGGCGTTGGTGGCGGCCGGAGTCGCTCTCACCGGCATCACCGTGTGGTTCTGGCGTTCCACGCGCCCCGACCCGGAAGCGCTCGCACCCTTGGTGGTGATGAGTTCGAAACGGTGGCGCCTGGGCAACCCCATCGAACGTCGTCAGGCTCTCGACGTGGCTCGTCCGGGTTCGACGGTTGACGTTCTCGAACCCGTGGCCGACGAGTCACTGACCGACGAGCCACTGACCGACGATGCGGTTACCCAAACGCCGGTGGCCGATGAGGTCGTCGCGAACAGCGAGATTCCGGCTGGGATTCGGACAGAGATTCCGGCTGAGATTCCGGTCGAGATCGCCTTCGCTCCCGACGAACCCGTCGCTCAGGCCACTGACGGTGTGTTCGACGACTTGGACGAGGACTCCGATCTGTACGACGACGATCCGGTCAACTCGGGTCCGATCGAGCGCGGTGGTTCGTCACCCATCGATCCGCTTCTCGGTCGCTGAGCGACCGTATCGAGAACCCGACTCGCGGTCGGTGCGCGGTCTACCGTGGAGGTATGGCCGAACTCGATCTCGATGCGATGCTCCAGAGGTTCCGCGACCGGGCTGCCGCCGTGAAGAAGCGCCCGCTCCCGCCGGTGGCCGGACAGGAACGGCAGTTGTTCCTCGAGAATGCGCAGCGCGACTTTCAGGATTTCGCGATCATCGGTGACGCGCAGGCGACCATCGAAAACGGAGTGCTCGTGCTCCGGGTCGATCTGCGTCCGAAGGCCTCGTGACCCTCGCTGCTACTCGCCAGTCGAACGACGTCGCCGTCCCCGCCGTACTCCTCGCCGTCGTGGCGTGGGGTCTCGGCCCGCTGATGGTGCGCGGCATGAGCGTCGACGGCACCACGGTTGCGCTCTATCGCATGTGGTTGGGCACGCCCGTGATGTTCGTCGCTGCTCGCGTGTGGGGCCAGCCCATGACGCTCTCGATCCTGAAGAGGTGCGTCGTGCCCGGCGTATTCTTCGGATTGTCGATGATGTTCGGTTTCCAGGCCGCGCGCGCCACGTCGATCGCGGCCGCCACGCTGATCTCTCATCTCACACCCGCGCTCATGGTGCTGGGCCTCGGACGACTGCTGGGGGAGCGCACCGAACTGCGACGCCTTCCGTTCGCCTTCGTGTCGCTGTTCGGATTGGTGTTGGTGGTGCTGGTCGGATCGAACAGCGACGGGGCGTCTCTCGAAGGTGATCTATTCGCCCTCGTGAACGTGGCGTGCTGGACGGTGTACTTCATCATCTTGAAGCGCACGCGCGATGCGGGCATCGACGGCTGGACGTTCCTCTCGGGTGTCTTTCTCGTCGGTTCGATCGTGATCACTCCGTGGTGTCTCGTCGCGTCCGACGATCTCACGTCGGTGAACGCCAAGGACTACCTCTTGCTCACGGGCATGATTCTCGGGCCGGGTCTGGTGGGCCACGGTCTCGTCACCTGGGCCAGTCGTCATCTCGCTGCCACCGTCACCTCGCTGCTCACGTTGTTGGGGCCGGTGGTGTCGGTGGTGGGGGCGTGGCTGATCTACGACCAATCGCTCGGCTGGAACAAGATCGTGGGGGCCGTGCTGGTGCTGGGCGGTCTGGCCGGAACCGTGTGGGGCCGGTCGCGCGCGGAGGCTTTGGAAGCCCCGTGATCCGGCCCGGGCCGGGTGTCGCCGACGAGGCTCGGCGATAGTGTTCCGGGTGCTGCGGACGTGGCTCAGTTGGTAGAGCATCACCTTGCCAAGGTGAGGGTCGCGGGTTCGAATCCCGTCGTCCGCTCCAAGAAAGTGCCCGGCCGGTCGGCGGGGCACTTGTGTTGTGGTGGACTTCTCGTTCGGGAGGTGTGAACGAGTCGGTCGAGTCGCCTGACCGGGTAGCCGGAAATCTGTCATCACTCGGTCCAGGCTGAAATCGGTTTCGGGTCTACGGTTCCCCTCATGAGGCAACTGTCGGGGCTCGATGCGACCTTTTTGCATCTCGAGACGTCCACGACGTTCGGGCACGTGTCGGGCCTAGCTCTCTACAGCCGTCCGTCGGCCGACTTCGATCCGTACCGCACGGTGTACGAACGGTTCGAGGCCCTGTCGGGGCGAGTCGGACCGTTGCACGAGAAGTTGCTCGATGTTCCTCTCGGTCTCGATCATCCCTACTGGATCGTCGACGACGATTTCGATCTCGATTATCACGTGCGCCATCTCGGCTTGGCTCCGCCCGGGACCGACGCACAGTTGGCCGAACAAGTGGCACGCATCTTCGGTCGCGCTCTCGATCGCAAACGCCCACTGTGGGAGGTCTACGTCATCGAGGGATTGAGTGACGGTCGATGGGCCTTGATGACGAAGTTCCATCATTCGTCGATCGACGGTGGTGCCGGTGTGGTGATGCTGAACATGCTCACCGATTCGTCGCCGGATGCGAAGCCCGACCTCACGCCGGTGCCCCTCCCCGAGGAAGAACCGGTGAGTGAAACCGAATTGGTTCGTCGGGCGGTGGCCAAACTCGCTTCCAATCCGGTGAGGTCGCTACGTCTTCAACTGCGCGTCACCCAAGGGGTGGTCGACTCGTTGGGTCTGTCATCGGCCAGTGAGCTGACCCGCCAGTTGCGCAAGACCGTGCGATCGATCACGCGTCGCGTGCCAACCGAGCGATCGGCCGACATCGATCGTGTGACGTTGCCGCTCACGCCAGCGCCGCCGAGTCCGTGGAACAAGACGATCACCGCGCATCGTCGTTTCGCCATGCGTTCGTCATCGCTCGACACACTGAAGGAACTCAAGGCGGCGTCCGGTGGCACGGTCAATGACATCGTCATGGCCATCTGCACCGGCGCCTTGCGTGAATATCTGATCGGCCACGACGCGCTGCCCGATCGACCGCTGCGCGCGATGGTTCCGGTATCCACGCGAACCGGCGAAGAAGAGGTTCCCTGGACCAATCAGGTCTCGGGCATCGTGGCCGACCTGCCGACCAACTGTGCCGATCCGATCGAACGCGTCGCGTTGTGCCATCAGGCCATGGAACTCGCCAAGCGCCAGTTCGAACTGCTGCCCGCCGACACCATTGCCCAGGGCGCTCAGGCCACCGCGCCCGTGCTGGCCACGGCGGCCGCGCGCTTGGCATCGCGTCTGCGCTGGGCCGATCGGGCCCGCATCCTTCCGTTCAACGTGGTGATCTCGAACGTTCCCGGCCCACGCTCGCCGATGTACTTGAGCGGCGCGCAGATGGAGAACTACATCCCGGTGTCGATTGTGACCGACGGGATGGGGCTCAACATCACGGTGCACAGCTACCTCGATCGCCTCGACTTCGGGCTCATCGCGTGTCGCGAACTCGTCCCCGATCTATGGGACCTGCTCGATCTGCACTTCGCCGAGATCGACGTGTTGCGCCGCGCGTACGGCATTGCTGTGTGATCGCGACTGTGTGATCACTTCTGCGTGATCCGAATCCGCTTCCCCTGGGCTTGGGCGCCGTTCATCGGAGAGATGCCAGGGTGACTCCTTGTCGGTGGGCGGTTTTGCTACGCCCGACGCTAGGAGCATGCGTCCAGACGTTGCCGTCAGGAGTGGTGAATCGTGACGGCTCTACTCGCGCACGAAGAACGTGCGGTTCCACTCGCGATGCCCGCGACCATCGACCGTGACGCGCCATTCGTAACTACGCCCGGGCGCCAGCGCGATGGGTGGAATCTGAATCGCCAGGTTCTGATCGACGTCGGAACCCGGTCGAAGATGTGACGGTCGGGCGACCTCGAGATCGATGTCGAAGGCCAGGGGGGAAGCGTTCACCAGAACGTTGCGCCCGTCCTCGTCCACCAGTTCGGCATGAATTCGGATCCGTTTCTCGGTCATGTCCCACGGAATCTTGGCCATGAGGGCGAGGGCGCTCGTGAAGATTCCGGAGCCGACCTGAGACCAACCGGCCCCGGCCATCATCACCTTGCCGTCGTGGGTGACCGCGTAGTCGGCGAGCACCACCTGCAACTGGATCTCCATCGTGAGCGACGCTAGCCGTCGCTACCGTGACGGACTCATGGATGCGACGCCCCGGCCGATGGCCCGCACGTTCAAGCCCCGTCGCCGTCGGCTCGGATCACAGCGTTCCGAGGTGTACGAGCGGCTGACTCCTATGTTCGGGCTCACCGAAGCGGGCCCTGTTCTCGACCTCGACGTGGTGTTCGCTGGACGTCGGCCGATCTGTGTGGAGATCGGATCGGGCAACGGTGATCTTTCGTCGTCGTACGCACAGGCTCACCCCGGTACTGGTCTCGTCGCGATCGACGTTCATCGACCGGGTATCGCGCGACTGCTGGCCGACATCGACACGGTTGGCTTCACCAATCTGCGCGTGGTCGAGGGCGACGCCCTCGACTTCCTCGATCGACTGCCCGATGCATCGGTCGACGAGGTGTGGGCCTTCTTTCCCGATCCGTGGCCGAAGAACGCCCAGGCCCACCGCCGACTGGTGACTCCGGAACGAATCGCCCGAATCGCCCGGGTGCTCAAGTCGGGAGGATCACTGCGGTTGGCCACCGACGTGGCGACTTACGCCGCGCAAATGCGACGGGTTCTCGCCGACGACTCGCGGTTCATGAGCGTGAACGACGAACGCCCCTCCTGGCGCATCGAGACGCACTTCGAACGTGAAGGACGAGAGCGGGGGCGAGCTGCCGTCGATCTGTGCGCGACTCGTCGCTGAGCGACCGTCAGAGCCCGAGCCCGGCGCCGGCGTTGAGATCGTCGGCGGCCGAGAACGCTCGGCGCACCAGTGAGTCCATCAACGCCGCACCACGCTCGTTGGCCGTGTCGAGCGTGAGGATGCTGGCCGCGAACGACGTGCAGTAGAACAAGACGCCTTCGGCGTAGCCGATCGTGATGCGCTCGACGTCGCTCCATTCGTCGGGTACTCCGTGGGTGCGGAGACGCTTCGCGTAGCGGTCGATCAGTTCGGTCTGCATCTCGCGACGCATGGCCGTGGGCAGGTTGGTGCCGAGGAAGTACACGAGGTCGGTGGTGCTCGGCGCGCGCATGGACAGCTGCCAGTCGATGAGGGTCATCGAACCATCGGCGTCGAAGAACATGTTGTCGAGCCGGAAGTCGCCGTGAATGAGTGTGCACGGCCACGGCAGGTACTTCGTCATCCAGTCGGTGACGCGCGGCGCGAACCCCTCGCACCAACGGAGCACACGCTCGGGTAACGAGTCTTCGTAACGCGCGAGGAACGTTGGCCAACCCATGTCGAACATCGCACCCACCGACAGGCTCATCGGGTCGGAGATGTCGGGCATCCAGTCGAGTGTCTTCAGTTCGGGGTGATCGAACCACGAACCGTGCAAGTCGGCCGCGGTGTCGATGGCGGTGCGGGCCTGATCGGCGGTGGGCCCGGCCACCTGATCGCCCGGACGGCGGGGGTGCAGGTCCTCGAGAATCAGCACGTACGGATCGGTTCGCGAGTACAGACATTCGGCGATGCGCACGCCGTGCATGTGCGGAGCCACCTCGGTGTAGAAGCGGTGCTCGCGCTCCCACACACGCATCATCTGGCCGATCATCTGCCCGCCCGGGTCGGCGGTCGGCATCTTCACGATCACCGACGACGGACAACCCGATCCGGTGAGATGTACGCGGGCCAGTTGACCCATGAATCCCTCACCGGCGCCGATGATCTCGATGCGAATCGACGCGACTCGACACTCGAGAACTGACGACAGCCATTCGGCCGTCACTTCCGACATGACGCGCGGCGTCTCACCCATGTGTCGCCTCCCCCTCGTGCGAGCGATTCCACCTTAGGTCGGCACGGGTACTCTGAAGGCGTGTCCGGGGCGATCGTCGAGCAGTTGGCTGCGATCGTCGGCCCAGCCAACGTTCTCACCACCGACCTCGATCGCTACGAGGTCGACTGGACGCGCCGCTACACGGGCCGGGCCGCGTGTGTGGTTCGACCGGCCGACACCGCCGAGGTGGCCACTGTGGTGTCGTGGGCGCGCCGGGCTGGTGTCGCGCTCGTTCCACAGGGCGGCAACACCGGTCTGGTGGGCGGTTCGGTCCCGCGCGGGGGAGAAGTCGTGGTGTCGCTCGAGCGACTGCGCCACATCGGGTCGGTGGATGCGCTCTCGCGCCAGGTGACCGTGGGCGCTGGCGTCACCATCCACGACCTGCACGAAACGGCTCGCGCGGCGGGGTTGCGGTACGCGGTCGATTTCGGTGCGCGCGGCTCGGCCACCGTGGGTGGCTCGGTGGCCACCAACGCCGGTGGCATCAACGTGGTGCGCTACGGCATGACCCGGCAACAGATCGTGGGCGTGGAGGCCGTGCTCGGCACTGGCGATGTCGTCTCACATCTACAAGGTTTGGTGAAGGACAACACGGGCTTCGATCTCGCGTCGCTCCTGTGCGGCAGCGAGGGGACTCTGGGCATCGTGACGGCCGTGCGGGTGCGATTGGTGACCGAGCAGCCCGCACGGGTCACCGCATTGGCCGGCTTCGATCGGGTGGAGGCCGCGGTGGAGACCATGGCATCGCTGTGCCGCTCGCTCGACACCGTCGACGCGGCCGAACTCATGCTCGATTCGGGTGTCGATTTGGTCGAGTCGGCCGTTGGCGTCTCGTCACCGATTCCGCGTGCCGCGGCGTATCTGCTGGTGGAGTGTTCGGCCCACGACGACCAGAGCGAAAGCCTCGGTGCCATCCTCGGGGCTGCTCCCGGACTGAGCGATGTGGCCATCGCGGTCACCCCGTCGCAACGTGATGCGCTCTGGCGTCTACGCGACGAGCACACGCCGTCCATCAACACTCTCGGCCCGCCGCTCAAGTTCGACGTGACCGTTCCGATCGATCGACTGGCTGAATTCGTGTCGTCGATCGGACGGGTGGTGAGCGATGTGGCGCCGAATACGCGCACGTTCTTGTTCGGTCATGCCGCCGACGGGAACATGCACGTGAACGTGTCGGGGGCGGTCGATCGTGACGTCGACATCACCGACGCCGTGTTGCGCGCGGTGGTGGCCGAGGGGGGAAGCATCTCGGCCGAGCACGGCATCGGCGTGGCCAAGGCGCGCTGGTTGCATCTCAACCGCTCGGCGGCCGAGATCGGCGCCATGCGAGCCATCAAGACGGCGCTCGATCCCGACGGGATCATGAATCCTGGCGTGTTGTTCGCCGACTGAGGTCGATCAGCTGGTCATGCCCTGCAGGCCCACCAGCCCGCGAGCCAGTTCGATCTCACCCATGTGACGCAACCCGTGCTGGTAGATCCAGCACTCGAAACCATCGAGCACCGTGATGCCGGGGTCGCCGGCCACGCGCGCCGAGAAGGTGGATGCGATCTGCGGCGGGAAAGGACGGGTGATCACCACCCGATCGAGTTCGTCGGGAGCGAGCCCGGCCAACCAGTTCTCGGTTCGTGAGAAGACCGCGCGCATGTAGTCGCGGAAGGCCTCGAGGTCGCCGATGCGCTGGTGCACCATCTCGTCGACCGTGCGGTGCTTGCCGTGATCGTTGACGGTGAGGCCGACTCGTGACTGCCAGTCGTCGTTCCAGATGGGGGCTTGTCCGGTGAGCAGCATGAACGATCCGTCGTGAACGTTCACGTAGTGGAACAACGAGAAGGCGATGGGTACCACTCCGTCACGCTCGAAATGGTTCACGTGCGACAAGTCCATCGTGTCCAAGGCGTCCTCGTACAAGGAGTGCAGAGCGGCGATCCGCCGCCGGAGCGAATCGAGGACGAGCGCGTTGGTCATGGTTCAACCATAGGTGAGGTTCGTGTGCGCTCTGATACGTTCGCGCCATGCGCTTCGGCAAGATCGACTTCGACTACGCCGCCGACCTGGCGGGCCGCGATCCGGCCGCCGACAGCCCGATCTACATGGTCAACTTCATGAAGTACAAGACGGTGGCCGAGTACCGCGGTGGTGGCGGCGACGCCATCTCCGGTATCGAGGCCGACGACAAGTACGCGCCGGTCGACGTGCTGAAGAAGATCGGCGCCCACGTGGCATTCCACGGCAAAGTCGTGGCCCAGGGGGCCGCTGGCGAGTGGGATCGCATGGGCATCGTGAAGTACCCCACGCGTCGTTCGTTCATCGAGATGCAGGATCGCCCCGACTTCAAGGAGAAGCGGGTTCACAAGGACGCCGGCATGGATTACACCGTGATCGTGGGGGCCTTGCCCGCTGGGCCGCACGCTCCGCTCGCACCCGGTCGCTACGCGATGTTCGATCTGTCGGCCTCGTCGCGCAGTGTGTCACCGAGCAACAACACCGCTGCGTTCACCATCGAAGGAACCATCATCCACGACGATCGACGCTGGTCGAGCCTCACGGTGTCGTGGCACGACGACGTTCCGTCGGTTCCGGCCCTCGCTCGTGGTGGTGACCGAATGGTGGTGGTGGCTCAGGCCGAAATCGATCGCTGGAGCGATCTGCTCACTTCGCCTTGAACGTGATCGGGACCGAGTTCGGTCCGAGTACGAAGTTGCCGCGCCGCCACGGGATGTCGTCGGCGGCCAACTGCATGTCGTCGAGTCGAGCGAGCAGTTCCTCGAACAAGATTCGCAGTTCGAGTCGGGCCAGCGGCGCACCGAGGCAGTGATGGCGACCGTACGCACCGAACGCCACGTGCTCGTTGGGCGAACGAGTGATGTCGAAAGTGAACGGATCGGCGAACACCTTCTCGTCGCGATTGGCCGACGGGTAGAGGAGCAGAACCCGGTCGCCCTCGCGCACGGTCATCCCGGCCACCTCGACGTCCTTGGTGGCCGTGCGGTTCATGTTGCGCACGGGAGTGGCCCAACGCAGCATCTCCTCGATGGCCGACGGCAGGAGACTCGGATCGTTTTGGAGAAGTCGTAACTGATCGGGATGCTGCAGGAGAGCCGCCACGCCACCGGAGATCACGTGGCGAGTGGTTTCGTCTCCGCCCACCAGCACGAGCATCGTTTCGAACATCACGTCGACGTCGGTGAGGCGTGCGCCCTCCCACTCGGCGTTCACGACCAGGCTGACCAAGTCCTGACGATCGGTGTTCCGACGCTCGTCGACGTGACGCATGATGTAGGTGTTCCAGTCGATGACGGCCTGCACCACTTCGTCACGGATCTCGTCGCCACCGGTCGCGAACAAGTCCGACCAGTGGAGCAACTGGTGATGGTCTTCTTCGGGAAGACCCATCAACTGCCCGATCATGTACATCGGGAGGGGAGTCGCGATGTCGGCCACGACGTCGCACTGGCCGCGATCGATCACGGCGTCGATCAACTCGGTGACCTTGGCGCGTAGATACGGCTCGTGGTCGGCCACGCGCCGTGGTGTGAACCCGTTGCCGACGAGACGCCGCCGCTTGGTGTGTTCGGGTGCGTCGAAGTTGATCATCGACGGCACCGAACTCTCGGGCCGCGAACCCTTCCCCGAGCAGAACGTGTGCCACTCGCGGCTCATCATCGACACCAGTTCGTGGCTGGCCGCACCCCAGAGGCCGGTCTCGTCGTCCCAGTACAGCGGGGCTTCGCGGCGCATCCAGGCGGTCAACTCGTCGAAGTCGGCGTAGAAGTCGGGCGACAGGAGATCGATCTCGGGCCGGGTGGGGTGGCCCGCTGGCCCGCGACCACCCCGATTGAGGGCGACCCGAAAGTCGAGTTCGTCGTCGAGTTCGGGTTCGCCGGGAAAGTCGGTGGCCATGGACGCACGCTAATCAAGGTGTCGGGGCCGAGGTCAGCCGTGCTCGGGACCTCTGGCTCTTCGTGGTGCGCGGACCGGGCGACCAGAATGGTGGGGTCGACCGTGTCGCGTCGAAAGGGGAGCCATGTCCGACCGAGTTCCGAGCAGTGTGGAAGAAGCCGGTTTCGTCTTCGTCGATCCGGCCGCGTACGCCGACGAGGACTACTTCCACCGGGCTTGTGCTCTCCTGCGCAAGGAGAGTCCGGTGCATTGGGTCGAAGGTCCGGGTTTCAATCCGTTCTGGGCCATCACCAAATCGGCCGACATCTTCGACATCGAGGCCCGTCACCAGATCTTCCTGAACGAGCCGCGGCCGGTTCTCGGCTCGGAGGTGGACGACGCGCGTCGTCAGCAGAACGGCGACATGTTGCGCACGCTCATCCACGTGGACGACCCCGAGCACCGGCAACTGCGCAACGTCACGGCCGAGTGGTTCCTGCCCAAGAACCTGTCGAAGCTCGAAGATGTGTTGGCCGGCTTCGCCAAGCGTTACGTCGACAAGATGGCCGAGATGGGCACTCAGTGCGACTTCGTGCGCGACATCGCCATGTTCATGCCGCTCAACGTGATCCTGTCGATTCTCGGTTTGCCCGAGTCCGACTATCCGCGCATGCTCAAACTCACGCAAGAGTTGTTCGGCGGGCTCGACGAAGACATGCAGCGTGACGGTGACCCGGCCGCGATCATCGAAGTGATCCAGGACTTCTTCGTCTACTTCACGAAGTTGACGCAGGATCGCCGCGCCGTTCCGACCGACGACATGGCGTCGGTGGTGGCCAACGCGATGATCGACGGGCAGCCCCTCACCGACATGCAGACGATCTCGTACTACGTGATCACGGCCACCGCGGGACACGACACCACGGCGTCGGCCATGGCCGGTGGCCTGTTGGCGCTCATGGAGAACCCCGATCAGATGGAGCGTTTGAAGAACGATCCATCCCTCATGAACACCGCCGTCGACGAGATGATCCGCTGGGTCGCGCCGGTGAAGCACTTCATGCGCACCGCCACGGAGGACTACGAGGTGCGGGGAACCACGATCAAGAAGGGCCAGTCGGTGTTGTTGTCGTATCCGTCGGGCAATCGCGACGAGGACGCTCATCCCGATCCGTTCCGCTTCGACGTGGGGCGTTCGCCCAACAAGCACCTGTCGTTCGGTTTCGGCGTGCACTACTGCCTGGGCGCGATGCTGGCCCGCATGGAACTCAAGGCGCTCTTCAAGGAACTACTGCCGCGCTTGAAGCACGCGGAGTTGGCCGGTGATCCGAAGTGGATGAAGACGATCTTCGTCGGCGGTCTGAAGACCTTGCCGATTCGCTACGAGGTGACTGCCAGCTGAGTCAGCGCCGACTGGGCGACACCAGTCGGCCCGGTCGGTCGTCGCGGCTGGCCTCCACGAACTCGCCGTCGCGAACCACGGCGTGTCCGTTCACGAACGTGTGCACCATGCCGGTGGGGCGGTCGGCCGTGAGGCGTTCGCCGTCGGCCGGGAAGTCGCGCACGCGCCGGATGGGTCCGGGGCCCACGGTGGACGGATCGAACACGACCACGTCGGCGAATGCTCCTTCGCGCAGGACGCCGCGATCGGTGAATCCGAACAGGTCGGCCTGCACCTTGGTGAGTTTGTTCACGGCCTGCTCGAGAGTGAGCGTCTGGCGTTCGCGCACCCAATTGCCCAACAGGTCGGTGGACAGAACGGCGTCGCACAACTGGCCCACGTGAGCACCGGCGTCGGAGAGTCCGAGGGTGCAGTGTTCGGAGTTGAGCAGCACGGCGATGCCGTCGACGTCGTCGTTGGCGAGCAACGCCTTGACGCGAAGCAAGAGGTCGCTCTCCACAAGCGTGATTTCGAGCAAGGCGTCGAACGGATCGACGTTCATGTCGGTCGCGATCGCGGTGAGCCGACGGCCCACCAGATCGGGTGAAGCCGGGGCTTCCATGATCTCGAAACTGTCCCAGCGCGGAACGATGCCCTGGCCGGCGTCCCATGCTTCGCGCACGCGACGACGCCAGGCCGGATCGGAATAAGCCGAACGACGTTCGGTGATCGACTTCGGCATGAGTTCGGCGAACACCGGGTTGGTGTTGAGAGTGAACGGCTCGACCATGGTCTGCGAGAACGACAGGGGGCGGCACGACACCTGGGGCCACACGTCGGCCCCGCGTTCGATACCGGCACGGTGGATCTCCATCGCTTTCAGATGGGCGCCGGTGTTGGTGGTGAGGATGGCCGTGTAGGTGAGAGGGGCGCCCGACTGCGGTTGGAGTTCGTAGCAGTCGGTGAAACTCAACCCCTCACCACCGTTGACGCCGATCACACCGCGACCACTGTCTCCCACGGCGCGGAAGAGTGCGGCGATCTCGCGCTTGTCGGCCCAGCGGCTTGGAATCGGTTGACCGTCGGCCCCGCGATGAGTGACGGCGAAGCTGGTCGCGAATCCGGCCGCTCCCGCGTCCATGGCTTCGCGAACGAGAGTGGCCATGGCCGTGATCTCCTCGTCGGTGGCTGCGCGACCCACGGCTTCGTCGCCCATCACGAACACGCGCAACGGCGTGTGGCCGATGTACGCGGAGTAGTTGAGAACCGTGCCGCGTCGGCGAACCGCGTCGAGGTAGTCGGGGAACGACTCGAACTCCCACGGAACTCCCGAGTGAAGCGTGGCCGGTTCCATGTCTTCGACCTTCTCCATCGTGCGAACGATGAGATCTCGATCGGACGACTTGGTGGGGGCGATGGAAAAACCACAGTTGCCGGCCACCACGGTGGTGACACCGTGGAAGCACGACGGACTGAGCGCAGGGTCCCAGAACACCTGAGCGTCGTAGTGCGTGTGGATGTCGATGAACCCGGGAGCGACCACCAATCCGGTCACGTCGATGACGTCGTCACCCACGAGTCCGGGCCCGATCGCCGTGACGCGATCGCCCTCGATCAGGACGTCGGCGAGTCGACCCGGTGCGCCGGATCCGTCGACCACCAGCCCACCCCGAAGAACGACCGAACCGCGAGTTCCCATGGGCTCATGTTCTCACGCGGTGGCGTGACCGTGTGCAGTGTGACGGCCCGATGTCAGGCCTTCTCGGCGATTTCCACCGCGAGCGAATAGGCGCCGGCCACTTCGGGGCCGAGACCCACCGGGCTGGCGTCGATACCGAACCACACGCGCAGCTGAGCCGTGACGGCGTGACGAATGATCGGGAAGGCATCGGCCACGGGTGCGGCCGGTGGCAAGCAACCGTCCTCACCGAGAGTCTTCAGCTGGGGCTGGGCCGCGAGGAGGGGTCCGAGGCCCGAAGCCTCGGCGACACCGATAATGCCTTTGCCGTTGCCGAACGTGCAGAAGTCGTCGAAACCGTTGTGGCCCACGCCGTCGATCACCCAGAGACGACTCGGGCCGGGAACCTGCTCGTAGGCCGGGCGGGTGACGGTGTCGGGAGGTGTGACGGCGTCGAGTGCACCGGCCATGAAGAACGACGGCTTGTTCGGAAGTTCGAGGGGCGCCGTGGTGTTGGTGTCGCGACCGATACCGACACCTGACGCGAGCGAGATGTAACCATCCACGCGGTCGTCGGCGGCCGCGCCGAGGATGGTTCCGCCACCGGCGCTGTGCCCCACGGCGATGACGCGAGTGTCGTCGACACGACCCGAGAAACGACTGCTGGCCGAAGCCCCTTCGGCGACGATCAGGTCGAGGCTGGCGAGGAGTTCACCCACGGCCGATTCACGATCGCCAACGGGTGCGCTCAACACGTGGAACAAGTCGCGTGACCAATGATCGGTCGACACGACGATCATTCCCCAACTCGCGAGATGTGAGGTGAGGAACGTGCTCTGGAGACGCATACCGGAGTAGCCGTGCGAGAACAGCACGATCGGGAACTGTCCGTCGGCGACGTCGGCGTCACGAGTGGCGGCGTACTCGAACACGGCTGGCACATCGGCGGTGAGCAAGGTCTTGATGGCCTCGGGAACGAAGTCGCGTACGTCGTACGACTCGGTGCCCGACGATCCGGCCACGGCGGGGTACCAGATCTCCACGTGATTGCCGGCGGCCAATTGCAGAGTGGTCACACCGACCGGAAAGTCGCCCGGCTCGGCGTACGCAGTGGCTAACGCGACCGGATCGACTGTGGTGGTGGGCGCCTCGATGACCGGGGCCTCGGTGGCGACTGGCGCGGAAACCGAGGGGGTTTCGGTGGGGGTGGATTGCTCGGCTGAATCGTCACCACCGCACGACGCGATGACGATGACGGCGGCGAGGGAAAGGGCGAGACGACGCACTCGACGAATGTCGCAGAAACGGGGCCCATCAGGCGAGTTCTTCCAGCGGTTCCTCGTCACGCCGACGGTAAGGTGATGGCTCTCTTCGGTCTCCGGAGAGTGGCGATGTGGCCGAGTGGCTGAGGCAAGGGCCTGCAAAGCCCTCCACCTGGGTTCGATTCCCAGCATCGCCTCGATTATCTGGGCTTTCGTGATCCGTCGATTCTCGTGTGACCAGGGCTTTCCTGGGGCTTCGTTCGGTGTGTCCGTTTGGTGTCGTCGCGTTCGGTGGGACTTTGGTGGGACTTTTGTGGGGCTCGACGATCGCTCGAAGTGTGCTCGTCGCGTTAGGCCGCGATCAGTCTCGTTCGTCCTGAATCACGATGGATCATCCGTTGTACCCCCCGCCCCCAGAGTTATACCCCTCGCCCCCATAGTTATACCCCCCGCCCCCATAGGTGGGAGTGGTTGTCGGCGCAGTCGACGGTGCGCTGGTCGTGGCAGGAGCGTTTGTGGCGAGAGTGGTTGCCGGTGCGCTGGTCGTGGCAGGAGCGTTTGTGGCGGGAGTGGTTGCCGGTGCGCTAGCCGTGGCGAGAGTGTTCGTGCCGGGAGTGGTTGCCAGCGCAGTCGCCGGTGCGCTGGTCGCGGAGACGATGATGGAGCCACGCATCTTGGAATGGAGGGCGCACTTAAACTCGAACTCTCCGGCCTCGGTGAAGGTGTGGAAAAACTCTTCGCCCTCGCCGAGGGAACCCGAGTCGAAGTTGCCGTCCAGGGCCGTAAACGTGTGAGGCATCGAGTCAAGGTTGATGACTTTCACGGTGGTGCCCACCGCAACGGTGAGTGGCGCGCCGTAGCTGAAAGCGCGGATCTCGATGGTGGCGCCTTCCGCAACCGCTGGTGCGCTGGTTGTGGCGGGAGCGTTTGTGGCGAGAGTGGCTACCGGCGTGGTCGTGCGTGGCGGGATGCGAATCGAGCCACCACCATCGCCAGCGGTGGATCCGCAGCCGGGCAGCAACCATGCCAGCAGGGGGAACGCGACCAAGGCGAGGGCGCCCAGGCCGCCACTTCTGCGACCCATCATGTGGACAGCGTAATGCGTGGCGATGGTTATCTTCGGCCTATGTCTGACTTTCCGCCACCAAACCCCGAATGTTAAAGAAACACGAGGCCCATCAGGCTGGGTCATGCTGCTCTTGCTCGTCTGTATCGCAGTTGTGGCGTTCCTGGTCGGGAACAACACCGACAGCAAGACCGATAAGAGTCGATCGGAAGGTTCGGTCGCCTACGGCTGGCAGTCAGGAACCTGTGACGAATGGGGATTCGAGGGAAGGCTGACGAACCGTTCGAACAAAGTTGCGACGTTCAAGGTGTGGGCCGAAGTTTTTGACGACCAGCGTCGTCAGGTCGATCGCGACTCTGAAGTCGTCTTTGACCTTGGGCCGGGACAAACTGAAACCGTCACGTTCGTGTTCAGCGGCGACAGTTTCGTGAACTGTTCGGTCGCCGAAATTGAGGTTGTCGGCTAGTTCAAAACCACAGCAAAACAACACACAGGGCAGATGGGGAATAGGTGTTACGACGTCGGGTCGCGTGGGCAGACCACCTGTTCGTCGGTCAGCGCAGTGATGTGACGATCGCTGTTTCGCGCCTCGCGTCCTCAATGCGTCCTCGCGTGTGCGTCATTCCTGCTCAGGCGATGAATCGTCGTCGATCTGTCTGCGTTCGATTCCCAGCATCGCCTCCAATGAGGTGGATTGGTGCTCCGGTTCCGCCTACACCGTTTGGGGTCGACTCCGTCCCCGTGGACGGCACGTTCGTAGGCTCGGCGTGTGCCGTCACCTCGGTTCATCGCGACAACCGTCGCCACTTCGTTGCTCGCCATCCCGCTTTCGGCGGCTGAGGCTGCACCACCCTCGGGGCCGACCCCGATCCAGGTTCTCGAGACCTTGTCGGTGGCCGCCGAAGATGGCAGTGGCTATTCGCGGTCGTCGTTCAAGCATTGGATCGACGAAGACCGCGACGGCTGCGACACCCGCCGCGAGGTTCTCATCGCCGAATCGCTTCGACCAGTCCGCGTGGGCTCTCGCTGTTCGATCTCGGGTGGTCAGTGGTTCTCGGTGTACGACGGACGTCTCTCCACCAATGCGTCGTCTTTCGACATCGATCACGTGGTGGCGCTCAAGGAAGCCTGGGATTCTGGTGCCAAGTCGTGGACCGCTGAGCGCCGTCAAGCCTTCGCCAACGACTTGACCACCGCGTTCTCGCTCATTGCGGTGAGCGCATCGAGCAACCGCTCCAAAGGTGATCGGGATCCAGCCGAATGGATGCCTTCTCGCCGCGAGTACTGGTGTCAGTACGCCATCGAATGGGTCGGCGTGAAGGCCACGTGGTCGTTGTCGGTCGACCCGACCGAGAAGGCGGCACTCAGCCGCGTGTTGGTCGACTGCTGAGCCTTCGGAGTTGACTAGCGTCTCGGTCGTGGTGGGGCGATGGTCACTCGTGCTCGCAGCGTGTTTGACCGTCGCTGCGTGCACCGAACCGAAACCCGGCTACGAAGCCGTCTCGGAGACGACCCCGCCGTCATCGATCGAGTCGAGCAGTTCGCTCGCGCCGTCTTCCACGATTCCGGCGCCGAGTGGAGAACCCTTCGTGATCGGTGTCGTGAACAGCGAAGGCAACCCGGGAGTCGACTTTCCCGACTTCTCCATCGCATTTCGAGCCGCCGCCGACTACATCAACGCCGAGTGGGGCGGATTCGGCGGTCGTCCCCTCGAGTTGATCGTGTGCGCCACCAAAGCCAGTCCGGAGTCGTCACAGGCCTGCGCCCAAGACCTCGCCGCTCGCGGGGTCGACATGGCGATGATCGGTCTCGACCTGTTCGTCGCCTACGGAACGTTCGAGTCGGCCGGCATTCCTGTGATCGGAGCGGTGCCGGTGTTCGCGGGCGATTATTCGGCCAACGCCGTGTACATCACCGCGGGCAATCTCGTGGTGCAGGCGGCCACCGCCAACGCCATCGTCAGTGAGAAGTACCTCGGATTGAAGCGAGTGGCGATCATCGCCGCTGACAGTGCGGCCACCGCCGACGCGCTCACCTACCTCGAACCAGCGCTGAAGGCCGGGGGAGCGGAGTTCACCACGATCAAAGGTGGCGAGACCGAATCGGATGCCGGCTATCGCTCGTTGATGCAGCAGGCCGCGGCCTTCGATCCGACCGCGATCATCGTGTTCTACAGCCAAGCCGGATGTGTGGGACTCA
>Ga0172373_10002542_pt1 | contig 27733 bp, 21 predicted proteins | sample Lak10m_2_FD_114546 | JGI IMG/M metagenome (GOLD analysis project Ga0172373, IMG submission 114546) | Freshwater microbial communities from Kabuno Bay, South-Kivu, Congo - kab_092012_10m | ecosystem: Environmental > Aquatic > Freshwater > Lake | place: Democratic Republic of the Congo...
GGGACTAAGTAAAGGGGCATATACTAAAATTAATGTTTCTAATGCTGGATGTACCTCGAATGATGAGGCGCAAACGTTAGCCGATCCAAGCGGTATCACGATTACTTCTTCAAAAACAAACCCGACAAAATGTAGTGGAACCGATGGAATTATAACTATTTCTGGTTTAAGCAACGGGAAAACGTATGATCTAAGTTATGTAAAAGACGGAGCAACTACTCCAACTACTTCTTCATTTACAGCTACAACTACAACCTTTGATATTACGGGATTAAGTAAAGGGGCATATACTAAAATTAATGTTACTGAATCTGGTTGTGCATCAAACGATGAAACACAAACACTTAAAGATCCTAATGGAATAACCCTAACATCGACTAAACAAGACCCAAGTATTTGTGGAGGTTCAGATGGAAAAATTACAATTTCAGGTTTAACACTTGGAAACACCTATAATCTAAGTTATGTTAAGGATGGTGCAAATCCTACCATTTCTACATTTACTGCACTTGGAACAACATTTGATATTTCAAATCTTACTAAAGGTAGTTATACGAAAATCAATGTTACTGAATCAGGATGTACTTCAAACGATGAAGCGCAATTGTTAACACAACCTTCTGGACCTGTTTCTCCTACTGCTACTTTAACACAACCAACATGTGCTATTAACACTGGTGCAATAACAATTACCTCCCCGATTGGAAACTACACATACAGTCTTGATGGAATAAATTATCAAGTATCTACATTATTTGATGCTTTACCAGCTAATAATACTTACAAAGTATTAGTAAAAGATTTAGGTGGTTGTAAAGACTCAAGTAATTTTAAAATTGACACCGTTTTAAGTACACCAACGAATGTTAAATTGCTTATAAAAAATGCTAGCTGTATTAGCAGTATTGGTTCAATCGATGTAACAAGTCCGCTTGGTAGTTTTTACAAATATGCGATCAATGGTGGTAATTTTCAAACTTCCACTTCATTCAATAATTTGAATCCTGGAAATTACACACTCACTACGCAAAATTTGTCTGGTTGTAGTACTACTATTTCTTTCGTTATCAAAACCCCACCTGCTCCACCAAGCCAACCTTTTGCAATTGTAAAACAACCGGATTGTAATACTAAAACAGGTACAATAACAGTTGTAACCCCAATCGGCACTAATTATACTTATAGTTTGGATAATATTAATTATCAGACTTCTCCAATATTTCCATCAAAAGCAACCGGTAATTACACCTATTATATCAAAGATACTACACAGTGTTTTTCTTCCAACACGATTTCAGTACAAAGTCCACCAACCCTTCCAACAGCATCTTTTAGTTATACACCAACCGAACTGACTATAATCAATTCACAAGTCTTGTTTACAAACAATTCTTTAAATGCAACTAGTTATAAATGGAATTTTGATGATGGAAGTAGTTTTTCAAACGAAAAAAACCCTACCCATGAATTCCCTGGAGTTGCGAACGTATATTTTGTTAAATTAACTGCTTACAACAATTTTTGTTCGGATGACACTACTGTCATGATTACCATTATTGAGAAACCAGTTATTTACATCCCAAATTCATTTACACCAAACACGGACGAACTTAACAATAGTTTTGTACCAGTAATTGGAGGTGGAGTTTCACCGGATAATTATAGTTTATATATCTTTAATCGATGGGGAACCTTATTATTTGAATCCCACAACAAAGAGATTGGATGGGATGGTACGTATGGAAACAAAATTTGTTTGCCTGACACCTATATATGGAAAATTGAATACAAGGAGTCTACAGGAAGTAAACTGCGTAAACAACTAGTTGGCCATGTCAACTTAATCAATTAAAAGCCTTAAGTTTAAGTAATAAAAAAAACGGCTGTTTCACAAAATTTTGAAACAGCCGTTTTTATTTGCGTTTTTATTTATTGGAAATACAACGTACTGAAAGGGCTGCTTTTTTGGATTTTGAGACTTTAAACGACTTAATAGAACCTGCATAAAACGCATACGCTATTCCACAATCTGGGAATTTAGCATCTTCGGTGGCTGACCAATAAAAACCAAACTTTAATTGATCAATAAATGTTGCAAACTCGGTCTTATACCCACCACCGACAGCATTAAAATAAGAAGAGTTTGTAGAAACAACATTTGGCTGTTCCCAATAACTAGAGTCTGTACTTTTCATTTTTCCTCCTGCAATTTCAGAACCGCCCAAAAAGTTAATCAACTTTTCCCAATCACTTTCTGAAGGTACGCGATATCCTTGTGGGCATACATTTCTGTTTATTACAGTATACCAAGTATATAATTTACCAAAATCTCTATTGGATGTTCCTCCTTGGTATTTCCAATAATAGGACAAGGTGTCTGGATAGATGGATATATTATCTTTTGCAAGGGGTTCTCGATAAAGTATGGAACTATCATTTGGTAATAAAGTTCTAATAGAATCTGAAATTACTATATTGTTTTTTTTAATCTCATCTGAATATCGAATTGCATTTAAATTTTCAACCATCCAAGTTTGACTTCCAATACGTAATGTTTTATACGTGTTTCCCGATTTATCTTTAATCGTTCCATATTCTGGCCCAGTATCTTTGGGAACTACAACCGGTTTTGGTTTACATGAAAAAACTGCAATTGAAACTGGAAAAATAACAAAGAGAAATACTTTTTTCATAACATGAATGATTTAAGTAAAAATAAAGCAAACAACTGTTAGTTGGACCATCTATTGAAATATTTTTTCTGTGCTTCTGTTTTTTGTGCTTTTTCTAGAACAATATATTCTGGGTAATAGGTTTTAGTATCGAATTTAATTTGTTTATTTATAAAAACACCTTTTCGTTTCACGAGTAACTCAAAAGTATCTTTTTGAAAGTAAGTTAACCAAGCATCTAAATTACCATTTACATCCATTGCCTGTACGGCGTAGATTTCATCCTCTAACATCAAACCATGGATATCTGCAGGAGATTCAGGATAGACAGATTTAACTACAAAATAATTACCTTGTTGCAGTGTTTTTATCCCCAATTTGGTTTGACTTAATTTATCCCCTGCTTTTGTTTCCATATTCAAACCAATGGTATCGAACGCATCTTGTAAAACTCCTGAATAATCGGTAGCGCTATGTACCAAATTTTCAAAAATATGAGCTACACTTTTGTTTGCAAAGGAAGTGATTGCTTCCATATAATCTTTTTCTGAAACGCCTTTATTTTTTTGATAAAATGCTTCGTACAAATGTTTCATAACATCATCTAAAGCATACTTTGCATCTGAATTTTTAATAATAAAAACATCCAAAATAAAAGAGATTAAACACCCCTCGGTATAGATGGATACTTTTCTATTTGGTGCACCTGGAACATATCCATCTAACCATGTATCAAATGAAGATTGAGCTACAGAATAATTTAATCGTGCAGGATTATCAAAATGTTTTTGCAATTGCGCATTCATTTCATTTAAGTATGCTTTTAAAGTAAAAACACCACTTTTATACAAAAACAAATCTCCCATATAGGTTGTAACACCTTCACACAAAAAGCCTAATTCCGAATAATTCTCTTTGGTGAAGTCATATGGAAACAGTTCGATTGGTCTAATCGCTTTCACGTTCCAAGTATGGTATAATTCATGCGAACTTACTCCTAATAAATCCGTATACGCTTCTTTAAAAACAGCATAACTTGGTCCTAGCAATAAAACGGTGGAACTACTATGCTCAACCCCATGATATGCTCTATAAGGTACTATTTGTGTTAAAAAATGGTATTCTTCTACTGGAAAACCACCAAATTTTTCAATTTGTTTTTCTGAAAACGCAGTGAAATCCTGTAGTAATTTATCCCAATCTATTTTAACTTCCCCTTGAAACCACACATGAAATAAAACTTCTCCAACATTATAGGAGTTATGTTGTAAGGTATCAGAACAGATAAACGGAGAATCTGCTAGTGCATCAAAATCTTCAGCAAACAAGGTATGTTGATCCATTTCTAAGGAACATGCTATCACATAATTTGTTGGGATTTTCAAATCCATAATAATCGCTTCTTTTTCTCTACCAACCACATATACACAGCAATTCACTGGATTCACATACAACTGTTCCTCGGATAAGTACGTAGAACCAGCATTTAATTCTGAAGCATAATACGCATACTCCACACGAATAAACTTTGCATTGTTTGATTGTACTTCCCAACAATCTTTGGTTATTTTTCGGAATACTAACTCCTCATTTTTTTCATTAAATACGTTAAACCCCTTGACATTTTTAGCAAAATTACCAAGTTCATAACGTCCTGGACGCCAAGCAGGCAATTGAACTCTCTCTAGGTCATTCGTAGGCTCAAATTGCATCGAAATATTAATATATTGAGCAGTTGGATTTTCGGAGGATAACGTGTAATGAATCATAGAAGTACTTTAGATACACAAATATACATTTTTTACCCTTTATCCATCGTGTAAAGACAAGCGCGTATGCTATTTAAACCAACAGTAGGTAGTATTACAGCGCGAAAATTCACGTTCCAGACCAACTCTCTAAGAAGTCACAGGTTTACCTTCAAGTGGATCTATTCAAAATATTCCTGTAGACAAAAGTACTTTCCTAAATATTTATTAATTTCACCCCACAAAACAAAATCGAAATCATTATGAATTACGACATATTAGTAATCGGAAGTGGACCTGGAGGATATGTAACAGCTATTCGCGCTTCACAACTAGGCTTAAAAACAGCTATTATTGAAAGAGAATCTCTTGGAGGTATTTGCTTGAATTGGGGATGTATACCAACAAAAGCATTACTAAAAAGTGCAAATGTATATGAGTACCTTTCTCATGCTTCCGATTATGGCATCAAGGTAGATGGTGGTTCTGCAGATTTCGAAGCAATCATTGCTCGTAGTAGAGGTGTTGCCAACGGTATGAGTACTGGTATTCAGTTTTTGATGAAGAAAAATAAAATTGACGTTATTAAAGGAACCGGAAAAGTATTAGCAGGTAAAAAAGTTGCTGTAACTGCTGAAGATGGAACGGTAACAGAATATACTGCAGATAAAGGAGTGATTTTAGCTACTGGAGCACGTTCACGTAATTTACCAAATGTACCACAAGATGGTAAAAAAATAATTGGATATCGTGAAGCGATGACATTACCAACACAACCTAAAAAAATGGTTGTAATTGGTTCTGGTGCTATCGGTTTAGAATTTGCTTATTTTTATAATACTTTAGGTACCGATGTAACGATTGTAGAATTCCTTGGTAATATTGCAAACGTGGAAGATGAAGAAGTATCAAAACTATTAGAAAAGTCTTTCAAAAAATCTGGAATTAAAATATTAACTAATTCTTCTGTAGAAACTGTTGATACATCTGGATCTGGATGTGTTGTTTCCATTAAAACAGCAAAAGGAGAAGAAAAAATTGAATGCGATATCGTATTATCTGCAGCTGGTGTAGAAACAAATCTTGAAAACCTTGGTTTAGAACAAGTTGGTGTCGCAACAGATAGAGGACGTGTTTTAGTAAATGAGTATTACCAAACTAACATCCCAGGATATTATGCCATTGGTGACATTGTTCCTGGTCCAGCATTAGCACACGTTGCATCCGCTGAAGGGATTATTTGTGTAGAAAAAATAGCAGGTCATCATCCAGAACCATTAGATTATGGAAATATCCCAGGTTGTACGTACTGTTCACCTGAAGTTGCTTCTGTAGGTTTGACTGAAAAAGCTGCTCGTGAAAAAGGGCTAGATATCAAAATTGGTAAATTTCCATTCTCTGCATCCGGTAAAGCAAGTGCAGCTGGAGCAAAAGATGGATTTGTAAAATTAATTTTCGATGCAAAATATGGGGAACTTCTAGGAGCTCACATGATTGGAGCAAATGTTACGGAAATGATCGCTGAGATAGTTGCTATTCGTAAATTAGAAGTCACAGGTGAAGCATTAATCAAAACAGTCCACCCTCACCCTACTATGTCAGAAGCGGTTATGGAAGCTGCTGCAGCTGCATATGGTGAAGTGATACACTTGTAGTCTAGAGACAAGAGACAAAAGACAAGAGACAAAAGACTAAAGACTAAAGTCAAAAAATATAAAGCCATTTCGAAAGAGATGGCTTTTTTATTTACAAATATTTTTTTTTATAACCGGAACTAAATACGTATATTTGAGATAAACACACGTATCATGAATACAAAGTTAACTTTGACACTAGAAAAAGCAACCATTGAAAAAGCAAAATTGTTTGCAAAAGAAACTGGCAGAAGTTTATCTGATATTATTGAAAAATATTTAGAAAAAATTACTGCCAATGAACAGCTTGGTATGCAACCTACTAGAATAAGTGCATTAAAAGGCTCTGTCAAACTACCAACTGATTTCGATACGGATGAAGCATTGAGATCTTATTTCGAAAAGAAGCATTTATGAAATCGATATTTATAGACACTAACATTATTATTGATTTTTTAGCAGATAGAAAACCACACAGCAATTATGCAGAACAAATTTTCGAATTAGCGCTTCAAAATAAAATTAAAATCTACACCTCTTCTCACAGTATTGCTACAACCCATTATATTTTAAAAAAATACATATCAGAAAAAGAACTACGAAAAATTCTTCTCGAATTATTAGACCTATTCACTATTTTACCCATTGACGTAGATGTCCTTCAAAAAGGACTTAAATCATCGATAAAAGATTTTGAAGATGCACTACAAATGATTGTTGCATCTACATTAAGCGAAATTTCTTTTATAGTTACACGAAATATAAAAGATTTCAAAAGCAGTAAAATTTCAGTGGTGACACCAGACGAATTTCTATCCCAATTTTTTTAATTCAAGACTATTTTTTTTCTTGTTTTTATTCCTGTAACAAAGGTAATGTCTAGTATAAATACTCCACTTTTCAAATTAGAAAGATCCACAAAATTTGCATGGACATCTTTTGATTTTAGCAACACAAGTTTTCCCATTAAATCATAAATACCTAGTTCACTTAGTTCTTCAACCGAATTTATTTCTAGCATTCTATTAGACAGATTTACATGAATGATCGGTTCATTCTTTAACACTTGTATCGAATTGTAACAGTTCGCTTTTTGTCTTGACATTTCAGTAAAATCAATAAAACACACATATTCAGGATGATCTATAAATGGATTTCGATTTCCTTGTAGGTAATAAATATATTCTTGTCGTGCAATTTCATACGCATCTGGTACATCTTGAAAATGCCACTTTTTAATTATCTCTTGAGATTGCATAGTCGGAAAACTCCAATTATTTTGATTATTGTATGCGATAGACATATACATCATTGCACGGGCTGCATTTCCTTTATGTGTATCTCTAGGCTCATACACTATTTGGTTTCCAGAGTATCCTAACTTTCCCTCCAAATAAGTATAAAGAACTTTCCCATCAACTTCTCCAAGGGGGTAATTATTGCGAACCGTATTTGCCTTATCCAAATTGGCTGGATATAAATTATGCAAGTCACTATACTCGGGTAAAGGTGGATTATCCGCAGGATGTGACGGCATCCAAGAATGAGCGAATGTATGTTCTCTACTATAACCAGCTTTTGTCCAATCGAAAGGTTCTTCCACAAGTTTTCTCTCTCCTGAATATACACACTCAACAAATGTTTTTCCTGCAAGTGTATCTTGCAATTCTAACATTGAAAGAATCGTATTTTTATAGGAAGTATAAGGTATTAATTTATGTAATGCAAGCAGACTTGAAAGCGAAGAGATAAAATTAGGTGCAGTTGTAGAAATGGACTCGTAATAATCTGAAGTAGTCAATCCGGAAGTTGAAACCTGAATCTTTAATGGTTTTTCCCAAACATACCTCCACGCTCCATTCACTTTATATATGGAAAATACAAGAAAATGATATGTCGTATTTGCTCTAATAGCTCTTGGAATAATGAGAGTATCTAATGAACTTTGAACTACTATTGCATCCCCGATTGTATCTCCTCGTTCATATTTCTTTCCAAATAAAGGCTTTAATTTACTCGTTGCATTGGTAGTACGTACGACTAAATAACCAGTAGCAAACTTCACTTTTGCAAAAGAAATATTAACGCTAAAAGCTTTTAAATCATTTACTTTGAAATTAATTGGATTATTTTGTGGGATTTGGGCAAACAGAAAAGAGTAACAAAAAAGCAGGGGTATAATTGTACAAGATTTCATTACTGTTTTTTAATACAAGTTTACTATTGCTCTAACGATTAAGCAATGGTAAACTTAAAATTGCGTATAAATACGATGGAGTAATTCTTGATAAAACAAATAATTCCCCCTAATTTTATTTCCACGAATAGTTCGCTAGTTTTGCAACTAAAATTGAATAATCAAAAATTAACTAATGAAACAAAAGAAAAGAATTCCGTTTGCTATTGTATCCATTTTATTTCTATCCAACATACTTTTTGCTCAGCAGACACTAAGTGTAGAGAAAATTTGGCGAAACTTTGAATTTTCTAGAAAGGGTGTAGCTGGATTTAACGGGATGAAGGACGGAGAGCATTTCACTAAATTAAACCGTAGTAAAGACAGTACATCCATCACCATACACACCTACAAAAATTACGAAGGAAAAGGAAAAACGCTTGTTGCTGCAAACGAACTAATCTATCATGGTAAATTACTTCCAATTGATGGGTATATCTTTAGTGCAGACGAAAGTAAACTACTATTAACAACAGAAACTACTCCTATCTATCGAAGAAGTTTTACCGCAAATTATTTCATTTTTGATTTAAAAACCAAAGCAATAAATCCGTTGGATGAATCAAAAAATGGATCCACATTAGCTACTTTTTCTCCGAATGGTAAAAAAGTAGCTTTTGTTTACAAGAATAACATTTATGTTAGAGACCTAGAAAACAACACAACTAGTTCTATCACTACGGATGGTAAACAAAATGAAATCATTAATGGAACTACAGATTGGGTGTATGAAGAAGAATTTGCCATTACTCAGGGATTTGAATGGTCGTTTGACAGTAAGAAAATTGCATACCTACGTTTTGACGAAAGCAAGGTTAAAGAATTTACTATCGATTATTTAAAAGGGGAATTATATCCACAAAAATGGACTTATAAATATCCAAAAGCTGGAGAAGAAAATTCAAAAGTTACTGCTTATATAGTTGATTTACCATCCAATACAACACAATTAATTCCAATATCTAATTACGAATATATCCCAAGATTAAATTGGTCTCCAACACAAAATACGTTGGTTTTACAAACACTAAATAGACATCAAAATGAATTAATGTTCCACGCAGTAGATGCGAATACGCTAACAGTCAAACAGTTTTTTACTGAAAAATCAGACACCTATGTAGAAATTGATGAAAACAGTATGTACATTCTTCCTAACGGAAAAGAATTAATTCGCACCAGTGAAATTTCTGGTTATAAGCATATATATCGTTTAAACTTTAACGGAACACAAACTGCTATTACCACTGGGAATTGGGATGTTATCGAACTTTATGGTATCAATGATCAAGCAAACACAGTCTATTATGCCTCTGCAGAAAAAGGAGCTATCCATCAAGGAGTCTATAAAATTGGTGTCCATGGAAAAAACAAAGTTGCATTAAGTACTGAAATCGGACATAATGTAGCACAATTTACGCCAGGTATGCACTATTTTGTTTTGGATAAATCCGATGTAAACACGCCAAATAGTTATGAACTTAAAGCAGAAAATGGTAAGGTATTAGGTATCTTGGAAGACAATACTGTATTAAAAGAACGATTAAAAAACTATACATTGTCCCAAAAAGAATTTATGGAATTTACTGGTCCAGGGGGGAAATTAAATGGATGGATGATGAAACCTACCAATTTTGATCCTTCTAAAAAATATCCTGTTTACATTAATATCTACGGAGGTCCTGGTCAAAACACTGTATTAAACCAATGGGGAGGAAACGATTACATGTACCATCAATTACTTACTCAAAACGGTTATATTGTTGTAAGTGTAGATCCGCGAGGCACACAATTTCGAGGAGTAGCACACAAAAAAGCAACTTATTTAAACATGGGTAAATTGGAATTAGAAGATTTCATAGCTACTGCAAATGAATTAGGGAAATTAACTTACGTAGATAAAAATAGAATTGGTATTCAAGGATGGAGTTATGGTGGTTTTATGACTTCCCTTGCAATGACGAAAGGTGCTCCAGTTTTTAAAATGGGAATTGCTGTGGCTCCGGTTACCAATTGGAAATATTATGACAATATTTACACAGAACGTTTCATGCGTACCCCTGCAGAAAATGCGGCTGGATATGAGGACAACTCCCCTATTAAATATGCAAAAAACCTCAAGGGAAAATACTTGTTGGTACATGGAACTGCAGATGACAATGTACATTACCAAAATGCCCTTGAATTGATTAACACCTTGGTGCAATCTAATATCCAATTTGATCAGTTCACCTACCCTAACAAAAACCATGGGATTTATGGTGGTAATACTCGAAATCATTTGTACAATCTTTTATTTGAATATACCATCAAAAACTTATAGAATAAATTAGACTGAATTCTGATTGTTTATTAAAATTTGAATAATTAAATACCCGAAACAAACTACGTTTTTAGCAATAAGTTCCTGATAGTTAAACTAAATAATTATTTAAAAATCTTATTCAAAAAAAGTAGTGGATTACATTATTGTTTATTAATTTAGTTGCGTTATAAAAAATATGACTTTATGAGCGAAACAGCTAAAATTGAATTAGGAGGAACAACGTATGAGTTTCCTGTAATTGAAGGAACAGAAAACGAAAAAGCAATTGACATTAGTAACCTACGTGCTGCAACAGGCTATGTAACATTGGATACTGGTTACAAAAATACAGGTGCAACTACGAGTGCTATCACATTTTTAGATGGAGAGGAAGGTATCTTGAAATATAGAGGATATCCAATTGAAGAATTAGCGGAAAAAGCAACGTTTATTGAGGTTGCCTATTTGTTGATTTACGGGAATTTACCAACTGTTTCTGAATTAGAGACTTTCCGTTCAAACATTACCAAACATACATTGGTTCATGAGGACATGAAACAATTTTTTGAAGCATATCCAGCGAAAGCACATCCAATGGGAGTTCTTTCTTCTATGGTATGTTCGCTTTCCACTTTTTATCCAGAGTCATTAGACCCAAACAGAAGTGCGCAAGCAAAAGATTTAACTATTTTGCGTTTATTAGCTAAATTACCAACATTAGCTGCTTGGGCGTACAAGAATTCTACACGTCATCCATTCATGTATCCTAAAAATGAATATGACTATTGTAAAAACTTCTTATACATGATGTTTGCAATGCCAACAGAAGAATTCAAAGTGGACCCTGTTGTAGTGGATGCGTTAAATAAACTATTTATCTTACATGCTGACCACGAGCAAAACTGTTCTACATCTACTGTACGTATTGTAGGTTCATCACAAGCGAATCTTTACGCTTCCATTTCTGCTGGTATTTCTGCACTTTGGGGACCACTTCATGGAGGAGCAAACCAGGAAGTAATTGAAATGTTAGAGAAAATTCATGCGGATGGTGGAGATGTAGATAAGTGGGTATTAAAAGCGAAAGACAAAGAAGATTCTTTCCGTTTGATGGGATTTGGCCATAGAGTTTACAAAAACTTTGACCCACGTGCTAAAATCATCAAAAAAGCATGTGATGATATCTTAGCTAAACTTGGTGTTAACGATCCTTTATTAGCAATTGCTAAAAAATTAGAGCAAGTTGCATTAGAAGATGAATACTTCAAATCAAGAAACTTATATCCAAACGTAGATTTCTATTCTGGTATTATATACAAAGCATTAGGAATACCAACCGAAATGTTCACAGTAATGTTTGCGATTGGTCGTCTTCCTGGATGGATTGCACAATGGAAAGAAATGACTGAAAACAAAGAGCCAATTGGAAGACCACGACAAATATATACAGGTGAAGTATTACGCGAATACATTCCAATCGAAAAAAGATAAGATAGCGATTGTGTAATTTATGATTTAATAAATTATGAATTGATTTCAAATAAAAAACCACCTTTTGGGTGGTTTTTTATTTTTTAGATGTTTTCCGTGGAGACGCGATGCATCGCGTCTCTGCGGAATCCATCAAAAATGGTGTATTGACGGAAACTACATTCTAAATCTCCATTATACAATTTCACTTTTGAATCTGGTTTTAACCCAACATGTTTTAGAGCTTCTTCGTTGGATGATATTACCCAGCATGTATACCCTTTTAACTGATTTTTAAACCAATCTCCAAGTTCTGCATACATTTCTTCGATGTTGTCACCTATACGCATACCGTATGGAGGATTACAAATAAGCGTACCTTTGTCTGCCGGTTTTTTAACTTCATTAAAAGCTGCAGTTGTAATGGAAACATTTCTAGAGATTGGCAATCCTCTCAAGTTACGTTTTGCCATCAACACCATTTCTGAATCAATATCGGAACCAATGATTGGGAAATCGAATTGGGACGCACGTTTATTTGCTTTGTGGTAAATACCTTCCCAAAGGGCTTCATTGTAGTTTTTAAAATTCTTAAAAGCATAATGCACGCGTTCAATATTAGAAGGAATATTTGCTGCAAGTAAGGCTGCTTCTATCAATATAGTACCTGAACCACAGAAAGGGTCTATAAAAGCAGATTTTCTATCCCATCCAGACAAACGAATTAATCCGGCAGCAACTACTTCATTCATAGGAGCCTCCCCTACTTCAAAGCGATATCCTCTATGAAATAAAGGTGCTCCACTTGTGTTTAGGGATAAAGTCACAAAATCCTCTTTGATATACAAATCAAACACTACTTGAGGAGATTTTAAGCTTACATCTGGACGATCTCCTGTTTTATCTCTAAAAACATCAACAATAGCATCTTTTAATAACAAATAAGGATATTGCGTATGTGAAAATAGTTTTGATTGAACCGCACCACGAACAGCAAAAGTTTTATCGCTTGTAAAATAATTTGTCCAATCAATTTTCATAGCTTGCTTATACAAATCTTTCTCATCGCGTATTTTAAAAGTTTTTAATTCAACTAAGACACATATTGCACAACGTACATGTAAATTCAGGAAATAAACATCTTCCCAAGTTCCCATTAACTGAACAGCACGATTTAATTGTTCCGTTTGTTTGTACCCTAATTCATCTAATTCTTCTTTCAGTACTTTTTCTAATCCAAAGATTGTTTTTAAGGTAATTTTGATGTTTTCCATAGTGCTATATAATCATTTGATTGAATTCCAAATTGATAGTAATTCATCGGTAAAGATACAATCTAAAATACCTTAAACACCCAAATTTGATGTATTTTTACGAAAAAGAAAAAGTTTGAAACACAGAATTATTGTCATCTTTCTTATTTGTTTTACCAGTATTACTATCCACGCTCAAAAGGTTGGTCTAGTACTTAGTGGGGGTGGCGCTACGGGTTTTGCTCACATTGGAGTAATTCAAGCATTAGAAGAAAATAACATTCCTATTGACTATATTTCAGGCACTTCCTCTGGAGCTCTTATCGGCGCCTTATATGCTATTGGTTATTCCCCTAACGAAATTAAATCGTATGTATTAAGTGACCGATTTCAATTGTTGGTTCACGGAGAAATAGAACAAAACAATCGTTTTTACTTCCAACAGGATGACCAAAATGGCGATTTAATAAAAATATCCTTTGCTGCGGATAGTATTTACAAACGTTTTTTTCCAACTAAATTTATCAACTCCACGTATTTAGATTATGAAATGATGCGGATTTTTGGAACAGCAGGAGAAAGTGTAGGAGGTGATTTTTCAAAATTAATGGTACCATTCAATTGTATTGCATCAGACATTACGCATAAAAAAAGCGTTCTGTTTACCAATGGAAAACTTAATCAAGTAATTCGAGCATCCATAACTTTTCCATTTTTTATACATCCAATCAAAGTAAATAATAATCTACTATTTGATGGAGGTTTATACAACAACTTTCCAGCAGACATCATGCATTCCGAATTTAAGCCCGATTTCATCCTTGGTTCCAATGTTTCTTCCAATTACAAAGCTGCAGAAGAAAACGATGTTATAAGTCAGGTAATAAACATGATGGTAAGCCACACAAACTTCTCTTTACCTACTAAAAATGGAATACTAATTCAACCCAAAACAACTGTCACAACCTTTGAATTTGAAGAAATATCCGATGCAATAGAAGCAGGATATACAAGCACTATTGCTGTGATTGATTCTATACGACAAAAAGTTCATCGTAGAACTAATCCTGATGACTTAGCTCTTACCAGAAAGAATTTCAAAGCTAAGATAGTTCCTTTTTCCATCAGCTCGGTTTCCACTAATTCTGGAGATGAGAAAGCAAACCGTTTTATTGAAAAAAGTATTTTACCACAATCTAAATCTATTGATAGTTCGGAGTTTACTAAACATTATTTTAGACTAAGTTTGAATCCAGCAATTAATTTTACTTATCCTACTTTACAACTTAAAAAAGATTCTACCTACCACTTAGATTTACTAGCTCGAAAATCAAAGGAAATAGAATTAGAAGTTGGTGGACTTTTTTCATCCCGCAGTGTGAATACTGGGTATTTAGGCATTAATTATAGGGTACTTAAAAAACAACAGTTAACACTTAAAATGAACTCTTATTTTGGAAAATTTTATGGATCTCTAAAATTACAAGCAGATCTTCATTTTCCTACTAAAACACCAATCACATTTAGTGCTTATTACGTCATGAATCGTTGGGATTACTTTAGAAGCTTATCCAGTTTTTTCGAAGAAGTAAAACCCTCATTTTTGGTACAAAACGAAATTTATCAAGGAATTAAATTAAAACACCCTATAGGCAACCATACAAACAGTAGCTATGACATTCGATTATTCACAACTACCGATGAATACTACCAAACAGAAAATTTCACAAACAAAGACACTACGGATTTCACCTCTTTTCAAGGAATAAATGCGACATGGAACATCGTACACAACACCTTAAATCGCAAACAATTTGCAAATAAGGGAAAATTATTCGCCTTTAAAATAAAGTATGTTAATGGCAATGAAGACAGCGAATCTGGATCAACATCCCTTATAAAATATTCCCTGCATAAAAAACATGACTGGGTAAGCATTCAACCCGAATTACAATGGTACTTTTTTCAAAAAACACGACTAAACATTGGTGTTCATTTAAAATCGACCTTTAGTACACAAACTTTATTTTCGAATTACACTGCTTCCATACTCAGTTTAAACGATTTTTCACCATTCCCAGATTGTCAAACCATCTTTTTACCGGAATATCGCTCTCCTCAATTTATTGGAATAGGAACAAATATTGTGTTTACTCTAAAAAAATCACTCGATATACGCATAGACTCTTATTTATACCAACCCTTTAAAGAAGTAACCAAAACAAATTTATTTTTAGGGAATTTTGAAAAACCATCTCTTTTATCTGAGTATTTGATTTCTTCATCCATAATTTACCACAGCCCAGTTGGTCCAATCCGTTTGGCTTCAACCTATTTTCCAAAACAAAAAAATCCACTTTTTGTACAATTTAGTTATGGTTACTTACTATTCAATGAACGGGCAATTCGATAACTTTACTATTTTTGTTAATTAGTCAAAAACAGTACTTAAAAGCATTCTGGAATCCACATTTAAGAATTTTAGTGACAGATTCTGCATGTTTTTTTGATCAATACTAATCTAACCGAATAACACATGGATAAAATTATTTGTGGTATACAGCAAATGGGGATAGGAGTTCCTAATGTAAATGAAATTTGGGAATGGTACCGTAAATTCTTTGGAATGGACATAAAGGTATTTGAAGAAGCTGCTCCTGCTGCTCCGATGATCAATTACACCGGCGGTGTTGTTCATACGCGTACTGCAACACTTGCTATGAATTTAGAAGGCGGAGGTGGATTTGAAATTTGGCAATTTACATCGCGAAATACAGAAAAAGCTGCATTTGAAATTCAACTTGGTGACTTTGGAATTTTTGCATGTAAAGTAAAATCTAAAGATATTCGTGCAACATTCAATTATTTTACAACCCATGGTGCCAATTTAGTTAGTAAATTAGAGCAAACACCTGAAGGTAAATTACATTTCTTCGTACGCGACCCAAATGACAATTTATTTGAAGTTGTGGAAGGTTTAGATTGGTTTATTGACACGAAATTTCCTTCTAAAACTGGAGGGGTAAGTGGTGCAGTAATTGGTGTAAGTAACATTGAAAATTCATTAAAACTTTACAAAGACGTACTTGGCTACACAGAAATTGTTTATGATGAACAACGTTCTTTCAAAGCATACCAAGATTTACCTGGAGGCACGGGTGTTGTTAGACGTATATTATTAAGGCATCCTTCTCCTAGAAAAGGACCATTTGCGCAATTATTAGGGGCAAGTGAAATAGAGTTAATCCAAGCGATTGACAGAACAGACTGCAAGAAAATATTTGAAAATCGTTATTGGGGAGATTGGGGATTTATACACCTATGTTTTGACATACAGCGAATCGATGCGTTAAAAAAAGAATGTATTGAAGCAGGTTTTCCATTTACGGTAGACACTGGAGAAACATTTGATATGGGAGAAGCAGGAGGACGTTTTAGTTACGTAGAAGATCCGGATGGCACAATGATTGAATTCGTTGAAACCCATAAAGTACCGTTGATTAAAAAAATTGGTTGGTACATTCATTTAAAAAATCGCAATCAAGAAAAACACTTACCAAAATGGATGTTATCTTTCATGCGTTTTAGCAGATTTAAAGCTTAATTTATGAAAAAAAATCTTGTAATCTTTTCGTTTTTATCCGTCCTATTTACGTTTACTTCTTGTAAGGAAACGATTACATTGACCAATGATCAAAAGGAAACTGCTGTCATATATGGCTTATTGGATCAAGCAGACACGATACATTATATAAAAATAAATCGTGCTTACTCAGGAACCAATAATTCATTGGAAGTAGCTCAAATTCCAGATTCAAGCTACTTTAAAGATGTGCAAGCATATATTTATGAAATAAGAAAAGGGGATACACTTCGTACATGGAAATTACGAGACACTATCATTGACAATAAAGAGCCTGGAATTTTTTACGGACCAAAACAGAAAGTTTATTATTTTGAAACTAGTAAAACTGACCCTTTGGTTGGGGAACTTGGTAGAACATATGTGTTTCATGGAAAATTTGAACAAAATAAATTTGAGGTAAACGCAACTACCGAATTGATCTATGGAAACTCCTTACTTTACCCTGTTTCTAACGGAAGTAATTATAGTTTTGCTAATGGAATCATTGATAAACCCGAATATTATAGTACTGGAATTAAATTTAAACCAGGAACTGCAGTAACTACTAACACTGCACTTCGCATAACAATACGTGAATATATTGGCCAAAATATCATCTTAAAATCATTTGATTGGAATGTAGGAGATATGGATGTTACACCAAATGCAACAAGTGCTGGTATTAATGCATTAGGAACCGCATTTTATCCGTTTATTGCAAAAAATTGTACTGCAAATTCTGCAATCTCCAAAAGACAATTAGCATCCATTGAACTTCGGGTAACGTTTGCTTCCGAGGTTTTAAACAACTACATTACCCTAAATAAACCTAGCTCTTCCCTTGCACAAAATAAAATTAACTACACAAATTTAATCGCAACAAACGGAATGCGTGTGATTGGAATTTTTACTGCACGTAATGTAAAATCGGAGGTGAAATTAAGTTCAGATATAGTGGGTCAAAATTCGATTCGTGCCTTAGACGCTCAATCCACTAAGGAACTTTGTTTAGGAGCAATTACTAACACATTAAAATTTTGCTCGGACGTACCTGCAGATAGTAAAACTTCTTATTTCTGCAACTAAATCATGTCTGAACGTACCACTCTTTTTGCTCAAGTAATTTTACCTATTGCGGTTCGGAACGAATTTACGTATCGGGTACCTTTTGAATTAAACGATCAGATTGGTGTTGGAATGCGCGTTGTTGTACCATTTGGAAAAGGCAAGTTGTATACTGGTGTAGTAACCAAAATTCATGAAGAAATACCTGCAGGCTACCAAGCGAAATTTATAGAACACCTATTGGATGCAACACCAATTACGACTAAAACCCAGCACGTATTTTGGAAGTGGATTTCGGAATATTACATGGCTCCTATTGGCGATGTATTAAGTGCAGCGTTGCCTTCCAACTTTAAGTTAGCATCCGAAACAAAAATTGTATTTCATCCAGATTTTGATCGAAATAAAGACATACAAAATGTGCGTATGCTTCAAATTATCGAATCGTTGGACATTAAAGAAAGTTTAGACTTAAAAGAAATTTCTGAATTATTAGGAATAAAGACTGTTCAACCTATCATCAAGCAAATGATGGACGCAAAAATGGTTATTTCCTTAGAAGAATTGAATGACAAATACGTTCCAAAAACAGCAAGTTATTATTTTTTAGATGAATACTTTCACGATGAAATGCACTTGCAAGACTATCTCGAACAACTCGAAGGGCAAAAAAATAAAGAAAAGCAACTGCAAGCGCTTTTACTCTTTTTACAGGAAGTTGCTCAAAATTTTGCAATACCAGTTGCAAAAAAAGTATTGGAAGAAAAAGGCGCTTCAAAATCTGCACTAGAAACTTTAGTCAAAAACAATGTTTTATTTATAGAAAAACTTCAGGTAGACAGAATAAACATTAAAGACAATTCACTCAAGGAAGCTAAAAAACTTTCTGAAGTACAACAAAAAGCACTCGAGGAAATTCAAGAATCATTCAAAACAAAAGATGTTTGTTTATTACATGGCGTAACTGGCTCGGGAAAAACAGAAATTTATATTGACCTCATCCAAGAACAATTGGAACAAGGAAAACAGGTCTTGTTTTTATTACCAGAGATTGCCTTAACCACACAATTAATTCAAAGACTTTCTATCCATTTTGGCGATGCAATTGGGGTATACCACTCCAAATTCAACCAAAACGAACGGGTAGAAATTTGGAATCATGTATTGAACAACGATGCACATCGCTACCGAATTGTGATGGGTGCTCGATCTTCTATATTCTTACCTTTTACCAATCTGGGACTAATCATAATAGATGAAGAACACGAAAGTTCGTATAAACAGTATGATCCGTCTCCACGTTATAATGCACGTGATGCTTCGATTGTGTTAGGAACGATACACAAAGCGAAAGTATTATTAGGTTCCGCTACCCCTTCGATCGAAAATTACTACAATGCCAAAAGTGGTAAGTTTGGGTTGGTTGAACTAAACAGTCGTCATGGCGGATTACAACTTCCTGAAATCTTTTGTGCAGATGTAAAAGAAGAGCGTCGTATGGACACCATGCATTCACATATATCTTCGTTTTTAATGACTGCAATGGAAGATGAATTGAAGCATAATGGACAAATCATATTGTTTCAAAATCGGCGTGGATATACTCCGAGTTGGCATTGCGAAGTATGTTCTTGGACACCTCAATGTAAAAACTGCGATGTAAGTTTGACCTATCATAAACATTCTAACACCTTAAAATGTCATTATTGCGGGTATTGTTCTCCACCTGTTGGAACATGTAACAACTGCGGGAGTAATCGTTTGCGTATGCAGGGTTTTGGAACTGAAAAAATTGAAGATGAATTGAGTATCATGTTTCCGGACAAGGTCATCAAGCGTTTAGATTTGGATTCTACTCGTAGCAAAAATGCCTATCAAACCATCATCGAAGATTTCGGAAGTGGTGCAATTGATGTCCTTATCGGAACTCAAATGATTACTAAAGGTTTGGATTTTGACAATGTAAATTTGGTAGGAATATTGGATGCAGACATGATGTTAAACAGACCTGATTTCAGGGCATTTGAACGTAGTTATCAATTAATGTCGCAAGTATCTGGAAGAGCTGGACGAAGAAACAAACGTGGGAAGGTCATCATTCAAACGGGTCAGCCGGATCATTGGATCATTCAAAAAGTAATTCAACACGATTTTCAGCATTTCTACAGCAATGAAATCACGGAAAGACGAAACTTCTTTTATCCTCCGTTTTATAAAATAACACAACTTACCTTAAAGCATAAGGATTCCAATCAATTAGATCGTTCGTCTATCGAATTAGCGAATAAGCTGCGTGATGTATTTAAAGAACGTGTGTTAGGACCTGAATATCCGATTATCCCGCGCATCAACAATTACTTCTTGAAGCAAATTACGTTAAAGATTGAACGCGATGTTAACCATAAACAAGTAAAAGAACGACTACAAGAAATTATTGATGCTTTTTATTCAGTTCCAATGAATAAGGCAGTAAGGTTAAGTGTGGATGTAGACTCAAACTAGTGATGAGTGACGAGTGACGATTGACGAGTGACGAGTGACGATGTGACGAAAGATAACTATTGAGTGTTAATTGAAAAACATAGTTTGGCTGCCCTTCAAGAGCCTCAGGGTACTGGGAAGAATGATGGTTTACAAAATATGTCACTCCTACAAATAGTTTTTCAGCATTTTGCTACGTGAGGTATGTTTCATTCTACGGATTGCTTTTTCTTTGATTTGACGCACTCTTTCTCTAGTTAGGTCAAATTTATCGCCGATTTCTTCCAGGGTCAATGGATAACGTCCGTTTAGACCGAAATAAAGTCGAACCACTTCCCCTTCTCTACTTGTGAGAGTAGACAAGGAGCGTTCAATATCTTTGCGTAACGAATCTTTCACAAGATCTACATCTGGCGTATCTGAGTAAGTATTTGGTAATACGTCATACAAACTAGAGGAAGATTCATCCCCTTCTGATAAAGGAGCATCCATGGAGACATGTCGACCATTGGATTGCAAGGATTGTTTGACATCTGCAACAGAGACCCCCATGAATTCCGCTAATTCTTCCGCGCTAGGTGGTCGCTCGTACTTTTGTTCCAACTCCGAAAAAGCACGGTTTAGTTTGTTTATCGTTCCAATTTTATTGAGTGGAAGTCGTACAATACGTGCTTGTTCTGCCAACGCTTGCAATATTGCTTGACGAATCCACCAAACAGCATACGAAATGAATTTAAAACCACGTGTTTCATCAAAACGTTCTGCAGCTTTTATCAGTCCGACATTCCCTTCATTAATTAAATCTGGAAGTGTCATCCCTTGGTTTTGATATTGTTTAGCAACAGAAACCACAAAACGAAGGTTGGCACGAGTTAGTTTTTCCAATGCGCGTTGATCGCCTGCTTTTATTCGAACAGCTAACTCGACTTCTTCTTCTGCAGAAATCATTCCTTCTCTACTTATTTCTTGTAGGTATTTATCTAAAGAAGCTACCTCTCTATTAGTAACTTGCTTTACAATTTTTAGCTGTCTCATGGCGCAAAGTATTACATTGTTGAACCTATCTTAAATTTAGTCATTCTTCTTTACAATATCAATGATTAACAAAAATTTATTTTAAGAATAACAAATGAGTAATGATTTACAGGAGTTAGAAAGGTTAAATTAAACGATAAACACCTTTAATTTTTAGGCATCACGCTGATTGAAAAACTTTTATCCGACACTAGTGTTTCAATTTATTTATTTTATATTCGTATAAATAGATAATAAACAAATATTTATGCATACTGAAACAAAAGGACTTTGGAAAATTATTGGTGCTTCTTCGGTGGGAACATTGATTGAATGGTATGACTTTTACATTTTTGGGAGTTTAGCAACGATTATTTCCACAAAATTTTTCCCTGCTGATAATCCAACTGCGGCATTTTTAGCAACGTTAGCAACCTTTGCTGCAGGTTTTGTGGTACGTCCATTTGGTGCTTTATTTTTTGGTCGTTTGGGAGATTTAATTGGTCGTAAGTATACGTTTATGGTCACCTTACTCTTAATGGGCGGCGCAACGTTTATGATCGGCTGTATCCCTTCGTATGAGTCGATCGGTTTTATGGCTCCTTTGTTGGTCTTATTGTTACGCTTACTACAAGGATTGGCATTAGGTGGAGAATATGGTGGCGCTGCGACCTATGTAGCAGAACATGCTCCAGAAAATAAACGCGGATATTGGACTTCGTGGATTCAAACAACCGCTACAGTAGGATTATTTATTTCCTTGTTGGTGATTATGGGGACACGTTTAGCGATTTCCAAGGAAGCCTTTGATGCCTGGGGATGGCGTGTTCCATTTTGGGTTTCTATCTTGATGGTAGCTGTTTCATACATCATTCGAAAAAACATGGATGAATCGCCCTTGTTTGCAAAAGTAAAAGCGGAAGGTCATGTTTCTAAGAACCCGTTGAAAGAGAGTTTTGGGAACAAACAGAATTTTAAATATGTGTTGTTAGCGTTATTTGGAGCTACGATGGGACAAGGTGTTGTTTGGTATACTGGACAATTTTATGCTATGAGTTTTATCGAGAAAATTTGTTCAGTAGATAAGATGCAGTCCGACATGTTGATTGCCATTGCTCTCTTGATGGGAACACCTTTTTTCTTGGTATTTGGTGCGTTATCGGACAAGATTGGTCGCAAAAAAATCATGCTAACCGGAATGCTTCTCGCCTTGCTTGCCTATCGACCAATTTATGAAACAATGTACCAAACTGTTTCGGTAAAAAATAAAAAAGAAATCACAGCAAAACATACAGAATCAGTTTCGCTCGTACTGAACCCAAAAACAGGGTTAAAAGATTCAGTGATAACGAAAAAATTTCTTTACACCGATCAAACGGTAAAAACAGAAATAAAAACCTTACAATTCCATAAAAAAGGTGGAAAAATAAGCCTTGCAAAAGAAGAAACAAAAACTGCAATTACGATAAATTCGCACGATAAGTGGACGTTGATTTGGATGGTTTTCTTCCAAGTAATATTCGTTACAATGGTTTATGGTCCGATTGCTGCATTTTTAGTAGAGATGTTTCCAACCAACATTCGTTATACATCGATGTCGCTGCCTTACCACATAGGAAATGGCGTATTTGGAGGTTTACTTCCAGCTGTAGCAACTTATTTAGCATCTAAAGCGAATGATGCGAATGCGTTGGCAGAAAAATCGGGAGCAAAATTACCGTTTGATAAACCGTATTTAGAGGGATTGTGGTATCCGATTATCGTTTCTGGGGTGTGTTTTGTGATTGGGGTGGTGTATATTAATGGGAGGAGGAAGAGAGTTGAGTGACGAGTGACGAAGTGACGGAAGAATAGAACCATATAAGGCATATAAGATATTAGGTTGATTGAGGATAAAACGATTATTAACGTTGTAGGAATGTTGCAGTACAACATTCCATTTGGAATAAAATGACAAATAAAAAATGGTATGAATAGATTAAAAAGAATATTGGGGATTGTTTGGTTGGTATTGGCAGTTGCTTGTGGGTATTATGGAATTACTGATTTTGGATGGCCGAAAGTGGCTCATGCGAAGGGGAATGACGATTTAGTTTTTGGGATTATTATATTATTTGTGTTGATGCCGATTATTGTTGGTGGATTGTTGAAGTTTGGATGGTATGCGTTGAAGGGGGAATATGATGAATAATTTGAAAATTTGAAGATTTGCTAATTTGAAAATGGGGGATAAAATGATATGGTTGTAGCGATAGAGCATGCCCTATCGCTACAACCAACAATTAATTAATCAATTTTTTCACAATTTTTATACTACTGGGACCAAAACCATGATAGGACAACAATACAGATTCGGGTGTTGTTGCTAATTTTTCCAAGGTAGTGATACCATGATTTTCAAGTGCGCGTCGTGCTGGGGCAGGAAAAGAGTTTAAGAAATCTGCTGGTGCTTTGTGCTCTTTTTCGCAGTGCGGACAAACCGGACAAGCGCTTGTTTTGAAGAATGTATGTCCGTTGCTACACGTTTTTTCCATTTTTTTTCGCTGCTAATTTCAATTCGTTTTCTTGTACTCGAAATTGTAGAATACGACGTATCAACGCAAAAGGAAGTTCTTGATCTAATGGAAATTGAATAGTTCCTTTCGAATATTTATAGTCTTGAATTTCTTGTTCAAAATGTTTTATACCTGAACCTGTTGGGTAAAATCCTACGTGTTTTTCATACCCTGCAAAATACAGCAACATACCGTGCAATTTGTAGGCCGGCATCTTATAGCTAATCACTTCTTGTGCTTGTGGTACTTCTTTCAGGATAAAATCTCGAAGTTTATTTAGTTGCTCTTGTGCTTGTGGAGGACAAGATAAGATGTAGGAGGTAATTTCGGGGTTCATACTATATTTATTTACTATCCAAACTCTGCATCCACCTGAAAAACAACAACTTCCATACTAACCGGATGACGAAACGTAATTTGTTCTGCATGTAAATGTAAACGTTCTCCCTTTGTTCCGTATAAATCATCGCCAAAGATAGGTGTATTCAATCCAAGCGGGTGTGCTGCATGTACACGAAGTTGATGCGTACGACCAGTAATCGGATAAAAATAGATTTTGGTCTTATTGTTGCCTACAGAAACGACTTCAAAATGGGTCAAAGCATGTTTTCCGTATTCGTAGCAAACCAATTGTCGTGGGCGGTCATCGAGGTCAACACGTAAGGGTAAGTTGATTTCACCTGAAGGGATTTTAACGATACCGTCTAACAAGGCGACATAGCGTTTTTTAACTGTTCGTTTTAAAAATTGACTTTGTAGCTGTTTGTGAATTTCTTTTGTTTTAGCAATGAGCATCAATCCGGAAGTAGACATATCCAAGCGGTGAACAATGAGTGGCCCTGTTGCTTTGGGGTAACGTACTTTTACGCGTTCATATACAGAATCTGTAATATTTTTACCTGGAACAGATAAAAATTCAGCGGGCTTATTGACGATAGCTAAATAATCATCTTCGAAAACAATGGTTAATTCCTTTCCGAGTGCTGGATTCGTCAACATGGGATTTTCATCCATTTCGATACCTGTCAACATGTGTCCGAGGATAGGCTCACACTTCCCACGACAGGCAGGATAAAAATGTCCGTGTTTTTTTACATCCGAACTGGGTGATTGTCCCCACCAAAACTCTGCGAGCGCAATCGGTTTTAGGTGATTCAAAAAGGCATATTGTAACAACTTTGGAGCTGCACACTCCCCTGCTCCTGCTGGTGGTTTTTGGTCGGCTGTTGTTTGAAATATTGCTCCCAAACTTTTTTGTCTTCCTGCTTGATCACTAAAAAAGTAATTATCAAAAATTTCTTGCTGACATTTAGCTGATAATTCACGTCGTTTTTCTTTCAATGAAGCAAGCTGATTTGTAAAAACTTCCAACTGTGCTTTTAACGCTTCAAGTTCTGCCTTTCCTTTTTGCGTTTGATCTTTTAAGAAATAACTTTCTTTCAAACTTTGTTTAACTAATTCCTGTAATTTTTGTTCGAAAGTCAGTTGGTCCAACTCGCCAACATCTACTTGTTTGAGTAACGTTTTTCTGGATAAATCACGTAACGCTTTATTTGATTTTATAGTTGCTTTAATAGTTGAAATTTCCTCTTTATAGGTCGTTTCAAATGCGACAACAGCTTGTTTTAAATTTAGAAATTCAGGAGCTTGTTCCAAGTTTTCAATCTCTTGATTTATTGCATTGATTACGGCTTCTTGTTTTTTAAAAAAGCCATCTTCTTGTAGAATATCAAACACGGGTGGTACAAATCGATCGTGGTGATTTTCATTGGCTAACTTCCCTGAAAACGCGGATAAATATCCAAGTTCACCATCCTCTTTTTGTACGACTAACACACCAAACATTTTACCAATTACCATCCCTTCTTGGCCTTGTTCTATCCCGAAATTATGGTCAAAATCGCTTTGTTGTTCGATGTAGGCTTGTAATTCTTTAGCAGCTTGTAAAGCGATAGGATGCGGTTCGTAATAAAAAGGAAATGTGAATTTAGAGGGTAATTCGAGGTGGGAGATTGGGGATAGAAAACCTGTGAAATGTGAGGATGACATATGCAATAATTGAGATGTAAAAATACATATAGATTAAACACAAAATATTCAATATTGAATCTTTTAGGTTAGATAGGCAAAATAAAAAAAATGGATTCCTTAAACGATTCACAAATGATTATTGGTATTTCCCTATCTTTGCACCAACTTAAACGAACGATTATGTCTACACTTCCAAGCATCCGAGTTACCAAAGACTTTACTTTCGATATGGCGCATGCGCTTTATGGGTACGATGGACCTTGTAAGAATATTCATGGACATACCTATCATTTAAGTATCACGTTGTTGGGTAAGCCTATTGCAGATATTGAGCATGTAAAATTAGGTATGGTCATAGATTTTGGAGATTTAAAAGAAGTGGTTAAAAAACATATCATTGAAGTTTTTGATCATGCATTGGTTCTCAATGAAGAAGCACCCTACTCTAAATCTGAAGTGATTTCAAATGAGTTCGAAAAAGTGATTTTGATGCCTTTTCAACCGACCTGCGAGAATTTATTGTTGCATTTTGTGGAGTTGTTGCAAGATCAATTTGCACATGATACGAAGTTGGTTGCGATACGTTTGCAGGAGACTCCAAATTCAGGTGCGGAGTGGCGACTTGAAGATAATATTTAAACTCGATGTTTTTACTATTGAGGAATTAAGGGGATTATAGGTTATAGTAGGGAAAATTGAGAGACCTGTGGTATTTTTTACCATTGAGGAATTGATGGACCTGTGATCGTTTTTTACCATTAAGAAATGAGGGACGTAAGGAATAGAATTGAAGGAATTGATGGATCCGTGGTCTTTTTTTACCATTCAGAAATTGAGGGATGTAAGGGAAAGAATTGAAGACATTGAGAGACCTGCGGTCTGTTTTTACTATTCAGAAACTAAGGGACGTAGAGGGCGCAATTAAAGTAGTTGAGAGACCTGCGGTCTGTTTTAGGTTAGTTATTGTTTTTTTAATCAGAATTTATTGCTTTTTTCTATTGATAATGTGCTAATTATTTGTATATTTTAGTAACATGACAAAAAAAATGATAACACGCTTATCTTATGAAATCATGGGATACGCAATCGAAGTTCACAAAGAATTAGGACCTGGTTTATTGGAAAGTATTTATGAAAAATGCTTACAACATGAATTGAGTAAAAATGGTTATAGAGTAGTAAATCAATTATCTATACCTATTACTTATAAAGACATTGAATTGGATTCTCATTTTAGATTAGATTTACTTGTTAACGACCTAATAATAGTTGAAATAAAATCAGTTTCGCAACTACTACCAATCCATCAAGCTCAACTACTAACCTACATGAAATTATTAAAAAAACCTCAGGGTTTGCTCTTAAATTTTAATAGTACAAACCTAACCAAAGAAAGTATCCCACTCATTAATGATTATTTCAATGAATACAAACACCAATAAAACAGTTGAGCAAAACGAAAAACCTTAATGAATCTAAATAAGCCATCTCCATCAATTTCTTAATTTCTCAATGGTTAAAAAATCACCCCTATTGAGCAAAGCGAAAAACCTTAATCAATCTAATTAAGCCATCAACCTTAATTTCTCAATGTTTAAAATCACACCTTTTGAGTAAAGCGAAAAAACTTAATGAATCTAAATA
>Ga0172373_10002543_pt1 | contig 27732 bp, 19 predicted proteins | sample Lak10m_2_FD_114546 | JGI IMG/M metagenome (GOLD analysis project Ga0172373, IMG submission 114546) | Freshwater microbial communities from Kabuno Bay, South-Kivu, Congo - kab_092012_10m | ecosystem: Environmental > Aquatic > Freshwater > Lake | place: Democratic Republic of the Congo...
AACACCTGAACGTCCGTTTCGGAAAAGATTTCACGACGATTCACACGCGGCATGGGACCCCTTTCAGGAAAGCTGGATCCATTGTAAAAACACTTCCACGATTCGTCAAGGTGCATGGCACCTTTAGTTCCTAAAAATACGCCAACGATTCGTCAAGGTGCATGTCACCTTTGGTTCCATATGGCACCTTTTTTGTTTTCCTGGAGGGGGGCGGTGGGGCGTCAGGCCAGTTGAAATTCCGGCAGAGTGCAGAGCGCGTGCAGGGCGGTGGCGAGGGCTGAGTCGTTGCCGGGACGCAGCAGCAATGCGATACGTTCCAGAGCTGCCGGTGATGGCGGGACGGCGAACAGCAGCAGGGTGAGTTCCTCAAGGATCTGGTTGGGGGTACGAAGATTTCGCTCGTCAAGATAATTTCGCAGTGAACCGCGGTTGAAGCGGGAGTTCTGTCCGGACAGCAGGGCGCGCACGAGGTTGCTGCGCCCGAGCAGTGTGGAGCTGTTGATCCAGGTGCGACCACCGTCCCAGCCTTTGACACTGGGGGGATAGAGGAGTCCCTGGCCGAGCTGTTGCAGGGCTGTCGCCAGTTCGACGGTGTTGGCGGACCCGTTCAGGCAACGCAGCAGCCCGATTGCCAGTTCCACGGGAGATTTCACTCGCCTGCCGCGGCATTCAGCAGAGAAAAACAGGCGGCTGGTGAGCATTGTGCGGAGCAGCGGCAGCAGCTGGAGGCCGGAGTCACGGAACTGGCGTGCCAGTGGTTCACAAAGCTGGGCGGGGTCGTTCGGCTCGTCCATGACAAAGACTCGAAGCAGCTTCTCTGTCAGGAAACCGGCGGCAAACGGCTGTTCCAGAACAATCCGGACAGCGTCTTCACCGCCGAAGGCGCCTGTGTTGCCCAGAAACTGCTTTTTGCCGCTGTCGTGTTGATAGCGGTTGAAGCGGAATTCGCCGCGACGGACTTCCCAGCCGGTGAAACAGCGGGCGATTTCACGAATGTCCAGCTCTGTGTAACGGCCTTCACCCAGACAAAACAGCTCCATCAGTTCCCGTGCATAATTTTCGTTGGGGTGTGCTTTGCGACTGGAGGCTGCATCGAGGTAGAGCAGCATGGCGGGGTCCTGGGAGACCTTTTGAACCAATTCTTCAAATCGTCCGAATGCGAGCCTCCGCAGGAGCTGGTTCTGAGCGAGCATGAGTACCGGATCTGTGACCTTGTCGGCACCCGTGGCGAAATGACCGTGCCAGAAGAGCGTCATTTTCTCGCGAAGCTGGCAGGGAGTGGCGAGAATTCGATAGACCCACCACGCAGAAAGTGGCTGAACGCTGCCACCTGCGATTGCAGACGAGGCGAGTACATCCATTTCCGACTGAAACTGCGGTGGCTCTGACGCAGACAGCAGCTGATCCACAACTTCGGCGGGCGTGGAGTTGACTGCCAGTTCCAGCTGAGAGCGATCGGCGCCGAAGCCAGCGCGTCGGTAGAGATGCGCGGCGGCTGCCAGGTCCCATGCACCATCCCGACCGGGTTCGAACGGCTCCCAGGCGGCTTCGGGCGTCAGTTCACTTCGCATCCGCGGATGCTCCTTCGTTCACTGCTGTCTGCAGGCTGAACTCAAGCTGCAGTGAGTCAGCAGAGGGAGTGAGTCTTGCGGAGGCGCTTTGGAACCAGCTGAGCAGTTGCAGGAGCAGGTTCAGTTCGGCGTCGGCCTCTTCGCGAGTCTGACCTTTGCTGAGCATGTTGCCGGAAACGATGGCATCACGATTGTCACTGAACACATCCGCCAGGACCGGAACATTCACTTCGGTCGCCAGATTGGCCGGGGGGGCATCGTTCACGGGAGCTTTGAGAAGGGCTTCGGCGAGCTGAGTGGAGGAAGCGAGGATGAAGCGATTTCCCTGAAATGCGGCGGTCGGTGAAAAGTTGTAGACCAACGGAACGGGCCCCGATGCTGTGGGTTTGGGAGGCAGGTAGTGGGCGGAGACCAGCTCAGCGTCCTCCAGCTTCTGCATGTCAAGTTCCAGCTGCGGCTGGCCCTGCTGGGCGCCCACAATGTTCCCAAAACCAATCACACTCTGAAAGATCCGCCGCAACTCCGGGCGCATGGTCTCGGGGTCCTTCAGGGTCAGCAGCAGAGCAAACGAAGGGAGTCGAATGGCGGGGACGGGAGTGATCCGGGTGAAATCCTGGCGAGCGGCCAGCAGCAGCATTCCGGGTTCGAATGCTCCGAGCACTTCTTCGCCAAAGTCCCTGCCGGCAAAGATGGTTCCCAGATTGGATTCGGCTTCGGCCATCCGATCATTGGTCTGCTCACTGAACAGGTCTCCCGCGCGGAGCCACATTTGCGAAACGTTGCGATAGATGCCGAGAGTACCCACAGTGTTCGGGATTTCGGGAATACCGGGAACGCGACCATCTGCCTGGGGGCCGAAGTACCATTCCCGCTGTTCGGGGATCCATGCCTGATCAAAGGGTATTTCCAATCGCAACTGCAGTCCGGTGGCTGCCGCGTGCAGTTCAGCAGTGGCCCAGTCGGCTTTCCCGAGCACACTCTGGAGACCTCCGAGGAGAAGTTCTCCGGGCGGATCATCGATTTGCCCGGCGAACAGGCCCATGCCTCCGCGGCTGGCGGACTGCAGGGAATCGCGAACAGCAGACAGCCCGAACCAGGCGCGTACGGTATTGGCCGGTACATCGTGAGCGATTGTATTGCGAAAGCTGGGGACGGCAGCGAGCGACTGCGGGGCAGAGTTGGCAGGGCTGTCGGCGGCGTTTGCGTTCGGAGTGGCCGGGAGGTCGAGAATCCGGTCGAGCAGTTTCCGGCCGACGTCACCACTACTGGCCACGATCAGCCATTCACCGACAACGGCCGCACCGCCCTGAGGCAGACGATAAACCGGAATGTCGCGGTACGTTTCCAGCTTGCGAATTTCACTGCCTCCCAGACGGGTCAGTTCGAGCAGCTTCAGGCGAACTTCCTGCATCAGGTCGGTATCTTTTCCTCGCACCAGCAGCACAGCGGCGGGGCTGCGGTCGGCGGCGTCAATGGCGAAGTACATGCCTTTGGCAGTCACCGATTCAAGAGTTTCTGTCCACGGTTTTCCGAACTGGAGTTCAAGAAAATTGCGTGCAGTGAGCACTCCGGTCATGCCGGGGCTGCGAAGTGCCTGCTGCCACGCATCCTGCTGCTGCACGCGGTCGGCGACTGGATGTTCAACCAGCGTTCGCAGGAACTGTGAGGGATCGCGGATTTCAACATACACCGCCGTGGTGGCCGGAAAGACGTCGGCCGCAGAAAACTCTGGAATGGCGACGTCCTGAGCACCCGACGGTGTGGAAAACAACAGGAAGAACAAAAAACAAGCAAAAAAGATCGCTGGAATTTGCAATTGGAGTCGGTTTTCTGAACGCATTTTTGGGATCCGGCTGAAGAAGGAATGAGCCTGCACGGATATTCGCGTGCAAGGTCAAATTCCTGGATGGCAGGCGTTCTGGAGAGCGGAGTTTGCCGGGAAAATGAAGAGGGGGCAAGCGGGAAACCTTTGAATCTTTACGAAGTCTCTGCAGCAGGCCTTGCGGACATGCGATTGCAGTCCTCTTGATTGCCTCTGCGTTTCCAGCCTGTAAGGCCAGTTCCATCAGCGTGGCATCAAACGCCAGGTCACGCGATCCTCAAGCCCCGTCACGCCTGTCTAAGCAGTTTTCAGTAAGTACCACCGTTTTCCGGATTACGCGGGCAGCTAAGTTGGGGCGGCGCTGGTGACATCGTGTGTGCCGCGGGAGCAACGATCATCCGCCAGTTCTACGTTCCGAGCACTTCGCCAACGCCGCCTCGGCATTCGAATCACATGCCTCCATGCAGGATCACTGGACCGTCCGGGGGCCATGCAAATCGGGAAATCCGGCGAGGTACTTTAGTGGTGCTTCCACTCCCTGACGGTCGTGGCTCGGTGGGGGGTGTTTGCGGCGGCGAGCAGGACTCCTGAGACATGTCACACGTGTGGCCCCCGATCTGCTTGCAGTGAATGAAAACACAGTGATTCCGCAGACAAGGTGCATGGCTCCTTTGTGCACCCGAGTGGTGCTTCCACTCCCTGACGGTCGTGGCTCGGTGGGGGGTGTTTGCGGCGGCGAGCAGGACTCCTGAGACATGTCACAAGTGTGGCCCCCGATCTGCCTTGCAGTGAATGAAAACACAGTGATTCCGCAGACAAGGTGCATGGCTCCTTTGTGCACCCTGGCACCTTTGTGCACCAGAAAGCCAATGCCCGTGGGCACGAGCTCTTCCGGCCGCCGGGCGATGTACGCCTGCACCGTCCGCTTTTTCTCCCATCAATCTCCTTTCCCCCCCGGTCCACTCGCCCCTGGCGGGCTTTTGTGTAAAATCCGCCTTGTTCACCATATCTTCGGTGCACCGATCAATCCGCCAACGCATCCGCCGCTGATCATCTGAAAGCCGCCCATGCCTGTGACTCGCATCCAATCCATTCTTCGTGACGGCCAGCCCGAACAGCAGATCACAGCCAAGGGCTGGGTTCGTACACGTCGCGATTCCAAAAACGGCTTTTCATTCATCGAGCTCAACGATGGCAGCTGCATGAAGAACCTGCAGATTGTCGTCGAACACAGTATCCCTGGCTGCGACCAGCACATTCGGTACGCCACCACCGGCGCCAGTCTCGCCATCACCGGGGTGTTGAAGGAATCACCTGGCAAAGGCCAGCGAATCGAGCTCCACGCCACCTCCCTCGAAGTGCTCGGTCCAGCCGACCCGCAGACATATCCGCTCCAGAAGAAAGGGCACACCTTCGAATTTCTCCGCGAAATCGCACACCTCCGAGCCCGCACCAACACCTTCGGTGCTGTCGCCCGCGTTCGCAATCGCATCTCCTGGTCCATTCATTCCTTCTTCCAGAATCGCGGCTTCCTTTACCTGAACACTCCGATCATCACCACGTCCGACTGCGAGGGTGCCGGTGAAATGTTTCAGGTCACCACGCTTGACCTTGCCATGCTTGCCAAAAAGCAAATCGAATCCATTGACTGGAAACAGGATTTCTTCGGCAAACCTGCGTCACTTACTGTCAGCGGACAGCTGGAAGCCGAAACCTACGCCACAGCCGTCGGCGACGTCTACACCTTCGGCCCCACCTTCCGCGCCGAGAACAGCAACACCACCCGACATCTCGCCGAGTTCTGGATGGTGGAACCCGAAATGCCCTTCTACGACCTCAATGACAACATGGACCTCGCCGAAGCCTTCATCCGCACCATCGTCAGCGATGTGCTCACTGACTGCCGCGACGATATTGAGTTTTTTAATCAGCGTATCGACACCACTGTGCTCGCACGACTGGAAAATATCCTCGCCAAACCTTTCATCAGGCTTCCCTACACCGAGGCCATTGAGATTATCACCAACAGCGGTCGCACCTTCGATTACACCGTGCAGTGGGGCAGTGATCTGCAGACAGAACATGAACGATTCCTCACCGAACAGCACTTCGGCGGCCCCGTGATCCTCTACAACTACCCGCGCACACTCAAGCCCTTCTACATGCGCTGCAACGACGACGGCAAAACCGTTCGTGCCATGGATGTACTGGTGCCCGGCGTCGGCGAAATCATCGGTGGCAGTCAGCGAGAAGAACGCCTCGATGTGCTCACACAACGCATGCACGAATGTCATCTGAATCCCGCTGATTACTGGTGGTACACCGATCTCCGGCGTTACGGCACTGTTCCTCACGCAGGTTTCGGACTTGGACTGGAACGCGCCGTCCTGCTGATTACTGGAATGACAAACATTCGCGATGTCATCCCATTTCCAAGGACTCCAGGACACGCTGAATTCTAGTCCGCTGGTCAGCGATCAGCCGACGTTTGTGGACAAACAGAAATCCGAAAACTCAACACCGGGATTCCTTCGAATGCCGCTTCCAAAACTGGGCAGACAACTTCGTGAACGGTTACAGCGTGGTGAGACGGTGTTTGGCACGTTTATTCAGAACGCTGTCAATCCGGCGCTGGTTGATTTCCTTCCGGACAATGCTCTGGACTTTGTGATTGTCACGGCCGAGCACAATGCGCTGGATCTGGCCGAGTTTCTTCCTCTTCGTTACGCGCTGGCAGCTCGCGGGATTGCCTGCCTTGCGCGGACACACAGTCGCGATGTCGATGATGTTTCCAAAGTCTGTGATTCCTTCGACGGAGTTGTTGTGCCCTATGTCGAGGATCCGCAGCACTGTCGCCGTCTTGCCGCTGCCGCGCTCCTGCGTCCGCTCAAAGGCGCCGCCCTTGATGCCCTGCTGCGAGACAACGCCTGGCCCTCCGACAAGACTCGCACCTACATTCAGGACGATCGCTGCGCCAACACGGTCTTTGTGCCAATGATTGAATCGCTGGCTGGAATCAGCAACCTTGATGCGATCTGCAGCATTCCCGGAGTTCATGCGGTCTTTGTCGGTCCGAATGATCTCACCACCACCATGGGGATCCCCAACGAATACGATCACCCGGATCTGATTCATCGCCTGCAGCAGATCATTGACACTGCCAATCGGTCACACGTCGCAGCCGGGTGCTGGTTCGGGAAGCTCGACCAGGCCGTTCGCACCATTCGTCAGGGAGCACGTTTTGTGGTCTATTCCAACGACGCGTCGCTCCTTCGAGATGCCATCGAAAAATCATTTGGGGAACTGCGCAAGTAGCCTGACTCCCCTGCGAAGGCATTCCCGTTTGCGGAGATTTGCTGAATTTCGCCTCAAAATTCGCATCGCATTTCGCTTGACACAGCGGCTTGTGGGATGCTCTCGCGGTCGTTAGCACAAGCCTGTCACCCGGTCCCCCTCCTCTCCTCGGCTCCACTCCATGACCGCCCACGGTTTACCAAATCTTCCCGACCGCAATTCGTGGCTGCATCTCGCTGCCAACATCATTGGCTCTGTCGGCATTCTGGGTCTCGGTGTCTTTGGACTTCTGTTTTTCGGCGTTGCACCTCCGGTACCCACCATCGACACCACCGCAGGCCGACTTGCGGCACAGCTTGTGAGCACCGCCACCGTCACTCGCTGGAATGGCCCCTTTGAGATCACCGTCAACGGCGAAGCGTCCACGTGGCGAGTCGTCAGTGTGGGTTCCGAAGTCGCTGGCCGAATACTCAGCAAATCCCCGGGCTGTCGCAGCGGACTGTTTGTCAATGCCGGCGATGTGCTCTTCGAGCTCGACCCGGCTGACAGCCTTGTCGAACAGCAGCGTCTGACCGCCAAAGTTTCGCAGTCGCAGGTGGAGCTCCAGAGTATCGAGGTGGAACAAACCAACGCCTCCGCCCTGCTGAAGCTCGCCGAAGAAGACCTCGAACTGCAGCGACAGCATCTGCTTCGAGTGCGTTCGCTGTTCGAGCGTCGAGCCACGTCAGAGACCGACATGGATACAGCCACCCGCCAGGAGCTGACGGCCCGTAACGCCGTACAAAACCACCAGAATCAGCTCGCATCACTCGGGCAGTCCGTCCTCGTTAAACAATCCGCTTTAAAGCTCGCTCAGGCGGAACTCGCTCGTGCTCAGCTGGATCTGTCCCGCTGTACGGTCACAGCGCCGATCAGCGGCTGCGTCGTGGACGACATTCACGAACAGGGGGACTATGTGCGTGCCGGCGAGACGCTGGTGCAGCTGAGTGATTCCAGTCGCATGGATGTTCGCTGCAGCCTTCGTAGTGAGGAGCTGGCGTGGGTCTGGAGATTTGGTCAGCTGCGAGATGCCCCTCCGCAGACGTCAGAACAGCAACAGCCTTCACAGGACTCGCTGCCGCTTGCCATGCCCATCGTACCCTGCGAAGTGGTGTTTGCGGCCGACGGCGTGGAAACAGTCTGGAGTGCGAGGCTGGAACGACTTGAAGGGAGTGGCATGGACCGTGCCACTCGCACTCACCCCTGTCGCGTGGTGGTGGACCAGCCGCTCGCCGGCACCACAAAGCTGAACACCCCAGGTGCTGCTGTTGCTCCCCCGGCGCTTCTCAGTGGCATGTTCGTCAATGTCCGGATCCCCATCACGGCGCCGGTGCCACTGTTTCAAATCCCTCCCGAAGCCCTTCGCCCCGGCGAGCTGCTCTGGCTGGTTCGTGATGGTCGTCTGAAAATCCTTCCCGTGTCCGTAGTTCAGCAACAGCCAAATGCTCTGCTCGTGCATCAGCTGACAGAACCGCTCCTGGATGGCGACGCCGTGATCACTTCGCCGCTGGCCGTGATTCAGGCCGATATGCCGGTCACCGTGCAGCCACCCGCACCAGTACAGGAGAGCCAGCGATGACTGCTTCTGCTGTTCGCTGGGCGATCCGCAATACGCCCGCTGTCAATACGCTGGTGCTGGCCGTACTCGTCGTGGGCCTGCTGTCCGCCTTCATGCTGCGTCGCGAAGTCTTTCCTCAGTTTGAACTCGAAATTGTACTCGTTCAGGTGCCTTATCCTGGTGCAAGTCCGGATGAGGTGGAAAGCGGGATTTGTCAGAAGATCGAAGAGGCCGTGCGTTCCGTGGACGGCATCAGCAAGGTGACGTCCATCGCCTCAGAGGGTTCAGGCAGCATCGTCATCGAAGTTCGCAGCGACGTACCCAGCGTCCAGAAAGTGCTGAATGAGATCCAGTCACAGATTGACCGGATTCCCAGTCTGCCCGATCTTGCCGAAGAGCCTGAAGTGCAGCAGATCACGCTCCGCAACAAGGCGATTACGGTTGGAGTTGTCCAGCAGGATTCCGCAGCCTCGGATGCGGAACTCAAACTTCGTGAAATCACCGAACAAGTCCGCGATGATCTGCTGCTGATCCCGGAAATCTCTCAGGCTGACATCAACGGTGAGCGGAAATACCAGATTGACGTGGAAATCCCCGAACGTCGATTGCGGGAATATGGACTCACGCTCACCGATGTTTCCCGCCGTATCCGCCAGCGGAATCTTGAACTTCCCGGCGGCACGATTCGAGATGAAGGTGAAACTTATCTGCTCCGCGGCCGTGACAAACGCGTGCTTGGTGCTGAGATATCCGCCATCCCGCTGATTACTCAGCCCGGTGGGGTGGTGTTGACGGTTGGTGATCTTGGTGTTGTCAGGGATGAATTTGTCGATACCACCTCGATCAGTCGAATTAATGGCCGACCGGGACTGGCGATCGATGTGAGCGCTGCTTCCCGCGAAGATCTGCTGGCGATGGCCGACGCCGTCCGCAAATATGTCAGCGAAAAAACGCTTCCGCCCGGATACTCCTTTGCTGTCTGGGGTGACACGTCGGTGGAAGTTCGCGATCGACTGAATCTGCTTGTTCGCAACGGCATGCAGGGGCTGATTCTGGTGTTCGTGATTCTGGCTCTGTTTCTGGATTTGAAGCTGGCATTCTGGGTGGCGTTAGGCATCCCCATTTCGTTGCTGGGAGCCTGCGCGGTGCTTCTGCAGTTCGATCAGACACTCAATATGCTCTCGCTGTTTTCTTTCCTGATCGCACTGGGGATTGTGGTTGACGATGCGATCGTAATCGGCGAGAACGTGTATTCCCACCGCGCGATGGGAAAGACGCCGCTGCAGGCTGCCATCGATGGCACCATCGAAGTGGTGCCGTCCGTCTTTTCTTCCGTGGCCACCACCATCTTCGCCTTTGTGCCGATGTTTTTTGTCACCGGTGTGATGGGCAAATTCTTCGCTGTGATTCCGCTGGCCGTCATCACTATTCTCACAATTTCGCTCGTGGAAGCCTGTTTTGCGCTTCCCTGCCATCTTGCAAACGATTCCGGGCGACCATCACCGTTTACCATCGGGCTCAATCGCGGCACCAATTTTGTGCTCGATACCTTCATTCGCATCGTCTATCAGCCGGTGATTCGCTTCAGTGCTCGCAATCCCGCGATTACGGTCAGTGTTGCCATTGCGTTTCTGCTGCTTTCAGCCGCACTGGTCACCAGCGGCACAGTGCCGTCGATTTTCTTCCCCAAACTTGACGCTCCGGAAGTTCTTGCCACGGTTATCTTCCCCGACGGTACTCCCAGTCGCATCACCGACGCGGCCACAGCTCGAATCGAACAGGCGATCCTTGACATCAACCGCAAACACTCCACGCCCGGCCGGCCACTGATTGTGGTAACGCACCGGATGGTGGGGCTGGTGCGCGAAAATGCTCCGGGTGGCGGCCAGGTTACCGAAGGCAGTCACGCAGGTTCGGTCTACGCCGAGCTCGTCGATGCAGGGCTCCGCGAAGCCACCAGCGAACAAATCATTCAGGAATGGCGGGCTGCCGTTGGACAGGTTCCCGGCGTAGAGAAGCTGACATTTGGTTCCCAGGCTCGCGGTCCGGGTGGCAAACCGATCGAATTTAAACTGCTGGCTCCCGCGACTGACATGCAGCAGCTGGAACAAGCCATCGAAGAAACCAAAGTGAAGCTCGCAGGCTACACGGGTGTCTTCGATGTGGCCGATGACTCCACACCCGGCAAATGGGAACTCCAGCTCACCGAAAAGCAGCGAGCCCAGCCACTCGGGATTCCTCTGGAAACAATCGCCCGCACGGTGAGAGCTGCGTATTACGGCGAGGAAGTGATGAGGCTTCAGCGGGGGCGTCATGAGGTCAAGCTGATGGTGCGGTATCCCGAGGCCGATCGCAGGGCCATCGGCCGGTTCGAGGATATTCGGGTGGATGGCGGCGATGGTGTGCAGCGGCCGATTACGGAACTTGCCGACGTCGCGGTCACTCGCGGGTATTCCGAGATCAACCGAATCGATCAGAAACGCTCCATCACCATTTCCTCCGACCTTGACGAGTCTCGCGGGAACGCCAAAACGATCGTCGCCGACCTCCGCGCCGGTTTCATCCCGGAACTCCTCAAAAAATACCCCTCCGTTCGCGTTCGCTGGGAAGGGCAGCAGGAGCAGGACGAAGAGAGTGTGCAGAGCCTTGGGATCGGACTGTTCATCGCCCTGATCGCCATGTACGTGCTGCTCACGATGGAGTTCACATCTTATGGACAACCGCTCGTGGTGATGGCCATCATCCCGTTCGGCATCGTCGGCGCAGTGCTGGGGCACTGGGTCATGGACCTGCCATTGACACTCTTCAGCACTCTCGGCCTTGTGGCTCTCACCGGCATCGTCGTCAACGACTCGATCGTGCTCGTGGACTTCCTGAATTCCGCTGTCCGCAGCGGAACACCACTTGAAGAGGCTGTGCTCCAGGCGGGAGCCCGACGGTTCCGCCCTGTGATGCTGACTTCGCTGACAACCATCGCCGGGCTGGCACCGATCCTTGCTGAGACGTCGTTCCAGGCACAGCTGGTGATTCCCATGGCCGCCAGCCTGTGCTTCGGACTCATGACCAGCACGTTGCTCGTGCTGGTGCTGGTGCCGACGTTCTATCTGATCTACGCACGGATTTTTGGTATTCGTGGTGCGACCTCAGCGGGTTGACGGTGCATTAGAAGCAGGAACCGGCTGACTCACCGAGATAAAGTCCCTGTGGCCGCAGCGACTGAGGTTCCTCATTTGCTGCTCTGCCTGGATTCTGACACACTCCGGACCGTTTGCCGTTCTCGTCCTCTCCAGATGTCGTCAACCGGAATACGCTCATGCGAATCCGCTTCCTGTGCATTCTTTCCCTTGCGTGCTCACTGCCGGTCTTCGCGGACGACGGGCTCGTGTTTGTTCGCCACACAATAGATGGCTCAAATCCCAACAGTTCCTGTGCGGTTCTGGACGTGGATGCGGACGGCGATATGGACATTGTCGCCGGCGGCAGCTGGTATGAGGCTCCTCAATGGCAGGTGCATCGAGTGCGCGATGTGGAGGTGATTCGAGGGCGGCAGGACAATTATTCCAGTCTGCCGCTGGATGTGGATGGGGACGGAGCAGTAGATCTGGTGAGTGCCAATTACCGCAGTGAATCGCTCTACTGGGTTCGCAATCCCGGCTCGGCGGCAGCGCTGCAGGGGGTGACGTGGGAGCGGACGGTGATTGACCGTCCAGGGCCGATGGAAACCGGGCGGCTGTTTGATATCGACAGCGATGGCTCACCGGATGTGCTCCCAAATGGCATGGAGTTCTCCTCATGGTGGAGTCTCAAACCTGGCGCTCAGCCCGTTTGGGAGCAACATCCGCTTCCGGAAGAGCTGGCAGGCCACGGTATTGGGTTTGGTGACATCAATGGGGATGGGCGTGGCGACGTGGTGGGTCCCCATGGCTGGGCTGAGGCACCAGCGGATCGTCGCCGCGAACGCTGGAACTTCCACTCGGAATTTCGTCTTGGCAAAGACGCCTCCATACCGATTCTGGTCTTCGATGTGGACAGTGACGGCGATGCGGATATCGTCTGCGGCCGGGGACATCAGATCGGCCTTTTTTGGCTGGAACAGGGCAAGGATGCTGCTGGTCAGCGACTCTGGGAGCGTCACGTGATGGATTCTCAGACCGGCCAGAATCACAGCCTGCTGACAGCGGACCTTGATGGAAACGGGCGGCCAGAAGTGATTACAGGATCGCGCGACCGTGGACACAACGGCACGGACGTGGGCGAATGGGCTCCGCTGGAGATTGCCGCCTGGGAATATGTGTCGGAGCATCGCACCTGGAAAAAACGGCTCATCAGCCGTGGTGGTCCGGCCGCACTGGGAGTCGATCCCAAAGTGGAAGACCTCGACCGCGACGGTGATGAGGATCTCATTGTGGCCGATCAGCGCGGCGTGTACTGGTTCGAAAACCGTCGCGCAGCTGTGGCTGACAATCTGCCCGCAGGCGCCGCGGCACCGATCGAAGATGTTGTCATTGAAGCGACGACTTATGTTCATACGGATGCCATGACAGTGATTGCTGACGGACAGCGTCAGCCCATAACTTCTTCATTCCACGCAGCGCTGCGCCGTGAGCACACCCTGGCCGGAATGTCGCTGGCCATGGGGCCACTCCCGAACAGCACTCGTCGTTGTCCCCTGAACGTGGAGATCGTGTCAGAGTCTGATCGTGGAAGCTATTTCGAGCGGCGGATTTCGTTTGCCGCAGAGCCTGGCGATCGTGTCCCTGCACTGCTGCTGATGCCTAAAAACCTGCAGCCACAAAACCCAGCGATGCTCTGTCTGCACCAGACAACCGGCATCGGCAAGGGAGAACCGGCTGGACTTGGTGGGTTGCCAAACCTGCATTACGCAAAGGAACTGGCTGAGGATGGCTTTATCTGTCTCGCTCCGGATTACCCGTCGTTCGGTGACTATCCCTATGATTTCGCCCTCAAGGGAACGGCCGCGGGGTACGTGAGCGGCTCGATGAAGGCGATCTGGAATAATCTGCGAGCCGTTGATCTGCTGCAGAGTTTGCCCGAGGTGGATCCGGATCGGATTGGCTGCATCGGGCATTCGCTGGGCGGACACAATTCGCTGTTTACGGCAGCCTTCGACCAGCGATTGAAGGCGGTCGTCACCAGTTGCGGGTTCACAGGCTTTCATGACTACTACGGAGGAAAACTGGCTGGCTGGACGAGCGACCGCTATATGCCGCGGATCCGCGAGGTGTATGGAAACGATCCCGATCGAGTGCCATTTGATTTCCAGGAGGTGCTCGGAGCAATCGCGCCACGGGCCGTATTTGTTTCAGCGCCCGTTCAGGACGGAAACTTTGATAACGCCGGGGTTAAGAAAGTAATGGCGGAAGCGGCACGCGTCTACGCCGTTTACGGTGCGAAGGAGTCTGCACTGCAGGCGGAGTACCCGGAATGTGGCCACGATTTTCCACCGGAAGTTCGCCAGCGCGTGCGGGAGTGGCTGAAGGAACGGCTGGGGTTGCGAAAGTAAAAGGGGTGGGGCTGACGAAACGGCTGTTGGCCCCATACCAGAAACCTGGCGGGAGTGTGGACTCGAAGCCAGTGTGATTAACGGCATTTTAAAGAACCTTTTCATCACAGAGGGGTCCTGAAGGATGGGCACTACGCGATAAATCCTTCGGAGCTCTCCTGATTGCTGGAGCGAACAATGTCTGATACTAATCCTGTTGAATCGAACAACGTTACGAACTCCACAAATGCGGGGTCTTCCGGGAAAAACGGGCTTCCCAAGGTCATTCTCTGCCGCGTTGGCAGGCAACTGCAGCTCCAGCAGCGTGCAGGCTGGTCAGTCACCAACAAGCGGACTCGTCCGCAAATCCGCCGCATCGTAAGTGACTTCGAAATTGCTCGGCGTTCCGGTGAACAGGTTTTTCTGCCCGGCAAAGGGCTCATCGACTGCCAGTCATGCAGCGACCAGGAAGCGGCAGAGTTTCTGACTTACACAATCGCCACGACCTGTGGTGTTGTTGTGGATCTGCGTGTCCACACCTCCCGCAGCAAACCGCCGGCTGCTCCGACGGCCGAATCCCGCGTTGGTCGCTGACCGTTGTTTCAGACCTGCGGGACCTGTGTCGGCGGCTCTTTCGGGTCTCGCGTTTCCATCAGCTGAAAGAACACTGGCGTCAGAAAAATCCCGAAGACGGTCACTCCCAGCATCCCCGCGAACACTGCAATTCCAAGAGTGCTGCGCATTTCCGCGCCGGCTCCCTTTGCAAACACAAGGGGGACGACACCGAGGATAAAGGCAAGCGACGTCATCAGAATTGGTCGCAGTCGCAGCCGACAGGCCTCTGTGGTCGCATCAGCGACGCTGGCGCCGGCCTTGCGCTTTTCTCGTGCGAATTCAACAATCAGAATTGCGTTTTTGCTTGCAAGGCCCACCAGCACCACAAGTCCAATCTGAACAAATACGTTCAGATCCATCCGCGCCATGGCGACGCCGATAATGGATGACAGCAGACACATGGGCACCACGAGGATTACAGCAAACGGCAGACGCAGACTTTCGTACTGTGCCGCCAGCAACAGAAACACCAGCACCACTGCCAGCAAAAACACAACAATCGCTGTGTTTCCCGCACGAATCTGCAACAGCGTGAGTTCTATCCATTCAGTATCCATGCCAGGTGGCAGCTTTTCCGCGGCCAGCTGGTCTACAACTTGAATCATGTCACCCGAACTCACCCCAGGGCTGCCGCTGCCGTTGATCGAGGCAGCAGGGACGCTGTTGTAGCGAGTGATCAGTGCGGGGCCAGCGGATTCCCGAATGTCCGCAATCGTTGCCAGCGGCAGCATTTCACCGCTGCGATTGCGCACCTGCAATCGACGAACATCTTCGGGAGTCAGCCGGAAGAGTGGATCTGCCTGCAGATTGACCTGCCATGTGCGCCCGAATTCATTGAAGTCGTTGGTGTAGTAGCCGCCAAGGAAGACCTGCAGAGTCAGAAACACATCGTTCAGCGGCACTCCCAGTGTTTTGCACTTTTCGCGGTCGAGATTGACGTACATCTGTGGAGTGTTTGCCCGGAACCCGCTGAACATTCCTGACAGCTGCGGCTGCTGGTTCCCGAACATTGCGAAGCTGTCGGCGGCGTCCTGCAGTGCGTCGTAGCCAGCAGCATCGCGGTCCTGAATCATCAGTTTGAATCCGCCTGCACTGCCCAGACCATCCACGGCAGGTGGCCCGAGTACTGCAACCGAAGCATCCTGTACCCGCTGCCAGGCGACCCGCTGCAGCCGAGCCGCAATGGCTGCCGAAGACAACTCTGCAGACTCCCGCCGTTCAAACCCCTCAAGAATCACAAACATTGAACCAAAGTTTGACCCATTCGCGTTCTGCACCACCGACTGGCCGGCGATGGAAATCACATGCGCAATTCCCGGCAGACCCGGCTCGCCCTGATCCGGACGTCCGAGTGCCAGGCGTTCCAGCTGTTTCATGACAGCGTCGGTGCGTTCCAGTGATGCAGCATCAGGCAGCTGCACATTCACGAGCAGATAGCCCTTATCCTGCGAGGGCACAAAGCCGGATGGCACATGAGTGAAACCGTACCACGTAGCCCAGAGCAGTCCGCAGTAGATCAGCAGGACCAGAGCAGTCAGTCGCAGTGACCGTCGCACGATGGCCGCATAGCCTGTCGATGCGGCATCAAACGTGCGGTTGAAGATTCTGAAAAACCAGCCGAGGGCCAGATTAACGACTCGTGTAAGCGGGTCTGTCGTGTCGGCTTTGCGACGCAGGAGCAGCGTTGCCAGAGCCGGGCTCAGAGTCAGCGAATTCAGTGCTGAGAAGAAGGTGGCCACGGCAATCGTCACCGCAAACTGCCGGAAAAACTGACCTGAAATTCCTGTGATGAACGCACACGGAATGAACACGGCCATGAGCACCAGCGAAATGGCAATCACAGGCCCGGCGACTTCGTCCATCGCCTTTCGTGATGCATCCCGTGGCGTCAGTCCATGCTCCAGATGATGCTCCACAGCCTCCACCACCACGATCGCATCATCCACGACAATTCCAATGGCCAGCACGAGTCCCAGCAGCGACAGATTGTTCAGGCTGAAGCCCATACCCGCCATCACGGCAAAGGTTCCCACGATGGCAACCGGCACGGCCGACAGCGGAATCAGAGTCGCTCGCCACGACTGCAGAAACAGCAGCACCACCAGCCCCACCAGAATCACAGCATCCCGCAACGCGTTAAATACCTCGTGAATGGACTCTGAAATAAACGAGGTCGTCTCGTAAACAATTCCGTAGTCGAGCCCTTCCGGGAAACGCTGCCGGAGCTGCTGCATACGGGCAGCAATCAGGTCGGCCGTCTGCAGGGCATTGGATCCAGGTGACTGAAAGATACACAGGCCAACTGAAGGCCGACCATCGAGGTAGCAGAAGGCGTCCAGCGACTTCGCGCCCCGCTGAATGCCTCCCAGCACCTGCCCGGTTGCCGCATCCGTCCGCTGTTCTGAAACGAGGTCCCTGAGCCGCACGGTTTCCCCGTTGTCACCGGCGCTCACGATGATCCCGGCAAACTCCTCCGCATCCCGCAGCCGCCCCTGAGTGCTCAACGAGTATTGAAAAGCCTGGCCAGCGGGAACGGGCGGGCGGGCAAGTGAACCTGCAGCCACCTGCACATTCTGTTCACGCAGGGCAGCCACTATGTCGGCGGCCGTAAGCTTTCGTGCGGCGACCTTCTCGGGGTCCAGCCAGACTCGCATCGCATAGTCCTGCTGACCAAACATGGAGATGTCGCCAACACCCGGAATGCGGGCCATCTCGTCTCTCAGCCGTATCGTCGCATAGTTGCTCAACTGCAGCTGATCAAGCGAACCGTCGGGGGAAAACAAATTGATCACCAGCAGAATCCCGGGCGACTTTTTCCGCACCACCACACCCGTTTGACGCACAACGTCCGGGAGCGCCGGGAGCGCGAGGTTGACGCGGTTCTGCACCAGCACCTGCGCCATGTCGAGGTCAACGCCCACGTCAAAAGTAACCGTCAGACTGTACTGTCCGTCACTGGTTGACTGGGACGACATATACAGCATGCCCTCCACACCTGTGATCTGCTGCTCGATCGCAGCCGCCACCGTCTCCGCCACAACCGCCGAACTGGCGCCGGGGTAGATGCAGGAGACGGAAATCGTCGGCGGAGCGATTTCGGGGTACTGAGCAACGGGCAGCGTGGTCACTGCGATCGCGCCAGCCAGCACGATCACCAGCGAAATCACCGCGGCGAATATCGGTCGATCAATGAAGAATCTGGAAATACTGGACAAGTGAAGATTCCCTGAATCATTCGGAAATGGTGACTTCGACCCCGGAACGCACTCGCTGCAGACCCCGCACAATCACTCGGTCCGCACTCGTCAGCAACCGACGCTCCGTTTTACCCGGCTCCCAAACCGCTCTGATCTCACGCTGCTCGCCCCGCTGCAGACCCGGTTCAACATTCAGCCTCACCACCCTGCCATCCTCACCCACGACAAACAGATAACGCGTCCCCTGATCAGACCCCAGCGCAGACTCCGGAACCAGCATCGCCTCATAGGCGGCACCCACCGCGATCCGCACTCGCACAAACATGCCCGGTGTCAGCTGGCGCGAACCAGTGGCAGGTTTGGGATTCGGACATTCAGCCTTCATCAGCACCGTGCCCGTCTTCAAATCAATTGTGTTGTTGACGAATTTCAGCACGCCCTCAATTGGATAGTCCCCGTTGTGAATCGGGAGCCCAATCTGCAGTGGCACGGACAGTCCACCAGGCGGGAGCGTCAGACGACCGGAACGAATCGACTCCTGCAGCTTCTGCAGAGTAATCTCGTCCATCTCGAATGCTGCAAAAATCGGATCAACAGCCACGACGGTGGTGAGCAGCGAAGCGTTCTGAACCCCACCGGAAATCAGATTTCCCGCATCCACCAGGCGATCGCCTGCAACTCCGGTCAGCGGACTTTTAATGGTGCTGTATTCGAGGTTCAGGGCAGCCAGCGATTCCGCGGCACGCGACAGGTCAACCGCCGCCGCCGCTTCATTTCGATCTCCCAGCGCTCGCTGGAATTCTTCTTCAGAAACCGCTCCCTTCTCGCGGCCAGCTGACAACCGCTGAAAGGTGCCTTCCGTACGAGTCGCCCTCGCCTGGGCCTCCGCCAGCTGCGCTCTCGCTCGGGCCAGATCCGCCTCGAATGGACGCTGATCGATCTCGGCAAGCAGATCCCCCGCAGACACCTCCCGACCAGGCTCGAAATGCACTTTCGTCAGGTGACCGGAAACTCGTGCCCGAATCTCCACTCGCTCTACTGGAACCGTGCGACCCGTGAAATACAAATAATCTCGCAACTGTGCCGCCTCAGGTGACGCTACAGTGACCTCAGGGACCACAACTGATGACGATGGCACCGTCGCAGGACCACATCCAACACTTGACAGAACCACGAGGCCCAGACCGACCAACGCCAATCGCTGTGGAAACAACACACCCATGATCGTCACCCTTCTGCGACCTGATTCCGCAATCCAGCCCTGAGGCAGGTGGACATCCGTCTAGCATGACGAGCGGCTGTGGTGTGTGCAAGCCTCTCCGCTGCGAATTCAAAGTGCTGGCGCGAGTGTGGTGGGGATCAGCAGAAAAACATCCTGCCGGCCAGCACACTCGGCAAACAGGCTTGAAGAGCCTTCGCTTTCGTATGCAGGCAGGAATATTTCTGCTTAGGTGTTGTGCATCTTTGCGCGAATATTGCGCTACTACATGTGCGTCTGTCCAGAATTCTCCCGCTAAACAAAACATCCTTCACCCTTTGCTCGCACTTCCCGACATTTTCTGGAGAATGCTGCAGCAATTCTGTTTAGACTGGGGCAGGTCTTTTTGTGATAATCTGGCCTTTTGTTCACTACTGAAATCACTCATCCTGCGATCGGCTCGTGTTTTGCATCGCGATCAGCTCTTGTTCCTCGCCTTCGGGGGGCGATTTTTGGAGAGTCATGCATGTCAGAGAGTCAGTTGTCGCCAAGAGAAGTGCTGGCCCTGTGTCGTCAGCGTGAGATTCAGGCGATTGATCTGCGATTTACGGATTTCTGTGGAACGCTGCGGCATTTCACAATCCCGGCGGGACAGCTGTCTGAGGATAGTTTCGAGCAGGGGTTTGCGTTTGACGGTTCATCAATGCGGGGCTGGCAGGCGATCCATGAGAGCGACATGCTGGTGGTGCCGGAATCGCAGACGTGTTTTGTCGATCCCTTTATGAAATCAACAGTGGCCCTGTTGTGCAATGTTCGGGACCCGGTAACGCACCAGACGTATCCTCGCGATCCGCGAAGCATTGCGCGGAAGGCGGAGCAGTGGTTGCAGACAACGGGAATAGCAGACCGTCTGATGGCGGCTTTCGAGGCGGAGTTTTTCGTCTTCGACAGTGTTCGATTTGATCAGCGTGAGCAGCACGGTTTCTATTACCTGGACAGCGAAGAGGGGCAATGGAACCGAGGAGCGTCGGTTCGTGGTGGTGGCCATTCGATCCGACATCGGGAAGGCTATCTTGCTGTTCCTCCTGCGGACCGTTTTCAGGATTTGCGGACGGAAATCATGCTGCTGCTTGAAGACAGCGGGATCCGGACGGAGTGGCAGCATCATGAGGTGTCATCGGGCGGTCAGTGCGAAGTCGCCTTGCGCGCTGATTCGCTGGTGCGGATCTGTGACAGTGTGCAGCGTCTGAAGTACATCGTTCGCAATACGGCCCAGCGGCACGGGCAGACGGCGACGTTCATGCCCAAGCCTGTCTGGAACGACAACGGTTCCGGGCTGCACATGGCGCTGTCACTGCTGCAGGGCGATCGCTATTTGTTTTGCGGCAGCGGTTATGGCGGGCTGAGTGAAACGGCGATGCACGCGATGGGCGGCATTCTGAAGCACGCCGCTGCCCTCCTGGCGTTCTGCTGCCCGACAACCAACAGTTACCGTCGTCTGACCCCTGGTTTCGATGCGCCGGTGAATATCAGCTACAGCTACCGCAACCGCTCAGCGGCCATTCGAATACCGGCCAATTCCGGCCCGGAATCAAAGAGGCGACTTGAGTTTCGCTGCCCGGATGGCGCGTGCAATCCGTACCTTGGTCTGGCAGCGGTGCTGATGGCGATGCTGGACGGCATCCAGAACCGTCTGTCCCCCGGCAAACCGCAGGACAAAGACCTTTACGACCTGCAGCCGGAAGAACGGGCTGGCCTTGAATGCACTCCGTCGTCACTCGAAGCTGCCCTGACGGCACTTGAACACGACCACGATTTCCTGCTGCAGGGCGAAGTGTTTACTCGCGATGTCATCGAAAAATGGATCGCTCACAAACGCACGGCAGACGTCGAAGCCATCCGCCAGCGACCACATCCACATGAATTCGCGCTGTATTTTGACTGTTAGAAATCCGTTACGACAGTCCTGACAAAGCACCGGTGCTGTCGCCAAGCCGCTCCCAGTCGACTTCAAGGCGATTCAGCATGGAGAGCCAGAGATTGCTGAGCGGCGTTTCTGTGGGGAAGCGGAGATGGCGTCCGGAACGCAGTCGACCACTGCCACCGCCTGCAAGCAGGATTGGCAGATCTTCGTGATTGTGAGCGTTTCCGTCGTGAATGCCGCTGCCATAAGCCAGCATGCAGTGATCGAGGAGCGAACCGCCGGCCTCGGGGATGCCTTGTAGTTTTTCCAGCAGATAAGCCAGCTGGCGAATGTGGAACAGATTGATCTTTCGGATCTTTTCCTTCTTCGCGGCATCGTTGCCGTGATGCGACAGATCGTGGTGGCCCTCCGGCACCTCAATAAACGGATAGGGTTTGTTGCTGCCTTCGTTGGCAAACACAAACGAAGCCACGCGGGTCACGTCAGACTGGAAGGCGAGGATCATCAGGTCGCACATGAGTTTCAGGTGAGCTTCGTAGTCAGCGGGAATGCCTGCAGGAGCGGGGTAGTCGGGAGTTTTGACGGGCGGCAGTTTTTCGGCACGTTCAATGCGGAGTTCGATGTCGCGGATGGCAGAGAAGTATTCATCAAGCTTGCGGTTGTCGCCGGGAGACAGTTTCAGTGCGAGGTCCTTTGAATCTTCGCGAACGAAGTCGAGGATGCTGCGGCGACGGGCATCACGGCGAGTGCGATTGGAGTCCTGACCGGAGGCAAACAGTCGTTCGAAGACCTGTTTTGGATTGACTTCACGCGGAAGGGGTTGTGTGGCGGACTTCCAGGACATGGTGGTGGAATAGACGCAGCTGTAACCGGAATCACAGTTGCCCGCCATCGCTCCGTGTTCACAGCCGATTTCAAGGGATGACAGACGAGTGTTGTGGCCAATGCGGGAGGCCGCTGCCTGGTCCGCCGACATTCCGGCACGGATATTGGTGCCGTCGGTCTTGTAGGCCTGGGTTCCCGTCAGGAATGCCGTGAGTGCTCGCGCGTGGTCGCCACCGCCGTCGCCGTGGGGCCGAGCTTTGTCGGCGGTGAGTCCACTGAGCACCAGCAGCTGCGAGCGAACGGCTGTCAGCGGTTCAAGAATGGGTGGCAGAGCGAATTCGCTGCCCTCGGCCGATGGAGTCCAGTCGGCCATGTTGACTCCGTTGGGGACATAGAGGAAAGCCACTCGAGTGGGTGTCGTCGGCGAAACGCCAGGGTCCTGCGGAGTTTCCTCGGGCGAACCCATGACTTCCAGCCATGGCAGCGATACGGCAGCGCCGACTCCGTGAAGCACCGCGCGGCGAGGCAGCGAGAAATGACTGGATGGCATGACAGAAGTCCTGATGGCGGGGCTGGAAGCCCTGGGAGGGAAGAAGCAGGGAACGCGGGGCCACTGATTTGAGCTGGCTGGGCCGGGAATGAGCGGCGGGGGGCTGTCGAGTGGGCAGCACTTAGTGAAATGTTACCACGCGGGTGTCTGCGGCGGCAATAAAAATTGAGCATCCGGAGGTTCGCTTCCGGAATTTGCCAGCCTCGTATGTTCCATTTGCATCCCCCGACAAACTCCGTCATAGTCTGCTCTTCAACCCTGTGCACGATCTGCACAGAGAGGGTCCGAATAAGGATTCGGGCTGCTTTCTCGCGTTTTTTCTGAACTGAGCATCTCAATGAGCTTCGCCCTCCTTCGCCGCAGCGCCGCGGCAATCCTTGCTGCCGCCACGCTGTGCAGCTTCACCGCCGCCCAGGACGCTCCAAAGCTGGAGACTGACGAACAAAAAGCCAGCTACGGTATCGGTTTTAATATCGGTTCCTCAATCCTCCGCGACGGACTGGCTCTGGATCCCGCACTGATCGCCGCAGGCATCGAAGCAGCTCTCAAGGGCCAGAAATCAGCACTCACCCCGGAAGAAGTCCAGGCCGCCATGCAGGCCATGACCGAAAAAAAATCCGCCGATAAACTCAAGTCCAACGCCAAATTCCTGGAAGACAACAAAGCGAAAAAAGGTGTTCAGGTCACCAAATCCGGACTCCAGTATTCGGTCATCAAGGAAGGTACCGGCGAAATGCCGACCACCAAAAGCCGCGTGAAAACCCACTACCGCGGAAAACTCCTGAATGGCACCGTCTTCGATCAGTCCTACGAAGGTGATGCTCCCGTCGCCTCCGACAAGCCCGTCGAATTCGGAGTCACTCAGGTCATCAAAGGCTGGACCGAAGCCCTCCAGCTGATGAAACCCGGTGCCCACTATCGTCTCTTCATCCCCAGCGAACTCGCCTACGGCCAGCGCGGCACCCCCGGTGGCCCCATCGGCCCCAATGAAGTCCTCATCTTCGAAATTCACCTGCTTGAAGCCTCCGAAGAATAAGGCCCCGAAACGGAAACAATGACGGCAAAAAAAACGGCCGGGTGCAAGGTCTTCCGGGAGGGCGAAACTGGCATGGTGAAACGACGTGAAGCCGAGCAAATTGGGATGTTCTCAGTGCTGCCTGCCAGTTGAAATGCCGCGGCTGGATTGAGTCACAAAAACGCAGTGTGGCGTGCGGTCGACGTCAATCGGCCGGTCAGGCTTTGGTGCGTGCCCGGTGCGGCTCTGGCCGCGTTGGCACGTACCGTTACCGGGGGGATTGACGTCCCCCGCACGCCTTGTCACGGTGGAGCAGATCCAAAGACGGCATCCGGTGTCCTTACGACCGTTTCACCATCCCAGGGCGAAAATGGGAGTTGCGAGGTGTTTTCGAGGGGCCACGTGGTTCTGTGTCTTTTTGCCTTCATGGAACCACAACGAAACGGCCAACTGCGGCAGGTCCGCTCCTTTGAAATTGCGGCCTCTAAGGCCAGCTCTCTGCCTCGTCCCTGCGACGGTCCGTGTGGGTGCACGGGATTTACACGCCTCGGTGGTGTCGGCGGAGTGGACAGAACGTGGCGGGGCGGAGAATAATCACCCCAACCGCGCAGCGGACGACGTTTGCCACCAGAAAACTGCGGGCACTTACCGAGAACTGCCCTTACAGGGCGACGGGGATCGAGGACCTCGTGACCTGGCATGCCAGCCTGATGGAACTGGCCTTACAGGCCGGATACGCAGCAAAGGCCACCACGATTTCCCGGCGAAATCCGCTGGAGATTTCCTCGAGAAGGACGCAGCAGAGAATTGCATCCGGGCGAGGAAAAAGACTGGGTTTCGGTCATTCAGGTGCATGGCACCTTTGTGATCTGTGGTCTTCAGACCAGCCATTCATCTGCAGGAAATCGTGCTTCCAGTGATACTGATCAAGCAGGCCTGCGGTATTTCGGCCAAGAATCGTGCAGGCCGCATAGAGTGCCTCAATGGTCGCCAGCCCTGCAGATGGGTCCTGGTGCAGCATGGAGCGCCGTGGATATGCCGTTTGAATGGGGGGCAGCGAACGGACTGGAACATCCCGGCAGTGAGAGATCATATTCGCGACCAGTTTCCAGGTTCCATCGAGCAGCAGCAGTCCGGAGTTGCGGTCGGCGGCGGAAAGTAATGGTCCGCCAAGCCCCAGTCGGACGTAGCCTTCAAGGCTGAGTGGCACAGGATCAGGCCACTGCACAAAGACGTACCCGGCACGTCCTCGCAGCGGTTCCACGGAACATTTGCTGCGGCGTTCGCGGGGGTGCACGAGTATCACGGTTGGCGGCGTGACGGCATTTTCGTGCGTGGTGAGCGTGAGATTACCGAGAGTATACATACGGGGGTTCAGCCTTCCCGACGAACGCGTTCGATTTCCGCATTCAGATCAGCGATTTCCTTTTCCAATTTTGGAATCTCACGCGGATCATCGGGTTGTTTTCTTGCTGCGTTCAGCAGCTGCTGCAGCCGCTGGATCTTATTTTTTGCCGCGTCGATCTGCTTTTGTTGTTTCTTGTTCAGAGCCATTTGCCTGGAATTCCCTCGTGACCAGCCGGTGTTGTTGCCAATCCCGACCGGAAGCGTGATGATATGGAACATGAAAGGCGGTTGCGTCCAACGCATGGTGACAGACAGTCGTGGATTATACAGTATTCTCGCTGGAGCAGTCAGCAGTGGAGTGCTGTTGAAAGCAGTTTTCAGCGGACCGGCTGCCGCTGCCGGTGAAATCGTGCGTATTCAGGTTCGCCCGTTGCTTTTGCGCGGTCAGCCCAGTCTTCAGATCGCCTCCCGCACGGCAACTCAGGAATTTCACCGCAATTGCGAGCCCGACCAGGCACTCGACCAGCTCCGACTGTTCCTCGACGGCCGTTTTCGCAATCTGCTGCTGGAAACTGCAGCCGAACAGCTGCAGGCGATTCTCAACCAACGCGGCACACAATGGAAACTACACCGCAAGCCACGAAAGTCCTCGCTGGCACCCTCGCAGGAACACAAGTCTGGCGAAACCCTCGAAGCTCCAAACTACCGCCCTGCCCCTGACTTAAGTCTCACAACACACGACCGCCAACCACAGTATCTCATTCCGGCAGGAACTCCGTGCCCCTTTCTGCAGGCTACCGGTGTCATGGACCACGCCGGAAATGTCCGCGCCAGTCACGCACGCAAGTTTCGGCAAATCAACCGATTCCTCGAATTTGTCAAGGATCTCACCGACTCGTTACCCTCCGACCGTCCGCTGCAAGTTGTGGATTTTGGGTGTGGAAAAAGTTATCTCACGTTCGCTGTCCACCACTTGCTGACTGTCATCCAGGGACGAAGGTGTCAGATCACTGGGCTGGATCGACGTCACGATGTCGTCACCACCTGCAGTGAAATCGCCGCGCGTCTCAATCTGCATGACCTCCGTTTCCAGCCGGGGACCATCGCTTCATTCAAACCCGATGTGCCCCCGGACCTTGTAATCTCACTGCACGCCTGTGATACGGCCACAGACGACGCCGTCGCACAGGCCGTCCGCTGGGCAGCCACCGGAATTCTAGCCGTACCGTGTTGTCAACAGGAACTGCAGAAGCTGCTCGAAGGCAGTCCGCTGCCGCCAGTCACTTCCTGGGGAATCGCACGGGAACGTTTCTGTGCTTTGGCCACGGATACTCAGCGAGCGACTCTGCTGGATGCCGCCGGCTATCAGACGCAGCTGCTTGAATTCATCGATATGGAACACACGCCAAAGAACCTGCTGTTAAGGGCAGTCCGCGTGCAGTCACACCGGCCGGAACGCAGACTTTACGAACTGCAGGCGCTGCAGCAGGTGACGGACTTTCGTCAGCTTCTTCGTATCCCTCCACTCAGCCTCGAACGACTCCTTCACGAAAGCGGCCTGTTGCCTGCCCCGATCCCGGATTCCGCTGCCGCAGGGAGACCGGCATGAGCACTCTGATATCACTTTGCACCTACAACGAGGCTCGCAACATCTCGGAACTCATCCCCCAATTGCTGGAATTGATTCCCGACGCCACAGTGCTGGTGATCGACGACAACTCGCCTGACGGCACTGGACTGGCGGCTGATGAGTTCGCCCGCAGCAACAGTCGTGTCCGTGTGCTCCATCGCCCGGCTCGCCTTGGACTGGGAACGGCCACCACCGCAGCCTTTGACTACGCGGTGCGAGAGGGATTCACATGGCTGGTGAATCTGGATGCGGACTTCAGTCATAATCCTAAATATATCCCACAATTATTACAGGCGATGAATCAATGCGACGTCGCGATCGCTTCTCGCTACGTACCTGGCGGCGGAGTCGTCGGCTGGACCGTTCGGCGACGGCTGATGAGCTTCCTGATCAACTGGTGGACCCGCTTGATGCTGGGACTGAAGAATCACGATAACAGCGGCAGCTTCCGCTGCTACAGCGTCGCCCTGCTGGCTCGCGTGGATTGGTCCAAAGCTCAGGCTACCGGCTACGCAATTCAGGAGGAAATCCTCTTCCGCTGCCTCGTAGAAGGCGCACGAATGCAGGAAATACCATTCTGGTTCGAGGATCGACGATACGGCAGCACAAAGATCAATCTGCGTGAGTGCCTGCGTGCCGTTTGGGTGATCTTCAGACTCGGATTGCTCCGCTTCAAAAAAGCAGCTCAGGGAATGAATCCTTGACAGAGTCGTCATCGTAAACAGCTGGACACTTCGGCCAGACATCGGTCCCACGCTCAGGCATCCAACTCATCGCCACACGTGGACGGACCGGGGAAATGAGACCGTTGAGCTGAGAGTGTGACCGCACTTGCGGTGTGAGACCAGTGAAACCTGGTAGTGTGGGGAATTGGCCTTCATGCAATGCTATGCGGGTGTAACAAACCGTAAGACGCAAGGCATGGAGGCCAGTGATGAGCATGACAACTGGAGATGAATTGGGCAAAGCAGATGTGTCTGTGAAATTGGCCGTGATGCTCTCTCCCCTGATTGAGGAAGCCGCTCGGCAGGGCATGGTGATCAAAGAGTTTAAACGTGGACTGTTCGGGGGTTTCCTTTCTGCCGGCAAACAGGTGATCGACCAGTTCTTCGCTGCTCAGATCGAACCTCGACGCAAATCCCCCGCAGCGGGGACACTCCCCGACGGGCCCTGCAAACTACGTGGCGGTGTGCTCTGGAGCGACTCAGGAGTGCCATTTCCTGCCTGCTCACCTTGACGATTTTGGAATGCAAAGATCGGACTCTGCAGCAGACAGCCACAGCACGAAGCTCGCCGCTTCAGCCGCTACAAATTGTGAAACCGCTTCAACCGTCAAAATCGAACCTCGCCCAAATCCCCGCCGCGGGGACACTCCCCAAAAGGCCCCGCAACCTACGTGGCGGTGTGTTCTGGAGCGACTCGGGAGTGCCTTTTCCAGCCTGCTTAACTTGCCGATTTTGGAATGCAGAGATCGGACTCTGCAGCGGACAGCCACGGCACGAAGCTGGCCGCTTCCACCGCCGCAAACAGTGGCACCGCTTCAACCGTCAAAACCGAACCTCGACGCCAATCCACCGCGGCGGGGACACTCCCCGACTGGCCCTGCAAACTACGTGGTAGTGTGCTCTGGAGCATCTCAGGAGT
>Ga0172373_10002546_pt1 | contig 27694 bp, 23 predicted proteins | sample Lak10m_2_FD_114546 | JGI IMG/M metagenome (GOLD analysis project Ga0172373, IMG submission 114546) | Freshwater microbial communities from Kabuno Bay, South-Kivu, Congo - kab_092012_10m | ecosystem: Environmental > Aquatic > Freshwater > Lake | place: Democratic Republic of the Congo...
CCCCACACCCCTTGACTAAGGGCTTCGCCCTTAGAAACCCAAAAATAGAATGTGGGTGCTGCGCACCCAGCCCCGCCAAGGGGGCAAGCCCCCTTTGAACCCCCTAAACTGGGCGTACCACCTCGGGAATGAAAGGGGCTTCGCCCCTTAAGGTGGTGGGTGCTACGCACCCACTATATTTAACCCCACCCTTTCCCTCCCCTAAAGGGGAGGGAATATGAATTGAAATGTGGGGACCTTCGGTCCCCACACCCCTTGACTAAGGGCTTCGCCCTTAGGAACCCTAAGAGGTAGGGCTAAGCCTTTGGTTTTGGGGTTCTAGGGGCCTCCGGCCCCTAGTCTGGGGTTCGGGGACCGAAGGTCCCCGAAATAAAATCTGTCTCCCTCCCCTCTGGGGAGGGTCGGGGTGGGGTTAAAATCCCCAAACCTCGGCGGGGTGGGCACACAGTGCCCCATATTTTTTACTATGGTCTCCCACCCCATTAACCAGTAAACTACCCCCCATGATTATTGGCATTATCACCGCTGCAGGCGAAAGTCGGCGTTATGGCTCAAATAAACTCTGGGAATTAATCCAGAATCAACCCCTCATTCAACATAGTATCAAAGCCTTACACCCCCATGTTGGCCACCTCATACTGGTGGTATCATCCCCCGAAGACCCCCAATGGCTACCCCTAACCCACCCCTGGAATATTCAATTGGTTGCTGGGGGAGCTACCCGTTCTGAATCTGTTCGCAATGGACTAAAAAAAGCCATCGAAATCACCCATTTTACAGGGGTACTTATTCATGATGGGGCCCGTCCATTTTTGTCAACCACCCTTGTTCAACGCTTATTGGCTCAAACCCATCAACCCATGGTTATCCCCGGTATTCCCGTGGTCGATACCATTAAATATGTCAACCATGGCACCGTCACCCATACCGTCGATCGAACCAACCTATGGCAAATTCAAACCCCCCAATATATCCGCAAAGACATCATTCCTACCCTACTCAATTCAACCATTGATGCCACCGATGAAGCTGGTATTGCTGAATCGTTGGGCATTCCCGTATCCATCGTGGATGGGGATCCCCACAATCGTAAAATCACCCTAGCAGGTGACTTGGACCACCCCACCCTTTTCCCCTAACTCATTCCAACATGATTGCGATCGACCGATTCTCCAACAGCATTCCTAGCCATACATCCCTCGTTAACCAATTGGTTGAAATCGGATATACCCGTGTTCCAATGGTGATGGAACCAGGAGAAATGAGCGTTCGTGGTGGTATTATTGATGTATTTCCGGTGAACCATTCCCACCCCCTTCGATTCGAATATGATGGTACCACCATTGAACGATTGGGTTCATTTGGAATCCAAACCCAACGCACGTTATCCCCCATTCAAAACACCACCATTTTGCCGGCCTCTCAAAAAAAGGTGGCCTTATATCACCAAGTTGACCCCCTATTACCAACCATTACCCCAGATTTTGAAGTCGGATCCTATGTGGTGCATTCACAATTTGGCATTGGGAAATTAATGGGGCTGGTTCATTTAAGTGTCGGCAACAGTGAGGGTGAATATTTGTTGTTACAATACAAAGGTGACGATAAATGCTACGTTCCACTAGATCAACTCCATTGCATCACCCCCTATGTATCAACGGGCAACGTCACCCTCAATGGCTTACATGATGGAACATGGAAACGAACCAAAAACCGGGTTAAAAAAGCCCTCGAAACCTTGTGTTTTGATATGGTTTTATTGGCAAAAGCTCGCCAAGACACTCCCGGCATTCAATATGATTCGGATACCAGTTGGCAGGTTGAACTCGAACGAAATTTTGGATTTGAAGATACCATCGACCAACGGCGAGTCACCTCTGAAATCAAGCGAGATATGGAAGCCCCCTACCCGATGGATCGGTTGGTATGTGGGGATGTGGGATTCGGCAAAACAGAGCTCATTGTACGAGCTGCTTTTAAAGCCTGCGACAACGGAAAACAAGTGGCCATTGTGGTACCAACCACCATTTTGGCCCATCAACATTACCGAACCCTAAGCAAGCGATTTGAGGGATTTCCCTATCAACTGGATGTCATATCAAGATTACGTTCTAAATCAGACCAGCGCAATCTGATCCATCGCCTCAAATCGGGTGACCTATCGGTGATTATAGGAACCCATCGATTGTTACAAGCCGATGTTTCGTTTAACGATTTAGGGTTGGTAGTGATTGATGAAGAACAGCGATTCGGTGTTGCCCATAAAGAACGATTTAAAACCTTACGAACCAATGTGGATGTACTCAGTTTAAGTGCAACCCCCATTCCGCGAACCTTATTTATGGCCCTAACTGGTGCCAAGGCTTATTCCACCTTAACCACACCGCCAACGTTACGACAACCCATTAAAACCATGGTCTACCCCAAAGACCCAGATCTAATTCGGGGGGTCATTCAAACGGAACTCGATCGAGATGGGCAAGTGTATTATTTGTGTAACCACGTCCGTTGGATACCCGATCGGGTAACCGCTTTAACCCGCCTATTGCCCCACGCCAAAATTGGCATCGCCCATGGCCAAATGCCAAAAAAGCAACTTGAATCGGTTATGATTGACTTTTGGTCTGGGGAAGTTGATATTTTGGTTTGTAGTACCATTATTGAAAATGGGGTGGATGTACCCAATGCCAATACCATTGTTATTGAAGGTGCCGATCACTTGGGACTGTCTCAATTACACCAATTACGGGGTCGGGTGGGCCGGGCCGATCGACAAGGGGTTGCCTTATTATTAAGCAACCCCGAAGAAACATTAACCGACGATACCCAACGGCGTTTACATGCCATCCGAGATTACGCCGCCCTTGGATCAGGCACAAAATTGGCCATGAAAGACCTCGAAATTAGGGGCGCAGGCACCATGCTTGGTCATCGGCAACATGGGCACATGACAGCAGTTGGGTTTGAATTATATGCACAATTATTGGAAGAAGCAGCGGCTCGTTGGCAATCCCGTCCCCTCAATCGCCCCAAACGATGGTTAGAAAATAGCCAGTTGGTATTGCTCATACCGGATTCCTATATTCAAGATGAATCGCAACGATTGGCAATGTACCAACGACTAGCAAGGGTGGAAATGGGGTATCAGTTGGATGATTTAATCAGCGAAATGACAGATCGATATGGCCCCTTACCCAGTGGTCTGAATCAACTCATCGGCACCATCCGACTCGAATTAGACCGCCTAGCAGGGGGAAATACCGATTGGATGGTTGCAATCAATGAGCGATCATCTGATAATGACTGGCACGATGGGTATCCATAACGATTACTAAACAAGGAGTCCTTTTATGTCGATTATTGCGTATCATGTGGCCCACTTATCCGCCATTATGGTGATGGTTTTAAGTATTGGTTCAATTCTAACCAATACCGAGCGTTCAAAAAAATGGAATATCGTGTTTGGGGTGGCCTCGTTGGCCGTGTTGGTAGCTGGATTTGGCATGTTACATCGTCTTCAATATACCATGACCGCCAAATGGATTTTGGGGAAATTGGTCATTTGGGCCATTTTGGCGATAGGGGTTCCCATCATAGCCAAACGCTTTCCTCAATTCAAATCGGCCATGTTGGGGGTATCCGCTCTGTTATTAATTATTGCAGTATGGTTGGCCGTCATTAAAATTTAACCCCATGATGACCATCTCACCTTTGGCAGGGGGAAGCGCTAGGATGTGGATTCCCGATGAACCCCGTGCCATTGTGGTCATCTGCCATGGCATGACCGAACACACCTTGGGTTACAATCGATTTGCCACGTGGATGGCCACCCAAAAGGTAGGTGTTATTGGGGTGGATCATATTGGACACGGGCTCAACCAAGGGGATCGCTTGGGCGATGTGGGCCCAGATGGTTGGGATGGATTAGCCCGCCATTGGATCATTTCCTTACAAGAAGTGAAAAACAGATGGCCTGACATACCCTTGGTGGTATTGGGGCATAGCATGGGATCATTGGTCGTCCAGTGGGCATTACGGCAACCTGCATGCCCCATGCCAGATGCAGCCATTTTAATTGGAACCCCGTTGGTTAAGGTACCATTGGCACGGTTGGGGAAATGGGTGAGCATGGGTTTAAAAGGGGTCATGGGGGAATCGGGAGGGGGGCTCATTCGGCGACTGTTGTATCGATCATTTAATCAGTCCATATCACCCGTTAGAACCCCCTTTGATTGGATTAGCAATCGTACAGTGGTTGTGGATGCTTACACTCAAGATCCACTCTGTGGATTTGATCCTCCAACCTCGTTTTTTATTGCTTTTTTTGACGGGGTATCCCGTTTGTATCAGTCGTCCCATTTTGACACGGTACCACCCACTCGATGGTTGCTAATGGCGGGGCAACAAGACCCTGTGGCCGACTTTGGTCAAGCAACGGTAATATTAACCAATTTACTCAAAGCCCGAGGAGCCAACGCCAGTATGATGGTATGGCCGGGGTCTCGTCATTTTATATTGGATGATGATGCAGGTGAGGCGGTATACAAGGCCATCATCGACTGGTTATTTCCCACAACTTGAGTAAATCAAAATAATGTGGCAATATATCGAACCTGAATTAAAGGTATGTACGCATACACATTCATATTTGTGTTCCATTTTAAATGTTAAAGAGGTTCTGTTATGGCTCAGCAATGTCAAATGTGTGGAAAAAAACCCCGGAGTGGAAACAGTGTTAGCCATTCCAACCGAAAAACGAGACGTCGTTGGAACCCCAATTTGCAAACAGTATCGGTTCCAATTGAGGGATTTCCTCCTCGAGCAAGAATTTGCACATCTTGCATCAAGACGATTAGTCGTAAGTTGGTTGCCTAACGGCCCATTAAAAAAGGGGGGGGACACATTATGAACATTCCTTTTTTAGATGAAATTGCACGTCGTCGTACGTTTGGGATTGTGTCTCACCCAGACGCAGGCAAAACCACCCTCACTGAGAAATTATTATTATTTGGCGGTGCGATTCAAGTTGCGGGTGCTGTAAAAGCCAAAAAAGCGACGCGTCATGCCACCTCTGATTTTATGGAAATTGAGCGTCAACGTGGAATATCGGTGGCCACCTCGGTTATGGGATTTGAATATGGTGGTTTCAAAATCAATTTATTAGACACGCCTGGTCACGAGGATTTTTGTGAAGACACCTATCGAACGTTAACTGCCGTCGATTCGGCATTAATGGTAATTGATGCAGCCAAGGGGGTGGAGTCTCAAACCTTTAAGTTGTTGGATGTTTGTCGCATGAGGCACACACCGGTCATGACCTTTATTAATAAAATGGACCGCGAAACTCAGGAACCCTTGGGATTATTAGATGAAATTGAACAACGGTTAAACATGACCATTTGTCCGATTACATGGCCGATTGGGAGTGGAAAGTCGTTTAAAGGGGTTTACAAATTATTAACCAATGAAGTGGTATTGTACCGTCCACATGCGACTCATCAAGCGGAAGATGCGGTGCTCATTCGCGGGGTGATGGATCCAACCTTAGACAAGATGGTCGGAGACGATTTGGCCAAGCTATTACGAGATGAAGTGGCATTGATACAGGGTGTAACGGTGCCATTTGACCAAGTGGCCTATGAATCAGGACAATTAACGCCGGTGTTTTTTGGGTGTGCGTTAAATAATTTTGGTGTTAAAGAGTTGCTCGATTTTTTTATTCACCATGCCCCTCCCCCTCAACCACGCGAAACAGATCGTCGATTGGTATTGCCGAATGAATCTCAATTTTCTGGATTTGTCTTTAAAATTCATGCCAATATTGACCCCAAACATCGGGATAGGATTGCCTTTGTTCGGATTTGTTCGGGAACATTTGAGCGGAACCAAAAAGTGTTAAATGTGGCATCGAATAAAATGATACGGTGTGCGAACCCAACAGCGTTTATGGCCCAAGAGAAAGATATTATTGATGTGGCCTATCCGGGTGATATTGTGGGATTGCATGATACAGGGTCATTAAAAATTGGGGACACTTTAAGTGAGGGGGAGCTCATTCAATTTAAAGGAATTCCTCATTTTTCACCGGAATTATTTCGTACTTGTATCAATTTAAATCCGCTTAAAACCAAACAATTGCAAAAAGGATTGTTACAATTATGTGAAGAGGGTGTTGCTCAATTATTTACATTGTATGATGGTAGGAAGGTGATTGGAACAGTGGGGGCCTTACAATTTGAAGTCATTCAGTATCGACTGGAACATGAATATGGGGCTCAGTGTCGATTTGATGCATTGGGATTTGTGAAAGCCTGTTGGGTTGTGCCCCAAGTGGGTGAGTCATTGGACCGATTAATGGGCGCCCGTCGGGTACAAATGGCGACCGATGTGGCTGGAAGGGTGGTCTATATGGCCCAAACGCGATGGGGGTTGGACCGTGATCGCGATGAGTTTAAAGAAGTTGAATTTAAGCATGTATCAGATGGGTAAGAAGGTGGTCGTTGCGCGCCCAGCCCCGCAAAGGGGGCAAAGCCCCCTTTGAACCCCATAAACTGGGCGTGCCCCCTCGGGATTCTGAAGGGCTTCGCCCCTTAAGGTGGTGGGCACTACGTGCCCAGATTGATAACCCCACCCTAGCCCTCCCCTTTAGGGGAGGGAATAAGAGATTAGATTCTGGGGACCTGTTTTTATTTTTTGGCCCCACACCCCTTGACTAAGGGCTTCGCCCTTAGGAACCCAAATATAGAATGTGGGCGCTGCGCGCCCAGCCCCGCCAAGGGGGCAAAGCCCCCTTTGAACCCCATAAACTGGGCGTGCCCCCCTCGGGATTCTGAAGGGCTTCGCCCCTTAAGGTGGTGGGCACTACGTGCCCAGATTGATAACCCCACCCTAGCCCTCCCCTAAAGGGGAGGGAATAAGAGATTAGATTCTGGGGACCTTCGGTCCCCAGACCCCTTGACTAAGGGCTTCGCCCTTAGGAACCCAAATATAGAATATGGGCGCTGCGCGCCCAGCCCCGCCAAGGGGGCCAAGCCCCCTTGGAACCCCATAAACTGGGCGTGCCCCCTCGGGATTCTGAAGGGCTTCGCCCTTAGGAACCCAAATATAGAATGTGGGCGTTGCGCACCCACTATCATTTTTCCTTGAAATTATGTTCCCCCATTTTTCGATAACCCATTAGTGTAATACAACCAATGGGGGGATATATGACAACCATCGAACTTGTTAGTACAGCTAAGCAATTAATAAAAGCCAGTAACCATGGAAATCATCCCCAGTTAATTGAAATCTTACAATCATTCCAAACCCGCAATACCCTCGCATGGTGTCAAGATAGCATTAACTGGACCATTGGAAGCCTAATGTATTGCCTCGATCGAACCACCAATACTTCCCGCCATCAATTGGTACCCATCGCATTTAAAATATTAACCAAACTACTCAAAAACCCTAAAACACATTCTCGAATACTCAGTGGCCTACGTATTTTTTCAAACCCCCATCACACGCCCCACTCCGTTTTAATCATCCCCCGATTAATTGTCTGGATTGACGAATATCAACATATTCCTGAATCTTTTTTTCTGGCACATGAGTTAATCCAGTTGCAAATCGAATACCCTAACCATGATCAGTTCGAAGGACTATTACCCACACTATTAAATCAAATTCAACAACGAATTCATACCTGTCATAAACACCCACTCGATTCTATAACCATCGAAACACTAGAATGGATATGGAAACATTTCCCCATCGCATTCGATCAACTGATTAACCGCTTCGATCGACGCACCAGACACCATGTCATTGGTAAACTTAAAATACAATGGCCACGCGGGTGGATGTACGAAAGCCGTGCCACTAAAGTGGTGTGGTGGAAAAAACAGGGTTTTTTCCGGCAATTAACCTAGTGTGTGCAGCCACTGCATTGGAATGAGGGTAATCAATTCGATAATGCCCCCCCCTCGATTCCGTGCGAGATAATGCCGAACGCGCAATTAAATCGGATACCTGTAACATGGCATATGTTTCAAAATCCAATCCACCCACTACCGTCAGCCATTCTTCAATCGTTTGAATGGCATCCAACAACCCCACTTCATCCCGCTGAATCCCCACCTTTTCCCACATCATGTGCCGCAATTGCCGGCGAACCAATGTTGATTCGCGAGATTGGCACCCCCATCGCTTGTGCCTGACAGGACGATGGGCATGGGACACCCATTCCTTGGCAACCTCACCCGCTCGACAGCCAAATACCAAGCCATCCAGTAATGAATTGGACGCCAACCGATTGGCACCATGAACCCCCACACACGCACATTCCCCCGCTGCTAGCAACCGAGGAATCGATGTTTGGGCTGATAAATCGGTCCAAACCCCTCCCATGACATAATGGGCCGCCGGCGTTACCGGAATAGGCTGACGTCTCATATCCACCCCATTTTCTAAACATCGCTTGAATATAGTGGGAAATCGGGTAGGCAAATCAAGGGGGACATGACTAAGATCCAACCACACAAACGAACTACCCGATGACGTCATTTCCGAAAAAATGGCACGCGCCACCCAATCGCGTGGGGCCAATTCTGCATCGGGATGGCATCCCAATAACCATCGTTGACCATCCTGATTTAATAAATACCCTCCCTCACCCCGAACCGATTCAGAAATCAAAAAAGATGATGTTGAATCCGACTCACCTACATACAACGTGGTGGGGTGAAACTGAATCATTTCCATATCCTGTATGGTCGCACCCGCTTGATACGCCAATGCAATCCCATCCCCCGTTGCCACCGATGGGTTGGTATTACGATGGTATACTTGGGCACACCCACCAGTTGCCAATACCACCGCATTGGCGTAAATACAACGAGGCTCGCCCACCTGATTCGATGGCATTACCGCAATACCAACACACTCCCCATCTGCCATCAACAACTCCGTCACCGTGGTATGGTCCAAAAAAGTCACATTGGGATGTCTTAACAAGGCATTCCCCAAGGTTTTTTCAATTTCTTTGCCGGTGGAATCCCCCGCATGCAAAATACGACGCTTCGAATGGGCTGCTTCTTGGGTCAAAGAATACCCATCCGTATCCCGATCAAATTGAGCCCCCAACTGAATTAACTCCGCAACGCGTTGGGGACCCTCTTGCACCAATACCTGAACCGCCTCGGGATTACACAATCCATCCCCAGCCTTGATGGTATCCGTAAAATGATACAAGGGTTGATCATCCGAATGCATCACCACCGCAATTCCACCTTGTGCCCATTGGGTCGCACTGGTTCGAATGGGCCCCTTGGTCACCACCAGCACAGGGCCAACATCTGCCATCACGCGTGCCGCCGACAGCCCGGCTATCCCACTTCCAACCACAATGAAAGGCCATTGAGTCCTCATAATCCCCATAGTATCAAGGAACAGCCAACGATGCTATTTATTAATCACACTAATATCGCTACACTGGCATTATGAAATTAGCCGTCATCATTGGAATCATGGGTGTCAGTTGGATCGGAATTCATGCATCCCCTACCCTCCCCACCCTGATTAAGGATGCCATTTCCTTTCAACAGGTCCAGCCATTGGTACGCATTCAAACCAATATTGAAATGGGTCGGCTCTTAAGCAATCGGTCCAGCACCCAATTCCAATGGGGAAATAATGGCACCATTCGCGTATCCCCCCAAACTGAATCAACGGTATCCTCATTTTGGGGTCTCTCTATCCCCTTATTTACAGATGGCATCTCTCATTTTTTAGGGCAATCAACCACCTACAAAATCGCCCAACACCATCATCAAGGCACCCTTAAACAATTGAGTATCGCCCATCAAGTGTTGGAATTAAGTAGCCAATGGCATCGTATGAACTTAGCCGAACAAGCGCTTGGCTCAACCATTCGTTTACTCGATCAACGGATCGCCCAGATCCAAAATTGGGTTCACATTGGTCGGGTCAAACCCAGTGAATTAAGTGCTTTACGAGCCCAACGCATGACCCATTTGGCATCCCTGATGGAATTAGCCCAATCCAAAACCAAACTAGCTGGCCAATTATCTGATGTGGTGGGTCACCCCATTTCTAACATTGGTCGATGGGTGGCCCCAACACCCAATCAAACCGAGTCACACCCCCAATTAACCGTATTACAAGCCATTATTGATTCACTCAAGGCCGATGCCGAAGGGGCCCATTTTACCAGCAACCCCAGCCTAACTGGACGAGTGGGGGCGGAAATCATTCAGCCTGCACGCCCCGATAGTATGCGAGCGGTGGCCCAATTAACTTGGAATTGGCCATGGATCGATGGGGGAAATCGGGAGGGAACGATCCAGCAAATCACCCAGCACCTCCAACGTGCCATGATTGAATATTCAATCGCAAATACCCAATTGGAAATGAAGCGACGTGTGATAGAAAACGAACTTAGCCAAGCCATCCAACACGAACGATTGCGGTTACAAGCCTATGAAAGTGCCCATCAGCATTACCAAACCATTCGATCTGAATCACTTTCTCAGCTGGCTACCTCGATTGATGTCATGATGGCGTTATCCAATCGTTTAAACGCACACACCGATTGGTTAACAGCCCAAGTGGAAACCGAACGTATTCGGGCGATTCGATATTGGTTACATCACCCCAATGAATTTGGAGATAACTAATGGGATGGGTTGAATTATTTATTAGACGTCATATTCTCACTTGGATGCTCATGATTGCCTTGGTATTATTTGGCATCATATCGGTACAAAAAATGGGTATCAGTGAATTTCCGGATGTGGATTTTCCGGTGGTGGATATCACGGTCAGTTGGGAAGGGGCAACCCCAGAGCTGGTTGAAAAACAATTGGCAGATCCGATTGAAAATGCCATATCATCCGTGCAAGGCATTACCGCCATTTATACCGTTGCCCGCTCAAATGGGGTATCGGTGACGGCTGAATTTGAATTAAATACACCCATCGACACTGCTGTGCAAGATATTCAGGTTGCCTTGGCACGGATTCAGCGTCAATTTCCTCGTGAGGTAGACCCACCCGTCGTGCGAAAAACCAACCCCGAAGACCGCCCGATTATGTGGGTATCCGTGGTCAGTAACACCCTTAGTCGTGCTGATTTAATGGCCATGGTACGCGATCAAATTCGACCTCGATTTACCACCATTCCGGGTGTGGCATCGGTGCAAATGGGCGGGTATGTGGATCCGGCTATTTTAATCCAACCCAATCTTCGAAGCATGTCGCAATTACAATTAAGTTTGCAAGATATTAGTAGCAGTTTACAAGCGGAACACATTGAATTACCCGCCGGCCCGTTGGAATCTCGCAAAAAAGATCTAGCGGTGCGAGTGATGGGGGAAGCTGAGACGATGGATGCCATTAAGCAATTGCCAATCACGCGTCGAGGGGGTGGCTTAAATTATCGACCCATTCAATTACAAGACATTGCAACTGTCAGTAAAGGATTGGCTCATGAGCGATCGATTGCACGATCCATGGGTAAAGGGGCCATTGCACTGGGTTTTAACAAGCAACGTGGCTCCAATGCGGTTGAAGTGGGGGAAGCGATTAAGCGGCAAGTGGCAGCCATGCAATCCGACCCCAACCGTGACATTGAAATGGGGATCACATTTGATTCTACCACTTTTATTCGAGCCTCCATTCATGATTTATTACTGACATTGGTTGCATCCGCATTATTAACCACTGCCGTTTGCTGGGTATTTTTAGGTAGCTGGGGTGCCACCTTAAATGTGGCATTGGCTATTCCAACCGCTATTTTTGGATCATTTATTGTCATGAATATGTTGGGATTCACACTGAATACATTTACATTGTTGGGTTTATCCATGGCCATAGGGGTGGTGGTTGATGATGCCATTATGATTTTAGAAAACATCACCCGCCATCAACAAATGGGTAAACCTGCGATGCTAGCCGCTCAAGATGGCACCCACGAAATCATGGTGGCTACTGTTGCAGCGAGTAGTGTATTGGCCTCATTATTTTTACCTGTTGTGCTACTAGACGGGATTTTAGGTCATTATTTGAGCCAATTCGGATTAACCGTTTGTGCCGCTGTTGCGTTTTCATTTATCGAGGCAGTGACCTTAACCCCCATGCGTTTAGCTCGTTTTCATCACGCCCCATCCCATCATATCATCACCCAAGGTGTTTCTCGGCAGATGCAACAATGGGGTAAGCGCTATCAAGCCTTATTGGAATGGATACTTCATCCCACCTATTACCGAAAGCGAACCATGGGCGTATTGGGTACTGCCTTATTAATATTGGGATTGGGAGGATGGGCTGGGTATCACGTCCATCGAGAATTAACCCCTTATCAGGACTCCAATCGAATGGTAATAATGATGCGCGGAAGATTGGGGACCCCATTACCCACCATGGATCGTGCGTTTAAACAAATTGAATCAATGTTACTAAAAGATCCATCCATTGATCGTTATATTGGATTTGTGGGTGGTAACCAAGTAAACTCGGGCCGTATTATTATTCAATTACATCCACCGAATAAGCGACCGCACAACCCACGCACCAATCGACCCTACACGCAGCAAGAAATAGCCGATGGTTATCGATCATCGCTCAAATCTATTAGGGGGGTACGCATTATGATACAAGATGCTGCCAATCGGGCCTTCCCCGATCGCAGGGGCTTCCCAATTGATTTGGGAATCAGTGGCCCCGACTGGAAAACAGTGGTTAGCATCTCCCAAACATTGCAAAGCCAATTACAGGAATCTCGATTATTTAAAGATGTAGATTCCGATTACCGTGAGGGATTGCCAGAAATTAGACTAATGCCGAATCGAATAATGGCTCAGCAACATGGGGTTTCGGTAACTGATATTGGCAAAACCATTCAAAGTGGTCTCAGCGGGATGATTATTGGTCAATTTTCAGATCAAATGCGAACCGATATACGCTTGCGATTGGCCATCCAAGATCGAGACAATATTGACGCCATCTTACAACTACCGGTTCGAAATAGTCGGGGGGAATTGTTACCAATATCCAAACTTGTGACTGTCATACCCACTCGTACCATACAAGAAATCAATCGAGAAAATAAACGAAGAATGATATCCATTACCGCCAATTTACATGATGGGGTATCCCAATCCGATGCGGTGAATACGGCGCAACAATTAGCCAAACCACTTTTACCAAGTGGCTACCAACTCAAAATAGGGGGGGTTGGACAAGCGACTACTGATACCACACAACAGTTTATATGGGTACTGCTCATTGGAATCACTTGTAGTGCCATGGTATTGGCCAGTTTATTTAATCATATTCGATTGGCTAGCGTGGTACTCATCGCCATTCCTTTTTCAATTTCAGGATCATTAATTAGCTTGGTATTAACCAATCAAAACTTGCATATATTTAGTGGCATTGGCGTTTTGTTAAGTGTGGGTTTGGTCCTAAAAAATGCAATTATGATGGTTGAAATGACAAACAATCAATTTACTAAAGGCACCCCTTGGCATGAGTCGATTATCACCGCATGCCCCATTCGCTTAAGACCCATTATCATGACATCTTTGGCGACGGTCGTTGGAGCCATCCCCGCCGCCATCATGAGTGGGCCTGGCTCCGAAACCAGAATCCCGATGGCTATCTCTGTTATTGGCGGGGTTCTTACATCTACGTTGGTGTCACTGGTGTTAGTACCAACGCTACTATCGTGGATTAAAAATGACTAACACCAGAAACACCGCATCACTAATCCGACAATCTTACCCTCTTAGGTTGTAGGCGACACTGCCCCCAACTGAGCAAGTCTATGATCATGCTCCAGTCTATGATCATGCTCCTCACGGTTCTTTATAAGTTTCTGTATTAGTTCGTCTAGGTTAGGTGCACGGTTAGGTGCACCTATACCTCGTCGAGTTGGGCTATTTGGGCCACCGACATAAATCGTAAACGGAGCAGCACGGCGAGTAACGCCATCGACACCACCCTGACTAGAAGCAGCAAGTTGAGTGACTCCATTGACAACCTGAACAGAAACAGGAAATGGACTGGGATTTGATATTGGAGGTGCACTAGTTTTATTCCCAATAGCAGAGATCATAAAATACTCCTTAAAAAAATAATTTATTTCAAAAAAAGGTGAAAATTTGGTCACATATATTTTTCCCCCCCTTGATTGTGACGTCACTCATTTTATTGAAACAAAAATATATTACAGCATGGCTTATTGATAGTCATCCAGTTGTTTATGTATTGGCGACATGAAACCACCGCTTGGCAGCATTCAAAGACCAAACCCTAAATCGCTCAATATATGAGTAGGCTACTGGAACCACCACCAAGGTTAACAAAGTTGAACTAATTAATCCCCCAATAATCGCCACACCCATTGAAGTCCGTTGCCGCGACGCTTCATTTAAACCAATGGCAACGGGTAAAATACCCGCAATTAAAGCGATGGTCGTCATTAAAATCGGTCGTAATCGAGTCCGTCCGGCTTTTAGCAACGCCGCATAATGATCCATCCCATTTTGCACCAACTGGTTGGTATAATCAACCAGAATAATTGAATTCTTTGTCGCAATCCCCAATAACATAATACACCCAATCATCGAGAATAAATCCAATGATTTACCGGTTACAAATAGGGCATAAAAAGCCCCACAAATGGCCAAAGGTAATACCAACATAATGGTAAACGGCGTAACCACTGACTCATACAAAGACGCCAATACCATATAAATAAATAAAACACCCAATAATGCAGCCATCCCCATACTCTGACTCAATTCTTTAAAATTCTCGGCTTGACCAACATATGAATACGACACACCTTCTGGAAGTCCCATCGTTTTAAAAGTGGTATCGAGTTCGGACTGAATCCCCCCAATTCCCTTACCTTTTGGAGAAATATCACAAGAAATCATGATTGATTTAGACCGATCTTGGCGGTTAATAACAGCCGGAGAGATGGTTTTAATGGGGGTGGCCACATCCGCTAAACGTACCAGAGACCCGTTGACATTGGGAATCAAAACAGTATTAAACAAGGCCTCCAAATTACGCTGATTGGGTTCCAATCGTACCCGAATTTGGTACTCCTCTCCACGATCACGAAACACAGCCGGTGTCATTCCGGATACCAAATTACGCAATTCCCCCCCAGCCGCCACCGCCGATACCCCCAAATACTGCATCTTGGTCTCATCAAACTTAATTTTAAATTCAGGCTTACCCAAAACATAATCAATTTCAGGATCTACCACATGGGGACTTTTCTTCATTTTTTGAAGGATTGCCTCTGCAATTGGTGAAATTTGGTCGAGCGTTGCACCTTTTATAACCACATTAAATGGACGCTGCCCCGCCCCCACAATATCCACATCTTTTACAATCGGTTTGGCATACGCAAATGCTTTAAGTTCTTTGCGCAACACCTCTTTAAAATCAGAGGTATTCAAACGACGCTGATTGGACGGTACCATATTAATAATAATCGTACTTGTATTGGCCTTACCCCGTGCATCCCCAACCGTCATAATTGAAGTTTGCACTTCTGAATGAGACCGAATCACCGCATCAATTTGGGTAGCCACTCGATTGGTGGATGACAATGAAGTCCCTTCCGGCAATTCAATCGATACAGCAAACTCACCCGCATCTTGTGGGGGAAGAAAGGTTTTAGGAACATGCCCAACGGCAACAAAACTCATGACAAAAATAAAGATAGCCCCTCCCAAAATCCATATTGGACGACGCAAGGAAACAGCCAATACTCGTGTGTAACCATTCTCCATTTTGGTTTGCATCCGATCCATCCATCGAGCAGGCGCCCCCAATAGATTCAACCAGCCCGTTGCCGATCGCCCATGATCGGAGGAGGCAAAATAGGCGGATAACATCGGGGCTACCGTTAATGCATCAAATAACGAAATGGCCATAGCAAAACAAATGGTTAACCCAAATTCTTTAAAAAACTGACCCACAATCCCATCCAAAAATCCAATTGGGGCAAAAACAGCGATGACCGCCAATGTGGTAGCAACCACCGCCAACAATACTTCCTTGGTCCCATCCAGTGCCGCTTGTACCCCCGACTTTCCCATTTCAAGATGTCTAAAAATATTTTCGCGGACCACAATCGCATCATCAACCAAAAGCCCCACCGATAAACTAAGTGCCAATAACGACATAATATTAATTGAAAAGCCCGCCCATGACATTAATAAAAATGCACCAATTAATGAATTAGGTAGTGCCAAAGCGGTAATAATGGTGGAACGAAACGAACCCAAAAACAAATAAACCACAATAATGGTAAGGGCAATACCAATCATAATTGACTCTTTAACATCGGTCACGTTGGCCACAATAAATTTAGAGCCATCCCTCACAACCTCTAGGCGAATCGACTCCCCCTTGCTTTGGTTGGCTTGATTAAATTGTTCCACCTTGGCCTTAACCGCGTTCACTACCTCAATGGTATTGGCGCCTGATTGACGATAAATCCTTAAAAATAATGATGGTTTCCCATTAACAAATGCCCGATTGGTTTCATCTTCCAAGCTATCTTCAACACGTCCCAACTCAGAAATACGAATCGGAACATCATTCCCAAAAAAATTAACCACCGTTTGATTAATGTTTAGAATGGAATCAAATTCACCCACTGCACGAAATTGGGTTTCCTTCTCCCCAATCGATACGGTCCCAATCGGCACATTCTGGCCACTTTGTGACAACGCCATGGTCACCCGAGATGCGGATAATTGGGCAGCTGCCAACTTTCTATAATCCAAATTAACGGCTATTTCGCGTTGTCTTCCGCCTATAATTTCGACGGAGCCCACCCGATTAATTTGTTCAAACTTGGGTTTAATTTGATTGTCCACCAATTGGTATAATTCCCCAGCACTTACATCTGCTTGAACCCCAATAATTAAAATGGGTTGGTCCGATGGATCAATCCGACGGATAATCGGGGCATCCGCATCATCCGGCAATCGATTTCGAATACTCGATACCTTATCGCGCATCTGTTGCTCAGCATATTTAATATCTGAATCCATACTAAATTCCACAATCACGGTACTATAGCCATCCGCACTACTCGATGAAATACGCTTGACCCCCGCAATCGTGGACACTTCTTCCTCAATCACTTTGCTGATCAGATTTTCGATTTCAGCCGGACCAGCCCCCCTATAAATGGTATTCACCACCACCACCGGAAACGTCACATCCGGAAATAAATCAACGGGCAACTTTTTAAATGACATCCAACCCAATACCAATACCAATACCACCAATACGGATATAAAGATGGGACGCTTAATGGATAAGCCTGCAATATTCATGGTTATCTCCCCAATACTTGTAGTTGCAACGTTGCCAAAACAATCTCTGCCTTGGTTCGCAATTTTTGCATAATGACCTGCTTATAATCTTGCTCTGCCGTTAAAACCTGAGCCATGGTACTCCGACCATTGAGATGTCGTTGGCTTTCTAATCCCCACTTGGTTTGCATCAGACCCTCCAAGGCTTGCATGGTTTCCAATCGATCTTTACTCGCTTTTAATGAGGCCCGCAACTGAATCAGTTGTCGCTCCCGATCACGACGTTTTTGATCTCGCTGCAAATGGGCAGCTTGCTTGGCCTGTTGATATCCCTCTTGTAATGAGGCCACCAGTGACAAATCCAATCCAGATACATATTGAAGGGCCAAGGTATAAGTAGGGTAATCCGTTGAAAAAGAATGGGTGATGGCCCCCAACAGCTCTGATTGAACCGGATTGAGCTGAACACGCCCCACCACATTCACCACCGGATCACCACTTAATATCTGCGATTGTAAGCGTGCCAATTCCGCTTCTGTGGCAGCCATTTCTGCCCGCAATTCAGATGAAGAATCCGCTACAACAGGTGCCTTCAACGATGCGATGGCATCCGTTAATGTCGAGATACTCCCCACTGGCGACTCAGGTTTAGTCCCTCTAAACCAATTAAAATCCAGTTCCAGCTGTTTTTTTTCAGACTTTGCCATCTCCAACTCAAGCTCTCTGGTCTTCTGTAGGGCTTGCGCTTGGGCCAAGTCAGCCACATCACCCAAGGCACGAGCTTGTCGTTGTCGTGTCCATTCCACCAATCGTCTTGCCCGATCCAATGCATCTTCCGACAACACAACCGATTCTCTGGCCAATGCCAACCGCCAATACGTTGATTCAGCCATGGCCAATATCCCCACTTGCGCACTGGTGGCCCGAGCTACCATTGCATCGTAGTGGGCATCGATACCCCGTATTGACTGTTGGGTGCGTTTACCACCTTGGTTGTTCCATAAAGGATAGGTTATTTGCACGTATGGGGATGCCTGATAATACGATTTTATCCCAAACATCGATCCCACATACCCAAAATAATTGAGACTATACCCCACATCATAGCCAAAACCTGCTGGTGATTCACCCGCCACAGATATAGCCCATGTCTGGTATTGGGTGTCCGGACCTGTAAATTGGGCCATGGGGCCATAGTTTTTTGAAAATTGAATCGACCCTTGGCCAACCAATCGGGGCTGATTTGGGGTATTTCGTTCCAGTTGCAAGTTAGAAATGGCCGTTTGGGTATAGTCCAGTGCTTTGATACCCAAATGGGACCTTTCCACTTGCGATAAATAGTCAGATACCGTTACAACATCCGCTACGGCATGAGTGCCCCATACAATCGCCCATACCCCCACCCATTTTATATACCCCATTCTCATATGCATTCCTTTCTACGTACACTGCCCATCATTCAAACGCTCCAACCACGGTGTCACCCGATAACACACCATGTCTACCAACCCCAACAATGCATGTTGGGTGGGCATGGGCATCTGCTGACACCACAACTGACACCGATTGCGGTAATAATGAATGCATTGAAGTGTCAACTCAACCGCTTGGGTTTGCTGAATCAATGCCACAACGTCAGAGTGAGTGGCAGGGTCTTTTTGAGACAAAAGACGCCATAATAATGATCGGTTATCGGGGGTAGATTGGGCCAAAGCCACAATAATGGGGTAGGTTATTTCGCCCAACTTCATGTCTTGTCCCCCTATTTTTTGTAATTGGGTATCGTCCCCAATAAAATCCAAGACATCATCTGTTAATTGATACAACACCCCCAATGATTTACCGAATTGCTTCATGGCGTATCGTCGCTTGGGATTGGCATACGCCCCTGCCCATGCCGCTGTTCCAAATAACGATGCTGTCTTTTGATGAACAATGCGAAAATAGGCCAATGGGGATATACCAAACTGATTTCGGTATATCACTTGGGTCATCTCACCCCGACACAACCAATCCACCGTTCGACTCATTTCATGAATGACGGTCAACTCCCCAGCCTGAACCAAACATTCCAAGGCTTTGGCATACAACCAAACCCCCGATGGAATGGCCAATTCCTGACCAAATTGAGCAACAATGGTTGGCAATTGATGCCGAATGGTAGCATGGTCTAATATATCATCATGAATCAAACTGGCCATATGAATCAGTTCAATGGCAGTTGCAATTTGAATCATGGCTGGGGTCACAAGGCCCCCATGGATGATAAACAGCAATAACGGACGCAATCGTTTGCCCCGACTGGCCAAAATGGACGTGGCCAATTCAGATAAAGCCCCACAACGTGCCGGCGACAATTGCTCCGACAATAATTGGTCTAACTGAATAAAAGCTGATTCATATTGTTTGAATAAGTGCTCCAAAGACATCATAATCGATCACACAACCCATCCACATCTACATACTCTTCTATCAATGATTGAATTTTTTCGATTTTCTGGGATTCTTCAGCATGAATTTTAAATAACATACGATTAATTTTGGTCGCGATTGAAAATGAATCTTCTTGAACCATCATCATGGGAATTCGACTGGATTTGATCAAATCCATCATTTTTTCATGAGGTCGAATGCCAGATGTAAATACAATTGCCGCCACATCATGTGACCCATCAGGATCTAAAATACTGCTACATAACGCTGTCATGACCAATTCTTCGCGATTAGCAGGGCAAATTAACAAGGTATCCCCCCTAAAATAATCCAAAGCATCATGGGGCCTCATATCCCCAATCACAAAATGCCCCACCGATCGATTTAAATTCCCCTTACCCGACAACAATTCCGCCCCCAACTCTTCGTATAATTCTGCAACAGTGGGTCGAATTAACAATTTAACAAATGGAATCACCCCTAAAACCGGAATCCCATGACGTGCCAACCCCTGCCGCACATAATGATTAATTTTATCGTATTTATCAGACTCTACTTTATTAATAATCACCCCCGCAATCGAGACCCCCCTTAAATCAAAACAAGCTTTATTTAAAATAATCTCATCAATCGATTTCCCAATCCCTCCCAAGGCCACCAACACCACCTTCGCACCCACCCGTTTTGCCACATCCGCATTCGACATATCAAACACCGACCCAACCCCTGCATGCCCCGTTCCCTCAAATAACATTAACGATTTATCCAATTGTAATCGGGCCAGCGCCTCATCAATCTGGCTCCCAATATTTTCACGATCTGGCTGATCAATAAACGATTCCGTATACCCCTTGGATACCGCAATGGGGCTCATGTCTACCCGATTGTCCGATAGCTGGTACACATGACTAAATAACACCGCATCCTTGTCAATTTTTTGGCCATCAATCAACCGATACTGCTGTCCCACTGGCTTCATATACCCCACCGACTGAAAGCGTTGCTGAAACGCATGAAACAAACCCAAAGAGACCATGGTTTTACCATCATTTTGTCGGGTGGCTGCAATAAATACCTTTTTCATTGGTTTATAGTAACAGTTTAAGTTCATTTATTGAACTGTTTTTACAAATGGGTATATTTTTTAAAGTATTATCCATACCATAACGCAAAACATACATTTTTTTTGTATTTTATTAACATCATCCGATGTGAGGCATATCCCCCAACCTCCCCCATCTATCCCCAGCCAATCTCCCCCATGCAATATCCCCCCCTTACAAATTCCGATTCTGTTAATAATAATGAGCGACCATGGGCAACCCCATTGTCTCGGGCAACCCCAGCATCACATTCATACATTGAATGCCCTGCCCAGACGCCCCCTTAATCACATTGTCAATCGCACTAAACACAACCAGTTGCTGACACGCCTCAACCCAATGCAACCATATCATCGCCATGTTGGAGCCCGTCACCGTAGCCGTTGATGGGTTGCCACCCGGATTGACACAAATAAATGGCTCATCTCGATACCGATCATACAGCGCTTCGAGGGCATCCCCTTCCTGAATCGGCACATACATACTCGACAATATCCCCCGATTCATTGGAACCAAATGAGGAGAAAAAAAGACCCGTTTCCCCAACACCATTTCCATTTCAGGCACGTGCCGATGGGTGTGGGTTCCATACGCCGAAAACCCCTCATTAACCTCGCAATACATCAACGACTCTTTCGCACCCCGCCCTGCCCCACTCACGCCAGACTTGGCATCGATAACCACCCCATCCGGTAATAGACCTGCCGATGCCAATGGGTACAAACCCAACATCACCGAGGTGGCGTAACACCCAGGGCACGCCACATACGATGCCCCACGAATTTGATCACGATACAATTCAGGCAATCCCAATGGAATGTGCCCAAGAACATCCGGTCGATGGTGGGGCACCCCATAACCTCGCTGGTAATCTTGGGTTGTTCGCAACCTAAAATCAGCCGATAAATCAATAATGTTAAGGTTGGTTGTACTTAACCATTCATACAAATGCTGAGATTGACCATGGGGCAAGGCCAAAAATAACACATCCAAATCATCAATAGCGTCTGGGGACAACAACTCGTATCGCCATTGATGAAATTGATGAGCCAAGTGGGGATACACAGAGCCAACCAAGTCTCCCGCATGAGAGTGAGCAAACAACCGAACAACCTTCGCCCTAGGGTGATAAGTTAATAATCGAAGCAGCTCAATGCCAGTGTAGCCACTCGCACCGGCAATCCCAATTCGTATCAATTGGCGTTAGATTTGCGGGTATTGCGTTCCTTGGTTTTAACCCGAGTGGCCTTCGACCCAATTCTGTCTCGCAAATAATTTAATCTTGCCCGACGAACCACACCTTCCGAAACCACTTTAATGGACTCTACCAAGGGAGAATGCAACAAAAAAGATTTTTCAACCCCAATTTTGTCAATCACACGGCGCACTGTAAAAGAACGGCGATGATTGGCCCCTGTTTGCTTCATCACAATCCCCTCAAATACTTGGGTGCGTCGCTTTTGCCCTTCAATAATAACCGTGGTAACCGCCACGGTGTCGCCGACGTTAAACGAAACAACCGATTGTTTCATTTGTGCTTTTTCAAATTCAATAATAATGGGTGATGTCATAAATAAACTCCTTTATACGCTACTAACATACTGTCTTAATAAGGTTCGATCATGATCGGTTAATGATGCAACCTGAATCAGGTCCGGACGAAGACATAATGTCCGACCCAACGACTGCTGACGTTTCCAGTCAGCAATCTTAGAATGATTTCCACTCCTCAAAATAGCAGGAACTTCGTGATTTTTAAATACTTTGGGTGTTGTATATTGCGGATGTTCAAACAATCCCATCGGAAACGTGTCCTCTTCAACACATATTGGGTCCTGAATCACACCCGGCATGACCCGTATGGTTGACTCAATAATAGCCAATGCGGGCACATCCCCATTCATTAACACAAAATCCCCCACGGACACTGTTTTAACATTAAATATAGCCATAATCCGCTCATCCAACCCCTCATAATACCCCGGTATAATAATAAGACCCAGTGAATCATGCGCCAACTCATGTACCACAGATTGGGTGAGAGGCGGGGCCGCTGGGGATGGGTGAATGACCGTATACTGATCGTAATCTGGAATGGACTCCAACGCTCGGGCTACCACGTCTGGACGTAAAATGAGACCCTGCTTTCCACCGTACGGCCGATCATCAACGTGCCCATGACGGGTATAGCCAAATAAACGAAGATCCAGAATGGTTAATGAAACATGGACACCCAACGCCTTACCCAATAAGCCTCGGTTTAACATAGCCGAAACCGCATCAGGAAATAGGGTCATCAACACAATCGGTCTCATGACATATCCTAGGGTCGGGGCAAATTAATAATTTCGACGGATACCTTTTGACCTTCTCTGGAACCGGCAGACCTAACAACCGTTCGAATGGCATTGGCAATTCGACCATCTTTGCCGATTACCTTTCCCACATCAGTTGGGGCAACCTGAACTTTTAAGACAACGGTTTCGCCAGAATCAACCCGTTGAATCTGTACTTGCTCAGGGAAATCAACCAATGGGGTTATGATCGACCGAACCAATGATTCCATCCAACTATGAGGCTTTCTGACTATCTCGTCTGGATACACCTTGGTTTGAAGATTGGCGAACAACCGGCTTGACCAAACCGCGAGACGCCAAAAGACGAGTAACCGTATCCGATGGTTTTGCCCCAACCCCAATCCAATGTGCCACCCTCTCTTCGTTAACACTCAGTTGAACAGGGTCCTTTCTCGGGTCGTACAAGCCCACTGTTTCCAAATATTTCCCATCCCTTGGGCTGGTTGAAACAGCCACCACCAAGCGATATACCGGCTGCTTTTTTTTGCCATGTCGTCGTAATCGTATTCGTAAAGCCACAATAAACTCCTTTGTAATTAAATCAATTCTAATTGGTGTAGACCACTCATTGATGGTGCATTATAGACTTCACAAGCAAGCCTGACAAATACAAGTTATCTTAGCGGGACGGAAACAAATCATTTAAGCTCAAATAGGCCAAGCCCTCCCCTATTAATACCCCATCAAATCCATGATTAAGCAACTGAATTAATTCCTCATTGGTGCGATATCCACTTTCAGCCACTATCAACTTTCCATCTGGAATTTGAGAACGCAAATACAATGAAATGTTAAGATCAACAGAAAATGTATGCAAATTTCGATTGTTAATCCCAATCATTTCAATATTGGGAACCGCCAAAACACGTTGTAATTCCGCTTCTGTGTGAACTTCAACCAACACATCCAAACCCAATTCATGCGCTTTATTGTGTAAGTCGTGCAACTGATTATCCGATAAAATAGCCGCTATTAACAACACCGCATCGGCCCCCAATTGGCACGTTTCATGCAATTGAATATCATCTAAAATAAATTCTTTTCTTAATATAGGAAGGGGGCACACCGCTCGAATATCCCGAATAAAATCGGGATGCCCTTGAAAATAAGTGGTGTCCGTTAAAACCGATAGGGCGGCCGCCCCTTGTTGGGCAAATTGTCGCGAGATGGCCACGGGATTAAACTGCCCCCGAATAACCCCCCGCGATGGGGAGGCTTTTTTGACCTCCGCAATGATGGATAGGCCCGGTTTTTGAATGGCATTTAGAAATCGCTTGAGTCGATCTCGCGGCGACGATGGGGAAACCCCATCATGGTACAAGGCCTCAATTTCGGCTTGTTTGGTTTTAACGATTTGCTCAAGAATGGTTGGTAGTGTTGTCACGGTTTTTGGTTGGTTTCATAAGTTGTCGATACACACCCGATGTATCATCTTCTGATAAATAAATGGTTGAATGAGACGGAATGGAATGGGTTAGCCATACGTTTCCCCCAATAATACAATGATCTCCGATTTCTGTATCCCCCCCCAAAATAGTGGTATGGGCATACACAACCGTATAATTACCAAGGGTGGGATGTCGCTTGCGAGTTGCTTTCGATTTTTTAACACTCAACGCCCCCAATGTAACCCCATGGTATAACTTAACGTGATGGCCAATGAGGGCCGTTTCACCAATCACAACCCCCGATCCGTGATCGATACAAAATGAATGGCCAATGGTCGCCCCAGGATGAATATCAATACCGGTCTGGGTATGCCCCCATTCGGTCATCATGCGGGGAATCAGAGGAATTCCCTCTTGATAAAAATAGTGGGCCAGTCGATACAATGCGGTGGCATAAAATCCCGGATAACACATAACGATTTCTTGAATACTTTTGGCCGCAGGATCCCCCAAAAAAGTAGCCTCAATGTCGGTGGTGAGTTGTTGCCTCAATACAGGTAATGACTCTAAAAAACGTGACGTCACTTCCAACGCCCGCTGGTTGGGAGAGTCATTCAAAACGGGTGTAGCGGGATCGGAAAACGAGTTCCACTGAATATGCTTGGATGTATAAGCCAACTCAGGGGTTAATTGTTCCCAATTCAGTACTTTGGTGATGGATTCAAGAAGGGCGACTTGAATATCCTGCAACCGATTGTGCAAGATATCTTTGGAAACAAGGGATACCTGCCCCGAGCTAAAACCCGGAAATAAGGTATCATAAATCAGCCACAACAAATCAGAAATCTCACGTTTGGAGGGAAGGTTGCCTTGGTTGACCAATCCCTTCTCTTGGTACCCTGTCCATAATCCTGAAACCGCGTTGGTAAGTGAGTCGCCTTGATTAGGCATGGGTTATCTGTAAAGTGGCCTCAAGTTCATTCACCATATCTTCAATGGCCTGAATCCCTTGTTGCCAAAAAGAGGGGTTGGATAAATCAACCCCAGCTAGCCGACCAATATCCATCGGACTCATCGAAGAACCAGCCGATAATAAGGTACGATATGCGGGATAAAACGCTGCACCCTGTTGGCGATATTGCTGATACAACGACATCACCAATAAATTCCCAACATTGTACGAAAAGACATAAAATGGAGAATCAATCATATGGGGAATCGATAACCATTCCCATTGATAATGATCAGGAATCATCACACTATCCCCAAACATGATCTGCAATTCATTCAAATACAAATCACATAATTCACGAGTTGATGGATACCGTTCAGAACAAATTTGATGCACACGTTGTTCAAATCGAGAAAACAAATTTTGTCGGTGACTGGTTGCAAAGATATCTTCTAATTTTTCGCACAAAATGGCTTGTTTATTGGTGACTGAATGCGACGTTGCCAACAACCGATCGGTGACCAACATTTCGGCAAATACACTGGCGGTTTCGCAGAGTGGCAATATGGAATGATAGGTATTAAGGGGCAAATGAGCACAACACATGGCGTGAATGGCATGCCCCAATTCATGAGCCAATGTGGCCACATCTCTGGATTTTCCCAAAAAATTGGTCATGACATAAGGGTCCAAACCGGGTATGGATGAGGAACAAAAAGCCCCCCCTTGTTTGGTTGGCAACACGTGTGCATCAATCCGATGACGGTCAATCATACGGCGGGCCATGGCTTCAAAATCGGGGTGAAAAGAGGCCATACTTTCCAACACCAAGTCAACCGCTTCTTGCCAAGTGTAGTGGGTATCATTATGGGGTAAGGGGGCATATAAATCGGCCAAAGTCATATCTGGCAAGCCGATGAGTTGTTGTTTGAGTCGATAATACCGTTGTACCAAATGATTGGATTCGGTGGTAATCCGTTCAATCATGGCAATCAGTGATTCGTCTAAATCATCCCCCATTAGCCGGGTTGATAGGGGAGTGGGAAAGCCCCGTTTCATTCGTTCAATATTGAAATCTTTAATGATTGATTTAAACGCACTACTTAACACCAATGAATGGGTATCATATCGATTGAGATACAAGGCCATGGCACGTCGACGACATTCCGGATCAGGGTCATGGCGATACGAGCGCAATTGTGAGCCATTAATGATTTGGGTGGTTCCTTGGTGTTCCCATTCAAACTCAAATGACGACACCAATTCCGTCACCATCCGACCAAATGCGTCGGAACCGGTCATATCCTTGAGGGTAATCCATTGCTCTTCAAGTTCAGTTAATTGGGTGCTGGCCATTTTAAAACACATCGATAAATAATAATGATGATCTTGTAGAACAGCATCCGAGAGCCATTTTTGTTGGGTCGAAATGGGAACCTTACCCAATTCCAGCTCAAAAAACACCAATACATTCGATAAGGTGGCATCATCAGTCTCGACACGATCTACCAAAGCGGTGATATGTGGGTCTTGGGTATCGATGGTTTGTCGGAGGTTTGCGTATTGTGACACCATCATCATGGGGGAGATCAACGTATTGAGTTCCAATAGTGCTTCGTTTAATTCAGTGGCAGATAATAAAGCGACGTTTCCTTTGTAGCGCGAGGCAAATTGGGTGGCATTGGTGATGGCATTCTGTATTCGTGAATACAAGGTAGGGTCGGTATCAGAGAGTGCCAATTCAGATAGGTCCCATTGAACCAAGGGGGGGGTAGTCATCGTTGAATCCTTTATTAAAAATAGTAAAAACCCCAGATTTTGAAATTGAATCGCAATCAGGGGAATGGGTCAACCCTTGTAATCATTAAGTAAGGGGAATTTTATTATAACCCCACCCTAACCCTCCCCTAAAGGGGAGGGAATAATGGCATCGGTTAAACCGCCGTTCCACTGTGTTATATTGGGGCTTAAAATCCTCACGACCGTTTAAGTACGCTCCGGTTTTAAGCCCCAATATGCCTTGTGGAAACGACGGTTTATTCCGATGCCGAAACATTGGGGTTTGCCTTGTCCTTGGGGATTTTAAAGGGGCTTTGCCCCTTTAAGCG